>Ga0209382_10005633_pt1 | contig 16280 bp, 8 predicted proteins | sample SoiMetdeltSBSDD5_FD_187599 | JGI IMG/M metagenome (GOLD analysis project Ga0209382, IMG submission 187599) | Bulk soil microbial communities from a Populus tree surrounding site in Tennessee, USA - Soil MetaG P. deltoides SBSDD5 (SPAdes) (version 2) | ecosystem: Environmental > Terrestrial >...
ACATACAACGGCAAGCTGTACGGCATGCCGCAGTTCAACAGCGCCAAGCACCTGTTCTACAACGCCAAGCTGCTCAAGGAGGCCGGCTTCGAGCACCCACCTGCGACCCTGGACGAGTTTATCGTACAGGCGAAGGAGACCACTAGGTCAGATCAGTGGGGATCGCTCTGGTCATGGAAGCAGTCCGAAGCGTTACTCTGCGATTGGCTCTCGCTCATGTTCACCCAGCCCGGCGCGCAGCTCCTTGACAGCCACGGCAAGGCGGTCTTCCACACCATGGGTGGCACCGAAGCGCTGCAGAGGATGGTGGATCTGCTCTACCACCACAAAGTGGCAGACCCGGCCTCGCTGGAGTCCACAGAAGATGACGTGAACAGGATGCTGCAAACAGGCGCCTACACCTTGACCTACAACTGGGAAGGGGTCTTGCCCGAGGCCAATGACCCTCGGAAATCCAAGGCAGCGCCCCATATCCGCGTGGCGCTGCTCCCTGGAGGGAGTGGGGTCAAAAGCGCCAGCGTGAATGGTGCCGAAGGATGGGCGATCCTGGCCCAGTCGAAGCGCCAGGAAGCGGCCTGGAAGCTGCTCGAGTACATGGCCAGCCCGGCGTGGCAGAAGAAGGCTGCCCTCATCGTGGGCGATTATCCGATCTTAATCTCGCTCTATAGCGACCCGGAGCTCCACCAGCACGTGCAGGACTTCGCGATCTATGGCGAGCAGTTCAAGTACCTCGTGGTGCGACCGCAGCTGACGGATTATGCCCAGAAGTCCGACATCATCCAAAGGCACCTCCACGCTGCTCTCCTGCGCAAGGTGAGTCCCAAGGAGGCGATGCACGCTGCCGCCAGCGAGGTGAACAGGGCCACCGCCACGCCGTAGCGTGGCGTCCTGGAGATATGCCGATGCCCCTACCGACCTTCGGCGCACGTTGTAGCGCCGCGTCCCTGTGGAGGGGGCAAGCGCCGCACGCCATGCGTTGGCACAGCGGTGAGCTCTCGGAGCGTGCCCTGGGTGTGGCGATGCTTGCCCCCATGGTCCTGGTACTGCTGCTGGTCGTGGCCTACCCACTGGCTGACTCCCTGTGGCTCAGCCTGCACCGCATCAATCTCGCCCATCCTGAGCAGGGCCAGCCGTTCATCGGCCTGGGCAATTACCTCTACGCCTTCCGACAGCCGGCGTTCTGGTCTGCTCTCCACCGCACCTTCTACTTTACGCTCCTCTCCGTGGCGCTGGAGTTAGCGCTGGGGCTACTGTTTGCGGTGCTGCTCAACGAACGCTTCCGGGGCAATCTCGGAGCACGCCTGGCGATGATCTTCCCCTGGGCGCTGCTGACGGTCAGCAACGGCGTGCTGTGGGCCTGGATCCTCAACCCCACCTATGGCGTGGCCAATGCCCTGCTCGTGGGTCTCGGGGTGTTGCAGGCCCCCAAGACGTGGTTGAGCGATACGTTCTGGACGATGCAGGTGGTCATCCTGGCCGACGTGTGGAAAATGGTGCCGACGATGACGCTGTTGCTGCTGGCTGGCTTGCAACCAATCGCGCCTGACCTGTACGAGGCGGCTGAGGTAGACGGTGCCACGCGCTGGCAGAAGTTCAGCCGCATTACCCTGCCGCTGCTGCGCCCGGTGATCCTGGTGGCGATGGTGCTGCGGACCATGGGCGCCTTCCGCGTCTTTGACCTCATCTATGTGCTCACAGGCAACGGCGGCCCGGCCGACAGCACCAAGGTGCTCTCGTTCTATGCGTACGACCAGGCCTTTCACTATCTCTTCTTCGGCTACGGCGCGGCCATCTCCTGGCTTATCACGGCGGGCATGCTGGTGCTGATCGTGCTCTATATGCACTGGTTGCGCATCGAAGGAGAGCGGTAATATGCCTCGGCCACGAGGCAACCTGCTCAGCCCCGCTATGCGCTGGCTGCTGCTGCTCTTCTACCTGGGGTATACCTTGTTGCCGATCGTCTGGCTATTCCTCAGCACGATCCAGACCCAGGCGAGTCTCCTGACGTTGCCCGTACGGATCGTGCCGGCCGAAGTCACCCTCCGCCACTACGTCGATATCTTCAGGCCGGCGGCCTTTGGCGAGGCCAGCGGCCAATCAACCTTTGTCCTGGCACTACACAATAGCCTGATTGTGAGCGTCGGCACGACGGGAGTGGCGATGCTCCTGGGCACGCTGGCGGCCTACGCCTTCGCGCGTTGCAATATCCCACGCAAGCGCGCGCTGTTGCTGCTCGTGCTGGGCAGCCAGCTGTTGCCCGCCGTCTCGCTCATCATCCCGCTGTTTCGCATGTTGCGCAGTGCCGGGCTGCTCGACACGCTCCTGGCTCTCATTTTGGCCTATTCGACCTTTAGCCTGCCCTGTGTGGTCTGGATCATGACAGGCTACTTTCAGAGCGTGCCCCGAGAGCTGGAAGAGGCAGCCCGTATGGACGGCGCCAGTCGCTTTGGCGCGTTTGTCTATGTGGCCCTGCCGCTGGCTGCGCCAGGCCTCGCCGCCACCGCCATTTTCACGCTGCTGAACGCCTGGGATGAGTTCTTCTTCGCCCTCATCTTTACCTCCACCTATGCCTCGAAGACGGTGCCGGTGGCGCTGGCGGAGTTCATCGGGCGCCACAGCGTGAATTGGGGGATGCTGGTCACCGGCGGCTTCATCGCCAGCCTGCCGCCGATTATCCTCTCGCTGGCGTTCTATCGTTATGTTGTGGCAGGACTATCGGCCGGAGGTCTGAAGGAGTAAACGCTGCGCATGTGTCGGACATTTTCGGAGGATGAGACAATGAGCCAGTGCGCCTTACGCGTGTTGCTATGTTGCCTCGTGTGTGCCGCCCTCACCTTTCCCTCTGCCCAGGCTCAAGTGCAGGAGCCGGCTGAAAACAAAGGCGCCGCCGCCGCGTATGGGGCGTTGCTGCGTTTGCGCTCCACCGCGACGGTGCTGCACACGACGGCGCACCCGGACGACGAAGACGGCGCCTTGCTCACCTGGCTCTCGCGCCAACAAGGCGTCAGGACAGGGTTGTTGACGCTCAACCGGGGTGAGGGCGGCGCCAATCTGATTGGGCCGGAGCTGTACGACGCGCTGGGCCTTCTGCGCACCGAAGAGCTGCTGGCCGCGGGGCGTTACTACGGCGTTGACCAGATGTTTACGCGCGTGACCGATTTCGGCTTTTCCAAACGGCTGGACGAGACGCTGGCACATTGGGGCAGAGAGGTGGTGCTCGGCGACGTCGTACACGCGATCCGGCTGTATCGCCCCGACATCCTCATCTCCCGCTACCACGGCACGCCACGCGACGGGCACGGCCATCACCAGGCCGCCGGGTTGATGAGCCTCGAAGCATTCAAGGCCGCTGCCGACCCGAACCGTTTTCCCGCACACTTGCAAGAAGGCCTGCGGCCGTGGCAGGTCAAAAAGCTCTACCTTGGCGTGCGCGAGAGTGAGTCGCTAGCAACGTTGAGCATTGACGTTGGCGCCTACGATCCGCTCGTCGGCAAGTCGTACCGCGAGATCGCTCGTGATGGGTTGAGCCATCAACGCTCGCAGGGCGCAGGGCAGGTCCGCGCCGCGCCGGGTGCATCGCTGAGCCGAGTGATGCTCGCCGACAGCGCGATTCCAAAGGTCGCAAACGAGACGAGCCTGTTTGATGGGCTGGATACGACGCTTCTTGGCATAGCGCAACTGGCGGGAGCAACCAACTTCTCGCCTGCATTGACGGAGATCAGCCAGCGCGTCGAAGCGGCGATCCGCAAATTTGACGCGCTGCAGCCCTGGGTCGTGGCGTCCGATCTTGCCGCGGGGATGAAGGCAACGCGCGCCTTGATCGAGAAAGTCAAAGCCTCGTCACCTGACACCGCGCACACAGATCATGTGCTCTTCCTGCTCAGCAACAAAGAGCAAGAGTTCAACGAGGCGATGCACAAGGCGCTGGGATTGGTGATGGAGGTTCTGGTTGATCCCGAACCGGCGCCGGAAGGGGCGACGTCGTTCTCCGCGCGGCGCGAAACTTTTAATGTGGTGATTCCGGGGCAGCGGTTTGCCATGACGATAAGCGTGACCAACCGCAGCCCGGTGCAGCTGGGGAGAGGCGAGGCAGATATTACTCGCCCCCAGGGCTGGGACGTCACAGAGACAACGCCCGCTGGCGACCTGCCGGTCAACAATGCAACATGGCGCGCGCAGTTCGAGGTGAAGGTCCCGGACAATGCCGCATACACGCGCCCCTACTGGTCACGTGCCGACGAATGGCGCGACTACATCTATCAGATCAACCCACCACAATACCTCCATCTGCCATGCGCGCCGCCTGAGCTCTTCGGCGTCTTCAGTTATGAAGTCGACGGCGTGCGCTTCGTGCTCTCTCGTCCCGTGCAGACCGTCTATATGGATCGCCCATGGGGTGAGCAGCGTCGTTTGCTGACAGTGGCGCCCGCGATCAACATCGCCATGGCGCCGCGTGTGGGCGTCGTGCCCATTGCCGCCGCGCCGACTTCGGTCAACGTGTCGGTCACTGTGTCGAGCAATATCAAAGGCGATGCGGCAGGCAAAGTCAAACTGCGCTTGCCAGACGGTTGGACGGCAACGCCAGCCGAGCACAACTTCACATTCGCGCACGCCGACGAGGCGAGCAACTTCTCTTTCAAGGTCTCATTGCCGCGCGCTGCAACCGGCGCGGATTACCAGATTCACGCCGTGGCCGAATACGACGGACGCGACTATACAGAGGGGTACCAGGTCATCGCACATCGTGATTTGGAGCCACGCCATCTTTATCGCCCTGCGACCATGGACGTGCGCGGCATTGACGTGAAGGTCGCGCCAAACCTGTCGGTCGGTTACGTGATGGGTGTCGGCGACGAAGTCCCGCAAGCGCTCGAACAGATCGGCGTGAAAGTCACGCTGCTCGGGGCCAATGACCTGGCCAACGGCCACCTTGATCAGTTCGACGCAATCATCATCGGCATCCGCGCCTCGGCCGTACGCGCCGATCTCAAGACGTATAGCAAACGCTTGCTCGATTACGCCGAACGCGGCGGCAACCTGATTTATCAATATCAAACACAGGAGTTCGACGCTGCGCCTTACGGCCCGTACCCCTACAAGCTGACCGCGCGGCCCGCAGAGGTGTCGGAAGAAGATGCCCCGGTGACGATCCTCGATCCGTCGCACCCGGTCTTTCACTGGCCGAACACGATCACTGAGGCCGATTTTAGCGGCTGGGTCGAAGAGCGCGGGTCGAAGTGGATGACGACGTGGGACGAGCGGTACACACCGCTGCTCGAAAGCCACGACCGCCAGCAGCCACCGCAGAGGGGTGGGTTGCTGTATGCGCAGTATGGCCAAGGCACCTTCGTCTATGTAGCTTATGCGTTCTACCGGCAGTTGCCAGCGGGCGTACCAGGTGGTTATCGACTATTTGCCAATTTGATCAGCTTGAAGCAGCGGCCGCGCTGAGGTGAAGCTGTGCAGGCTGCGCCTCTGGTCTCCATAATTTCGTCATCTTTTTTGAATGGGGATAGGTATAATGGGACGGGCTGAGAGAGGAGGCGCCATGATGACGAAAGAACAAATCATTGCAGGCCTCATCGACTGTCTGGAGCAGCAGCTTCACAGCAGCATGGGGCACATGCAGGAAAAGTACTATAAAGGTGAGTTTTTTCATTTGTTTACCGAGGCCTATAATCATGGGTTCATCGCCGACAAATCGCTCACAGGCAGCTCCTTATGGGATACCATAGGGGCACGCTGGATTCCCCCTGATATAGAGCAGGAGACAGCGCAGATAAAACTCTTGTATAATCTGCTGAATTGTTGGCATGAATGGCAATATGCCTGGGATCATTGTCACAAGAAAAAATGTTAACTGCCCTGGTTGCGAGTGTGAGGCACTGCAAAACACTGAGCTTTCAGTGCCAGGTGACGCGGTATGATCAGCGCTGAGGCCGATTGTGCCGCCTGGATTCTCTGGCCAGGCGCTTTCTTGCCTGGCTTTTGTGCTTATGCCTGGGTAGACGGTGCTGGGGCTGCGGAGGCAGGGTCTCGATCCCCAGAATCGCCTGCGCTTCGTCCAGGATATAGACCACGTCCCTGCCATTCCAGGTCAGAAAAAAGTCCGGCGTTTCCCGCGTTTCGTATGCGATCCCCACGATGCCGCGCAACGTGAAAGACGCCGTGATGCCCGCCTGTACCATGGCTTCATCAATGATGACCGTCGGACAACGCGTACAGAAATAGCCAGCGGGTGCAAACAGGACGCGCGGTGCCGTCTGGGTGGCGTAAATAACATTGGTATAGTGTTGCTGTGTGTCGGCATGGCAGCGTGGACATTGCGTCTGGGTGGCGACGTGGCTCAGCGCGTAGCCATGTTGAACCTTACCGTCATAGAAGGTGAGATGGGCGTGCTTGGCGGCCAGGGCGTGTAGGGCCTGCTGCGTGTCTGGCTCCCAGTCATCCACGTTGAGCCGCACCAGGGAAGTATCGCCCACGCGGGTGCGGGTCAGCGCCAACTGGGGCTCGGACACGGACTGAGATGGTTTCGCAGAGCGCCGAAAGAAATGCAGGAAACGTTTAATCATCGCTGCTCTCCCACTAAAATGGACACTTGTAGGAGGTCTCAGAATTCTCTGGGCAATGCCGCCAACGCCTGCCGGACCTTGTCGGGCTCGCCTAGCGTGCCCAGGCGCTCGAAGATCGCCAGGGCGCGGGTGAGATACTCCCGGGCCTGAGTGACGTGACCTTGCTGCTGGTGGAGTCGGCCATAGCCAGCGTAGGCTAGGGCCAGCTCGTTCTCGGCGCCAATGTGTTGAAGAATAGCGATGCTCTGGGCGAAGTAGGACGCTGCCTGAGTTGGGTTGATACATAGAGCAACCTCTCCCAGGAGGCGGTGTGCGGCGCCAATGTGAAACTGCATACCATTGCGCTCGGCGATGGCCAGGTGCTCCTCAAGGCTTTTCCGTGCTTTGTCATATTCCCCAGCCAACCAATAGGCTTCGCCGAGAAACGGCGCGAAAATCTCGCCGTATCCCTGACGTACAGTGCGTTGTATCGAGACAAACTGGGCCAGAATTTCCATCCCACGGCGTGGCTCGCCGGCTCGACACCAGGCCCAGGCCAGGGCGGCCTGAGCCCATGCTTTGTCCCCAGGAGTTGGAGCTTGCTGGACTGCTAGTTCTCCGTATTCGAGCGCTCGTACCAGGTCACCTTTGGAGGTGTAGACCATTGATAGAACGTGGGCCGCGAAGGAGATGACGCTGTTGTCGGCAAATTCCTCACCCATGCGCAGCCCCTTGTAGCCCTCTGCCACCGCTTGCTCCCAGCGACCCAGCCAGGCGTAGGCGAGAGATACCGCGTCAACCGCCCACGTATACCACCGACAGTTAATTCGCTGTTCCATCATACCTAGGATTTGTTCTTTCAACGCGAGAGCTTGGTCGTAGTCACCCTTAAACACATGGCTTACTTCCCACACTTGATACGCCATCGTGGCATCGTCGGCATTCCCAGCGGCATCACAGAGGGCTGCCGCTTGAGTCGAAGTGTGGATAGCCTGATCATAGGAGCCGAAACACCACTCACACCATCCCAAACGTGCATAGAACGCTCCTAGCAGCCCTGGATGACCTAATCTGACTGCCGTGGCCTCGTAGCGAGTCAACAGGTCATAATACTCTGGGAACTTCCCGAGTAGGATCATCACCGTCCCCTGGTGCACTAGCAGAGCAATGCGCCGACATTGGTTTACCTCGGTCTCGGGCAGGGTGTCCAGAAGCGCCATGGCTTCGTCAAAATACCCTTTGGCCTCCTCCATAGCGTTGGCCCGGGTAGCTTTCTGGTTGGCCAGATCCAGATACTGCACCGCCTTGTCCTTGTTGCCACTCCGCCCATAGTGGTACGCCAGCACCTCGTAGTATTCTTCCAGCTGCTCCTGGTAGAGGGCTTCTATGGCCTTGCCGATGCGTTCGTGATACTCCTCGCGCTTTGGGCGCAGCAGGGTCTGATATACCGTCTCCTGGGTCAGCACGTGCTTGAACGAATACTCCCGCTGCGGCGCCAGTGTGATGGGATAGAGCAACTCGAGAGCCTGCAGTTGCAGCAAGATCTGCTCCAAGTCGGGGCCCTGCTGGAGCACGTAGGCCAGCAGTGGTTGACTGAACACCCGCCCGATCACGGACGCCACCTGGAGGACAGCTTTCAGATCCTCGCGGAGTCGGTCGATACGGGCGAGCAGCACGCCCTGGACAGTGGCTGGAATGTCCAGGGCCGCCAGGGGGCGCGTCAGGCGGTAGCCTACGGGCTCCTGTACCAGGTCACCGCTCTCCAGGAGGGAGATGGTCAGCTCTTCGACGAACAACGGGTTCCCATCCGTCTTGGCGACAATGAGTCGCTCCAACTCGGGCGGGAGCGTTGCTACGCCCAACAGATCCTGCACCATCGCCTGGCTCTGTTCCGGGGTCAAGCGCTCCAATGGTACCCGCGCAGCGTAGGGCTTGGTGAGGATCGCCCGGACCATCGCGGCACTGCTGGCCCCGGGCAGCCGCGTCAGGGCAATCTGGGCATGGTAGGTTCGGTCGGCCCAGGCGTGCAAATATTCGGGGCGATACACCAGGACCAGCAGCATAGGAACGGTGACCATGGCCTCGACCACTGCCGTAAGGACTTCTTCTGAGGCTTTGTCGATCCAGTGCACGTCTTCCAGGATCACCACCAATGGCTGCTGGCGGGCGACGGCGAGCACGAGGGTGGTGAGCGCCTCGACGGTGCGCTGCCGGATAAGTTCCGGGGTGAGCCGGGTAAAGTGGTCATCGTCGACCGGGAAGGCCAATAGATTGTGCACATAGGGCGTCACCGTCGTCGGGTCCAGCTGCAGCGCCATGAGACGCTGGGCGATCTGGCGTCTGGCGTCGGCCTCGGATTCCCGCCCTTCCAGGCCACAGAAGCTCCGCACAATCTCAAGAAACGGTAGGTAGGAGATGCTGTCGCCGTAGGCAAAACACGAACCTTCGACGTAGGATGCGTCTTCCTGCGTGAGCCACTGCTTGAACTCGTACAACAGGCGGCTTTTGCCAATGCCCGCCTCGCCGACGACCGACACCACCCGGCCTGCCCCCTGCTCCGTCTCCTCCCACACCGCCAGGAGCTGTTGAAGTTCCGGGTAGCGCCCGACAAACCGGGTGAGTCCCCGCTGCGCCACGACCTCAAAGCGGCTGCGTCCCAGGTGTGGACCGTGTAGGGCATACACAGGCACCGCGTCCGCCTTCCCCCTCACCGCCTGCAGTCCAACCTCCTGCCATTCAAAGGCCTCGCGGGCGATGCGATAGGTCGTCTCTCCCACCCAGATCGCCCCTGCCGGCGCCATCTGTTGCAACCGTGCCGCCAGGTTGGTGGTGTCCCCTTGCGCCGTGTAGTCCATGCGCAAATCATCACCAATGCGGCCAACGACGACCAAGCCGGTGTTGACCCCAAGGCGCATCTGCACCGGCACCCCCCAGCGCTCTTGCACCTCCTCGCGATAGTCCTGCAAGGCGGTCTGGATGCCCAGCGCCGCGTGCAGGGCGCGTATGGCGTGGTCTTCGTGCATGAGCGGCGCGCCGAACAGGGCCATGATGCCGTCGCCGGTGAACTGGTTGATCGTGCCTTCATACCGATGCACCTGCTGCGTCAGGATCTCAAAGCACCCGTCCATGAGGGTATGCACGTCCTCAGGATCGAGGGGCCCGGCCAGCGTGCTGAAACCCACGACGTCAGCAAACAGCACCGTGACCTGCTTGCGCTCACCTTCCAGGGCGCTGCGCATGGCCAGGATCTTGTCGGCCAGGTGCCGTGGCGTGTAGGATGGTGACGGGGCTGAGCGTTGGGCGGGTGGCAGGGCATCAGAAGTCCCGAGGAGTGTCCCACAGGCTTTACAGAACCGACTATCAAGCGTATTGGGCGTCTGGCATGCTGGGCAGAGCAGTGCCAGGGCTTGGCCACATCCAGTGCAGAACCGGGCATCGGCAGGGTTCACGTGATGGCAGCGCGGACATGTCATAGCACTTCCTCGATGCATGATGGTGTATGCATGCCTCCTGACTGACACCACACCACACTCGCTGACTGGTGAGCAGGAATGTCACCTCGGAAGTCGTGCAGAAGGTCGCCCTAGAAAAGAGACAAAACGATTGTACGCGAACCTGCCACCTTGCGCTAGAGGCATGGGGAAGGCGGGAATAGAGAAAGAGAAATGATGGGACCCTTACCCTATGCGGGTAACCCGTAGAGCTGTCAAGCTCTTTCGTGCCTGATAAAGCCACTTTTCTGAGCTGCCCTGGCCACGCGAGGCGCGAGCGACAGTTGCGTACGAGCGTGCGGTGAGCTGCAACCCGCTCTGAGCACGCCGCCTGTGGAAAAGGCCGGTTACATTTTCTATACTCTGCCGGAATGATCCCCAACATCAAAGAGAATCTCCGTAACCGCGAGCGCAACAGTCGCGACGAGCGGGAAAGAGAGGGCGGTCATGACGGCATCTCAGTGGCTCTTTGAGTCGTTTCGCCTGGACCCGGTCAATGCCTGCCTGTGGTGGGGTGCGGAGGCCGTGGTCCTGACCCCCAAAACGTTTGATGTGCTGCACTACCTGGTACGGCATGCAGGTAGGTTGGTGACTAAAGACGAACTTCTAGATGCGGTCTGGCCTGAGACCGCGGTGAGTGATGGCGTAGTGCGGATGGCCATTAGTGCACTGCGCAAGGCGCTGGACGACACCGCGCAGACGCCACGCTTTATAGCCACGGTGCCGCGCCGCGGCTATCGTTTCGTCGCCGCAGTGACGAGGACGGAGCCACCAGTGACGCCGTATACCGGCGAGCTGCCGCCTGTGACGTCGCCGCCACCTCGGCACGAGAACGGGCCATTGGCCCCCACACTGACAGCCCTAGCAGCACAGAGCCATACAGCTCGAACGCCGCTGGCAGGCGAGCGCAAGCAGGTGACTGTGCTCTTTGCCGATATCACCGACTCCCTGGCCCTCATTCGTACCCTCGATCCGGAGGCAGCCCAGCAGCTCCTGGACCCGGCTCTCCAGCGTATGATGGACACCGTCCACCACTACGCCGGCACCGTGAACCAGGTGCTGGGCGACGGCCTGATGGCGCTCTTTGGGGCGCCCCTGGCCCACGAGGATCACGCCCTGCGGGCCTGTTATGCGGCACTCGCTATGCAGGCGGCCCTGCGTGAGTATGCGATGGAGGTGCACCGCACCCATGGCGTGGCCTTGCAGATCCGCATCGGCCTCAACTCCGGGGAGGTCGTGATCCGCGCCCTGCAGAATGATGGGCAGCCAGACTACTCCGTAGTAGGACTGACGACGCACCTGGCGGCGCGCATGGAGCAGGTGGCAGCCCCGGGCACCGCTGTCCTGACGGCAGCCACCGGGCGCCTGGTGGAGGGGCTGGCACGCCTCAAGGCGCTGGGGCCTGTGCCTGTCAAAGGGCTGCCCGAGCCGCTCGAGGTGTATGAACTGTTGGGTGTTAGCGCGCTCCAGGGGCGTTTCCAGGCGGCGGTGGCGCGGGGCCTGACGCGCCTGGTGGGACGCGACGCCGCGCTCGCCAGCGTGCGCCAGGCCCTGGAACGGGCTGCGACTGGGCAGGGACAGGTGGTGGCCGTGCTCGGGGAGGCGGGCATGGGGAAATCTCGTCTCGTGCACGAGTGTCTGCAGCAGCTCGACCCGCAGGGCTGGCGGGTGTTGACCAGCGCGGCGCTGTCATACACGCAGGCCACGCCGTACTTTCCGGTGGTGACGCTGCTCAAACGGTACTTCCATCTCGACGACGGAGTGCCCCCGCCACGTATCCAGGCGACTCTCACCGCGCAGGTCCAGGCACTGGACGCACGCCTCCAGGATGCCGTGCCGGCGCTCCTGGCTTTGCTCGATGCCCTGCCGGCCGATGAGCCGTTCTGGCAGCTCGACCCCGTGCAGCGGCGAGTCCGCCTGCTGGATGCGCTCAAACGCCTGCTGGTGCGTCTCAGTCAGACCCAGCCTGTGGTGCTGGTCATCGAGGATCTGCATTGGCTCGATACCGAGACCCAGACCTGGCTCGACCGGCTCGTGGACAGTCTGCCCGCCGTGCCCCTGCTGCTCCTGGTGAATTATCGCCCAACCTATCAGCACGGCTGGGGCAGTAAAACCTACTATACCCAACTACGCCTCGACCCACTGCCGCCCGCCAGTATCACAGCGCTCGTTCAGGAGAGCCTGGGCGACGACGCCAGCCTGGCGCCGCTCATCCCGTTACTCATCGCGCACACCGAGGGCAACCCATTCTTCCTGGAAGAGAGCCTGTGGACCCTCATCGAGACACACGCTCTGGTTGGCACGCCGGGCGCCTATCGGCTCGTGCAACCCCTGTCGACGCTGCCGGTGCCTGCTACCGTACAGGCCGTCCTCGCAGCCCGTATCGATCGCCTGCCGCCGGACGATAAACGGCTGCTGCAAACGGCGGCGGTCATCGGCATGGACGTTCCCCTGCCCGTGCTGCACGCGGTGCTGGTCCTCCCGGAGGCGGAAGTGCAGGCCAGCCTGGCGGCGCTGCAAGCGGCCGAGTTTCTCTACGAAACGCAGCTCTTCCCCGAAGCCATCTACACCTTCAAGCACGCCCTCACCCGGCAAGTCGCTGTGCAGTCGGTGTTGCACCGTACCCGGTACGAGCTACATCGGCAGATTGCCGACGTTTTAGAAACGCAGTTTGCCAGCACCGTTGAGATCCAGCCCGAGCGGCTGGCGCACCACTACACCGAGGCCGGGCTTGGGGCACAGGCGGTGCCGTACTGGCAGCACGCCGGACAACGCGCCATGGACCGCTCGGCCCCCGTGGAAGCTGTGAGCCACTTGAGCCGTGGACTGGAGGTGCTCGCCACCCTGCCGGAGACGCTGGAGCGTCTCCAACAAGAACTGGACCTGCAGGTACTGCTCGGTGTCGCGTGGTCACACATCAGCGGCTGGGCTACCCCAGCTATAAGGCAGGCGTACGCCCGCGCCCGCGAGTTAGGGCAGCGCCTTGGGGCGTCCCGGCAGCTGCTGGCAGTGCTCCTGGGGCAGTTCATAGGGTATGTACAACGGGCGGAATTGCACACGGCACAGGAACTGGCGATGCACCTGCTCACACAGGTGCAAGGGCCAGGAGATTCTATCCCCCTCCTGGCGGCACACGCGACGCTCGGCATGGTGTTGCTTGCCCGCGGGGAGGTGGTCGTGGCGCATCGACACCTCACGCAGGGTATGACCCTGTATGTCCCAACCGACCACTCTACCCTGGTCAGACACTATGGTTTCGATCTCGGGGTGATCGTCCGGGGCCATGTGGCCATGTCGCTGTGGATGCTTGGTGCACCGGAACAGGCGCTGGGGCACATACACGCGCTCCACGCCTTGGCCCAGGAACTCTCGTATCCTCCCAGTCTGGCCTATGCCCTCGTCTATGTCATACGCCTCACGCAATGGCGGAGGGATGTGCCAGCCACCCTCCAGTGGACTGAGGCCCTGATGGCGTGCTGTACAGAGTACGGCTTTGTACAACATTTATCCTGGGCCGAGTTGCTGCACGGCTGGGCGCTGATGGCGCAAGGACAGAGGGAGCAGGGCCTGGCGCAGATGCGCCAGGGGCTCACGGCCCACGACGCCACGCAGGCAGCCCAGTGGCGTCCCTATTTTCTGGCCATATTGGCAGAAGGGTATGGGCAGGTGGGCGCGCCGGACGAGGGCCTGCGCCTGCTCGCCGAGGCCTTGATCGCCGTGCAGCACACGGATGAGCATATGTGGGAGGCGGAGCTACATCGGCTCCAGGGGGAGCTGCTGCTGCAAGCCCAGTACCAACAGCCAGCGCTGGCAGACGACCTGTCGCACCGGGCCGCCGCAGAGGCATCTTTGCACCAGGCGCTCGCGGTGGCCCGCCGTCAGCAGGTGAAATCCCTGGAGCTACGGGCCGCCACGAGCCTGGCGCGGTTCTGGCAGCAGCAAGGCAAGCGCGCCGAGGCGCAGGCGCTGCTCGTCCCGGTCTACGGCTGGTTCAGGGAGGGTTTTGATACCGCTGATCTGCAGGAGGCCCGGACCCTGCTCGACGTCCTCCGTTGAGTGTAAGGGCATGCCCATAACCCCCGGTGGGCGTGCCTTCGGTCTCAGGTGTACCTGGCGCGTTGCCGCTGCCAGCCAGGGCCTCACGCATAGGCTGGTGTGCGCCGTGCGCGTGGGGGTGCCAGCTTCGCGGTGCGCATGAGGGGCAACACGCGCTCGCCAAACTCCTGGAGTCCGGCCAGGCACTCCGGAAAGATCAGCATGATCCCCTGCGTCCCTGGCACCGTGCCGATGTGGTCGAGCACGGCGGCACAGTGCGCGTAGGAGCCGATAATCGGCGTAGCGCCCATATACGCGACGCCCTGCAATACGGCAGCGGTGCCACCAGCCGCATCGAGCGCCGCCTGGCCCATCATGGTGGCGAGGGCCTCGCGATCGGCGTGCGCTATCCAATGGTCGGACTTCGCCCGCGCCTCCTCCTCCGTCTCCCCGGGCACGAGCGTGTAGAGGACATAGGCGCTGACGTCGCGGCCCGTCTCGGCGGCATACCGTTGCAGCTTACGGTTGGCCGCGAAGACCGCATCGCCGCTGAGATCGCCAGCGACGAAGGCGTGATCGGCGTGCTGCGCGGTAAATTGCATGCCCACGTCCGATTGCCCGGCACACACCAGGGGTAGTGGGCGTTCCGGGTGCGGCAGGATGCGGCAGTCGCGTAGCTGGAAAAACTCCCCGTCGTAATCGACATCGCGCTGCGACCATAGCCGCTTGAGGATGTCGACATACTCCTGGGCATACTGGTAGCGGCGCTGGTAGTGCACGTCACCGGGCCAGAGCCCCATCTGTGCGTATTCCTCCTTCTGCCAGCCGGACACCAGGTTGATCCCGAAACGGCCCTGGGCAATGTGGTCAATCGTCGCGGCGCGGCGGGCGGTGATGGCCGGATGCACGGTCGGCAAGGCCACCGAGCCATAGAGCCGAATGCGGTCAGTGGCCTCGGCCAGCGCCGCCATGACCTCGAACGATTCCAGCACGTAATCCCAGTGCTCTGTCGGACCGCCGAAGCCGCGATATTTGACTGGTGAGAGCACAAAACCGAACCCGAGATCCTCGGCCAGTAACGTCATCGCCTTGTTCATGGCATATGTTGGATGATACTGTGGGGCCGACGTCGAGACGACCCAGCCATTGTTCAGTACCGGGAGGAACACTCCAAGTTCAACCATACGCATCCTCCTTCACACGACAGCCGGCGCTGTCTTGCTGCCCTGGGTCCAGACCTAGGCCTGACGGCTTTACAAGGGCGTGTTTCGGGAGTTCTGCCATCCGGCCTTGAGCGTGAGCCCTACGTTACAAACGATACGCTGCTGGAGTATGACAGGCACCATGACCGTTGTCATAAAAGTTCTGTCAAGGGATCGTCAAATTGCTGTAAAAATGGCGGAGAGCCGACATTGAGCAGCTCTACCCGGCACATCGGGGCCATAGATAGCCGGGTGGAGAAGGCTATTGAGTTTTCGGTTTCGGCTTGGGATGTGCCTGGGAGCGCAGGCGTCTCGCCTGCTTCTGAAGCGGGCCGGAGGCCCGCGCTCCCAGGGAGACCAACGCATGTCTTGTCCAGACTGGACAACTGCATGCCCCGACCGGGTAGAGAGCCACGCCTTGACGCTTTGCGCACCAACCCACAGTGCCCGCCGTCTCACGAAGACGGCGGGTATTTGCCTGGGGAGTAGCTCCGAGATCACTTCCCCTCTTTGATCCAATCCGCCACACGCTCGGCGATCATGATCGTCGTAGCGTTTGTATTAGCACGCACCACATCGGGCATGACCGAGGCATCGACCACGCGCAGGCTCTGTAGACCGTGCACCCGACTGTACTGGTCCACGACCGCCATGGGGTCTGACGCTGGCCCCATTTTGCACGTCCCGGCGAGATGATGCGTGGTAGAGACATTCGCCAGGAGCCAGCGGTCCAAGGCCGCATCAGTGGCAAGATCAGCATCAGTGGGCGAGAGGCGCGCGGTGATCAGACCCTTGAAGGCAGCATGCTGGGCCAGTTGCACCGCCAGTCGCACCGCATGGCGCATGCGCTCGACATCAAAGGGGTGGGACAGGAGGCGGTAATCTAGTGTCGGCTGCACATGCGGGTCGGCGGATGCCAGGCGAATCTCCCCAGCGCTCAGTGCCTTTTCTAAGATCACCGTAAAACGGATGCCGAGGGGGTCCGCATCCTCGTGGGTATA
>Ga0209382_10005635_pt1 | contig 16280 bp, 14 predicted proteins | sample SoiMetdeltSBSDD5_FD_187599 | JGI IMG/M metagenome (GOLD analysis project Ga0209382, IMG submission 187599) | Bulk soil microbial communities from a Populus tree surrounding site in Tennessee, USA - Soil MetaG P. deltoides SBSDD5 (SPAdes) (version 2) | ecosystem: Environmental > Terrestrial >...
CGTCCGCCGATGACGTACTCTGATGAAGGAAAGAACCGCCACCACCCGAGCAGCACGAGCACCAGCGGCAACATCGCGGTAAGCCCTAGTCGCGAGGCGGTCGGACCGAAGCCGAGCCTGAACCGCGCGACCAACGCCGCAATGACCGCAATCGCCACGTCCGCGATCAACAGTCGCTCGAACGAATAGCGGTCGATTGCCGCCAATCCCAACACAACCCCGGTCGAGACGACCACACTGATCACGATCGACCAGAACAGCCGCTCCTCCCAGTCGAGCGCGGCCCGCTTGTCGCGATCTCCGAATGGCAACCGAAAGATCACCGCCCCTGGCAGCCATGCGAGTACCGCAAGTGTGAGCGTTGTCTTTATCACCTGTATCCGTGGGTCCGTTTTTCCGCTGGCCGTCGTCCGCTGACCGCTGCCCGCAATTCGCCGTAAACCCGCTGTCCGCTGGCCGCTATCCGCAATCCGCTATCGGCGTGACTCGTACGAGACCCGTCAATCAAGAGAACCGCGTGATCCGCGTCCCGTTTGGCCAAGAGAGATCCGCGAGATCCGCGCCCTGTTCCCAAAAAGAGATCCGCGAGATCCGCGTCCCGTTGCCCAAAAAAGAGATCCGCGTGATCCGCGTCCCGTAAAGAATCCGCGTTCAAAACTGGAAGTAGATGAACTCGGCCCCGCCAAAGTTGCCGAACAGCATCGTGAGATAGAACGTTGCCGCGTAGATGGAGTATCGCACGCCGATGGGCAGACGTCGCACGGCGAGCAGATCGTCGAACCAGGCTTCGCAGGCGTGGACGACGATGAGCGGAGTCGTGTAGAGCAGGAGCGGCACGAGCAGGCCGTGGACGTCGATGGATCCCACCGCGAAATCAGTGACCAGGCGCCCGCTCAGCGCGCCGATATGTTCCGCCGATCGCGCGCGGAAGATCAGCCAGCCATAACAGGTGAGATGGAACATCACCGCCCAGGTGAGCACCCGCGCGCCGGCCGCCTGGCTCCGGAGGATACGGCCGATGCTGGTGGTGGATGCCGCGGCGCGATACGCGATGAGAAGCAGTCCCTGATAGATGCCCCAGAGCACGAACGTCCATGCGGCGCCATGCCACAGTCCGCCCAGCACCATCGTGATGAACAGGTTCCGTCGCGTCTGCCACTCCGATCCGCGGTTGCCGCCGAGTGGGATGTACAGGTAATCGCGCAGCCAGGTCGAGAGGCTGATGTGCCAATGCCGCCAGAACTCCTGCGGCGTGCGCACCAGGTACGGGAAGCGGAAGTTATCGATCAGCTCGATTCCCATCCATTTCGATGTGCCGCGCGCGATGTTCGAGTAGCCCGCAAAATCACCATAGATCTGGAAGGCAAACGCATAGACGCCAAGCAGGATGTTGATGCCCGTGGGAGAGGCTGCCGGATCGAACACGCTGTTGGCGAGAGCGGCGAGATTGTCCGCGACGAACACTTTCTGAAAATATCCCCAGGCGATCAGCCACGCGCCGTCCTGGATCTGCTGGCGCCTGATTGTGCGCGGCGCGGCGATCTGCGCGAGAAGCGTACTCGCCCGGAGGATCGGCCCGGCGACGAGATGCGGGAAGAACGCGACGAATACGGCAAATTCAAGGAGGTCGCGCGTCGGTGGCGTATCCCGCCGGTACACATCGATGACATAGCTCATTGTCACGAACGTGTAGAACGAAATTCCCACCGGCAGCAGCACGTGCGCCGTGACGAAATCCACCTGCCACCCGAGGGCGCCGAAAATCGTGTGCAGATTGTCGGCGAAGAAATTGAAGTACTTGAAGAAGCCAAGGAGCGTCAGGTTGAAGCTGATGCTCACGAGCAGGAGCACGCGGCGTCGACGCGGCGACGTTGCTCTGGCAATCGCAAGGGCGCAGGTGTAATCGACGAGCGTCGATCCGATCAGCAGGCCAAGAAATCGCCAGTCCCACGCCGCATAGAAGTAGTAGCTGGCGATGAGCAGTAGCCAGTTCTGACCCCGGTGCGGCAGCAGCCGGTAGGCACCGTAGACAACCAGGAAAAACCAGACAAAGTGGAGGGAGTTGAAAACCATGCCCGACGATCAACGCTGCAGCGACGGCGCGCGATCTCGCTCGATCTCACGTGCGAGAAACGCGTCCAGCGCTTCCGCCACCACTCCGTGTCCGCGCGGCGTGAGGTGCACGGTCTCCTGATAGAAAAGATCCGGTCCCGGTAGAGCGCGCCGGAGCGCCGGCAGCAGATCCAGGCGCGGCACCGGCAACGACGCAAGCGCACGATCGAATCGTTCCGTCGCGGCATCGCGAACGAGTTCGCCTCCCGACGCGGCGACAGCCGCCTTGAGCCGCTGGTAATCTGGATCATCGACTTGAAATCGTGCCGGCATCAGCACCACAGCCGTGTGGGCGCCGTTGGCGGATGCTGTCCGCATGATGTCCTCGATCGAGGTCCGAGCGATCGATAGGCCTTCCGCGATACGCGGCGCCGGATCTGCTGCGTAGCTTTGCAGCGGCGGCTCAGGCGGCGCGACCGTTGTCGTAAAGCGCTCGGTCGCCGAGACGGCGCGCAGTCGGAGAATTTGAAGAACCATGCTTCGCCGCACCAGACGGCGCAGCTGAGTCCTGAGAGAACTGCTCTCGGCTGAAGGAGCAGCGCCTTGCGTCATCGTGAGTTTTCCCTTGGACCCAACCGCTTCCTCGGCGTCGTTCCCGACGAAGATCACGGGGATCACGATGTCAGCCTGGACGGACGCAACAATCCGCCGAAAAAACAACTGCTCCTCAATCGGACCGTAGCCTTGCACGCCGGCGTTGATGACGCGGTATCTGGCGCCGCCGCGCGCGTTCAGCCGTTTCTCGAGCAGCTCGCCAAATGTTTGCGCGAATGGAACCTGGACCGAGAGCACGAGCGAATCGCCAAGCAACACGATGCGCCGTTCGCCCGGCGGCTTCGGCCCGATTTCTTCATCGTCTCTCAGCCCCATGCTGTTGATGGCGATGTCCGCAGCAAACTCCGAGGTGACAAAGCGCGTGCGCGCATGCGGCTTGAGGCGATAGCCGATCTGCGGGTCGCCCTCGAAGAGCCCTTGAAAGGACAGAGCGGCCTCCGAGCTTCCCCATGTTCGCAACGCCGCTTCGAAGATCCAGAACTGCGCCGCCAGGATGATGGCGAACGCGAGAAGCCGCCGGGCGCGACGCGCTGCGCTCATTGGCTCTGGGCGATGGCGCTTGCCACTTCGTCAACCGAGCGTTCGTCAAGGGCCGGATGGAGCGGCAGGGACAACACTTCACGGCAGACGCGCGTCGCCACGGAGCACTCGGCAGGGCACTGATCCGCCATGGCCCGCTGATGCGGGATCGGGATCGGGTAGTGAATCAACGTCTCGATCCCACGCTCGGCGAGATGCGCCCGCAGGGCCTCGCGCGCGGAACTGAGGACGGGGAACAGGTGATACACATGGCCCGGATCGAGCTCGGGAGGAACGAAGATGTTCTCAGCCGAGGCCAGCCCCGCGCGGTAACGGGCGCCGAGACGGCGGCGATCCGCAGTCCACTTCGGCAGGAATGTCATGCGCGCGCGAAGAATCGCCGCCTGCATCTCGTCGAGCCGCGAGTTGACGCCGAACTCGGCGTGCTCGTACTTGCCGAGTTGTCCACCGTTTCTGAGACGCGCCGCCCGCGCCGCGACGTCGGCATCTCGAGTCACAATCGCGCCTCCGTCACCGAGCGCTCCGAGATTCTTCGTCGGGTAGAAGCTGTACGCTGCCGCCGCGCCATAGCTGCCAACGGGTTTACCCGCGCACGTAGCGAGGTGAGCCTGACAGCAATCCTCGACAATGGCGATGCCGTGCCGCTGAGCGATGTTGGCAAACGCAGCCATGTCCGCCGCTTGACCGTACAGGTGCACGGGCAGGATGGCGGCCGTTTTCGACGTAATCGCCGCCTCGGTCGCGCGTGGATCCAGCGTCAGCCGCTCCGGGTCGATGTCTGCAAATACCGGACGCGCGCCGGCCATCAGGATAGCCAGCGCAGAAAACGTTGCAGAGAGCGGCGACGTGATGACTTCGTCGCCCGGCCCGATCCCCACCGCGCGGAGAGCGATGGCGATCGCGTCGGTTCCGGTGCCGACGCCGACGGCGTGACTGCCACCGCACGCAGTCGCGAACTCCTGTTCGAAGGCTTCCAGCTCGGGGCCGAGGATGAACCAGCCTCTCGTGACCACGCGCGCGATGGCTTCCTTGACAACCGCCGCGTCCTCACCCGGTGTCAACTGAAGGAACTTGATCACACGCTGCCCACTCGGCTGGGTTCGCCGATGTAGTGGTCCATATGCTGCCGGTAGAAGGCGATGGTCTGACGCAGGCCGTCGCGAAGACCGACCCGCGGCTGCCAGCCGACAGCTCTGCGGAACTTCGATGAGTCGGAGTAGAAGCTGCCGATGTCGATGCGCTTTTTCTCGGGCGGCCATTCCACGAATCGCACCGAGCCGCTGCCAGCGACCTCGATCAAGAGCGCAACCAGGTCCTTGTGACTGATTGGCTCGTCGCCGCCGACGTTGAACACCTCGCCATCACACGCGTCGAGTGCTCCTGCGTAGAGGAAGGCCTCCGCCGCATCGTCAACGAAAACAAAATCTCTGAGCTGCGCGCCGTCGCCGAACACCTGAATTTCGCGCCCCTCGATAGCCAGCCGGATAAACCAGCCGATGAATCCTTGGCGGTTGTGGCGAATCAGTTGTCGCGGTCCGTAGACGTTGGTCAGTCGCAGCGAGCACGCGCGCACGCCAAAGACGTTGTTGTAGAGCAGATGATAGTACTCGCCGGCCGCCTTGTTGACGCCGTTGATGTCCGCCGGCCGCACGAGGTGGGTTTCATCGACCGGCAAGCGATCGGGCCGCCCGTACACTTGTCGCGTGCCGGCAAACACGACACGCACGGCGGGGTTGTGTTTGCGGCAGGCTTCGAGCATCGACAGCTGGGCGCGGCAATTGATCTCCAGATCGGTATGCGGATCCTGCATGCTGTCGATGTGGCTGACCTGACCCGCGAGGTTGAAGATAATCTCGCGGTCTTTCACGAGGGCATCCATCGACGCCGCGTCGCGCACATCCGAGATGTTGACGTGGACGCGCCCTTCGAGTCCGGCGATGTTGAACAGGTTGCCGCCGTAGTCGGGGAGCAGCGAGTCAACGATGAGGATGTTCGCGCCGGCCGCCGCCAGGCGGTGAACCAGATTGCTGCCGATGAAGCCAAGGCCGCCGGTCACCATCACCCGGCGATTGCGGTAGTACGAATCGATCTCGCTCGACATCGTCTTTAGTGAAGGAACGTGGGTAGACGTTGCATGTTATCGGCGGGTCGACATCATGGCAAGGGCGCGATCGTAGGCGGCTTCAAAGCGGCTGGCCACGAACTCCCACCCGTATCGGGCTGAGACCGTCGCGCGTGCCGCTTCCCCGAGCTGAATCCGCCTCGGCGCGTTGCCCGCGAGCATCGTGATCGCATCGGCCAGGGCGGCAGCATCCCGCTCCGCGACGATGATTCCGGTGCGTTCGTGTTCGACAACCGAGCCGATGCCGCCTGCCGGCGTGCTGATGAGCGGCGTACCGGACGCCAGCGCTTCGAGCACGACGTTGGGCAGCCCATCGACGTTGCCGCTGTCGTCCCGCACCGACGGCACGGCGACCATGTCGGCCGTCGCCAGCCATGCGGCGACGTCGTCCTGCGATAAGTTTCCAACGAAGCGGATCCGATCGCTCACACCTGCCGACTCGGCACGAGCGCGAAGTTCTTCTTCGAGATCGCCGCCACCGGCGAGGACGACCAGCACGCCAAGATTGCGCGGCAGCATCGCCAGCGCATCGATCAGGTATTCGAATCCCTTTTTGCGAACGAGCCGTCCCGCGGCGAACACGACCGGGACATGCGTCGCAATCCCGAGGCCGGCGCGACGCTTGGCGCGAATCAGCGGATCGGGTCGAAATCGCAGTGGGTCGACGCCATACGGCACGACTTCGATTCGGTCTGGGCTGGCGCCAAGCGCCAGCGCGCGCCGCGCGAGATCTGCGCTGCACGCCGTGACAGCCCCAGCTTGTCGGAACACCCGCCGCGCGACGCCACGTGCCGGCGCGAGCCGCTCTGCGACATAGACATCGGATCCGTGCAGACTTACCACCAACGGCAGGTGCCGGGCTGCGGCCCCGGCAACCGCGCCCCCGGGAATCACCCAGTGCCCATGCATGATCGTAGCGCGATGCCGTCGTGCGACCGAGCGTGCCTTGAGCCAGCCGGCGCCGAGCGCGAGCGGCGCGGCAACATACGCGGCGCCGCGCAGGCTGACGTCCGCGCGAAGCGCACCCGCATAGCCAAACACGTTCAAGCCGGACGCCGGTGCGTACTTGTAGAAGTGGAACGACACGCCGTCCTCGCGTGGGCCGCGCGTGACGAGCGGATGCCACGGCGCGACGACATGAACGTCGTGCCCGCGCGCAGCAACGGACTTGGCAATCGGCTCCATGAACGTCCCGACGCTGTCTCCAGGGAAGCGTGGGTAGGAGCTCGTCACCATCACGACGACATGTCGGGTCACGGCGATTTGCGGAAGAGCAGGCGCCAGGGAGTAATCAGGGATTCGAACAGAACGGAGCCAGACACCTTCGATTGCCCCTGCCGGCGCTCGATGAAGATGATTGGCACTTCGCCGATTCGGCACCCTTGCCGGCGAGCTTCGAACAGCATTTCCACGAGGAACGCATAGCCGTCCGACACCATTCCGTCGAGTGGAAGCTTGGCGAGCGCCTCCTTACGCCAGCAGCGGTATCCGCTCGTGCAGTCGTTTGGCGTCAGGCTCGTCACTGTCCTGATGTAACGGTTTGCGAACGCGCTCAGGAAAATCCGGTGAAGCGGCCAGTTGACGACGCTGACGCCGTTCAGATATCGCGATCCGATCACGACATCATGCTCCGCCGCAGCGTTGACGAGATCTGGAAGGTACTCCGGGTTGTGGGACAGGTCAGCATCCATCTGACAAATCAGATCGATGTCGGGCCGTGTGATCGCCTTGCGCAGCCCGTCGATGTACGAGCGGCCAAGGCCGCGCTGACCCGTACGGTGCATCACCTCGACACGGCCCGGAAACTCCGCGGCCAATGCGTCAGCTACGGCTCCCGTACCGTCAGGCGATCCATCGTCCACCACCATCATTTGATAGTCCTGGCGAGACAGCACCGCCCTGGCGAGTAGCGGCAGGTTGTCGCGCTCGTTGTATGTGGGGACGACGACGAGCACGCGCGGCGCAGCGCTCATAACTCGGAGCGTCCTGCGAGCGCGGCAGCGGCAATAATCAACGTCGGATCAATGACGGGAATGCGAAACCGCTCCTGCGGAAAAAAAACCAGACACATAAGCACTGTCGAGCCAGCGAGCAGGAAGAGCGCCGTTGGCCGTCGAGGACTCCGCCAGAGGCGGCCTGCGCCCATCACTGCGAACGGGAGAATGAGCGCATACGGCACGACCGACGCGATCCGGTACTTCGCGGAGTGTATCGCATACGACGGGCCGATGGGGACGACGGTGTAGAAGGCCTTCCGCGCGAGCAGCGTCATCCATTGGATCGGATGATCGGCAATCCACTGGAATGCGGCGCGATAGTAGAGCGGCTCCAGCTCTTCGGCCGACAGACCTGGATAGCCTTGACGGAACTCGAGCTCGGCGCGTTTGAGGTCAGGGTTGGCGGCGAGATCGCCCTCACCGCGCGCGAGCGCGTTGTTCCCCGTCCAGAACGTGACGCCGCCTTCAGAGGCGACGAGCACGAACCGATCGTGAACGCGGAGATTGCGCAGCGTCCAGGGAAAAATCACGAGCGCGGTCGCCACAGCTAGCGCTGCGGCGCGCGCCGGTTGCCGCCGAACAGCCAGCCACACGAGCACGAGTGGAAGCGACACGAGCATCGCTGGCCTGATGAACGTTGCGGTTCCAGTGAGCACACCCGCCACAATGGCGAGTCGCACACCGATGGATTGCGAGTCGGCGTCGGCTGCGCGCTGGAGGACCGCCACGGTGAGCAGAGCCACCAGGCAGAACAGCGCTTCGCTCAAGGCATACGCTGGAATCCAGACGAGCGGCGGGTAGACAGCCGCGATGAAGGCCGCGGCAACGCCAGCGCGTGGACCAGCGGACTGAAGCGCGATTCCACCAATCAACCAGACGGTGATCGCGCCAATAAACGACTGCACGAACTTCACAATCGCCGGTGTGCTGGAGGGAACCGGCCGTCCCGCATCGAGGGCCGCCAGGAACAGCGGGTAGCCGGGGGCCCTGCCGAACCGTTGCGCGGTGCCGCTTTCGACAGCTGAGTCGTACACGAATCCGTTCCCGGCGGCGAGATTGCGGGCGAGAGTCAGATACTCGTGTTCGTCGTGGGTCAGCGGCTTGTCGACCCAGTAAAAGAAAGCAAACCCAAGTCGGAGAAACAATCCGAGCAGAGCCGCCGCACCGATGAGCCGCCGCGTCCGCGGGTCAGCAAAAATCATCGTCAGTCGATATCGTTGGCGCTACTGACGTCCCTCGAAGCGCAACGCGGAGATCTGTTCCGAGACGAGGCCGACGAGAAACACGACCGCGGCGAACAGAATCAAGACAACGGAGCCATTTGGAATTCGCGAGTGCGCGAAGACGTTCCAGATCCCGTACAAAACGCCGAGCGAGAACGTCACGAGAGCGATCGGCAGAAACACGCGCAACGGACTGAAGAGCGTGACAATCTTCAGAATGATGACGAAGAACTTCGCCCCGTCGCGCGCCAATCGGATTTTGGAGTTGCCGACTCGCGGACGCGCATCGGTCGGCTCGAACGCGACGTTGTAACCGGCCTTGATGAACGCGAGCGTCGTGGTTGTCGGCGTCGAGAAGCCGTTCGGGAGCAGATGCAGGAACTCGCGAAGGTATTCGCGCCGCCCGGCCCGAAACCCGGATGTCAGGTCCGGGATCTCTCGGCCGGTGAGATAACTCGCGAACCCGTTCAACGCCGAATTGCCGAACCGTCGCGTATGTGTGGCTTGCGTCGAAGAAGATCGCGCACCGATGACTAAATCATAGACACCCAACCGCGAGACGAGGCGGCACGCATCCTCAGGACTATGCTGGCCGTCACCATCAACGATCAGCACGTACTCGCCGCTGGCCTTCCTGATTCCGCTCTTGACCGCCGCGCCGTTGCCTTTGTTGTAAGGATGCCGGACGACCGTTGCGCCGGCGGCTGCTGCCTGCGCACAGGTCTCGTCTGCCGATCCGTCGTCGACGACGATGATCTCGTGCCACTGGCCCGCGGCGGCAAGCGCTCCGACAACCGTTCCGATGACGGCTGCCTCGTTGAACGCGGGAATGACGATGGAGACTTGCGAAGGCTCGGCCATTAAAAGCTGGTTTTTGACAGCTCGCGCGGCTGTTCGTCGCGGCCGTTCGTCTCCCGGTTCGGATCGGGCAATTCGAGCGATCGCACGCGGTAGACGAGATCCTCGAGCAGTTTGCGGTTGGCCGAGATCACGTCGGCGAGCAGGCCATTGAGCATGATCTGGAAGCCGACCACCATCAGGACACCGCCGAGGAACAAGGACTGCAGGTTGCGGCCGGCCAGGTTCCCGGGTGGTTCGGTCCACCAGGTATAGACGAATCTCAGCGACAGCGCCACGCCAAGAGCGACGATGGACACGCCAATGTACGAGAAGACCTTCAGCGGTTCGTACATCGCGTAGATGCGAACGATCGTGGCGGCCGATTGTTTGATGTACGAGAAGACGCTGTCGAACAGCCGTGACTTGCGCGTCCGCGGATTCGTCGCAACCGGCACGTGGGCGATTGCCATCCGCTTCTTGCCAGCTTGGATGATCGTCTCCAGCGTGTACGAGAACTCCGAGACGATCGTCATCCGCAGCGCGGCCTCGCGGGTGTAGGCGCGGAAGCCGCTGGTCGTGTCGGGCACCGATGTGTTCGAGACCTGTCGCACCACCCAACTGCCCAGGCGCTGCAGCTGCCGCTTGCGCCACGACATGTGCTTCACTTCGGCGATATTCCGGTCGCCAATCACGATGTCCGCGTCGCCCTTCAGCAGGGGCTGGAGCAGTTTTGGGATTTCCTGGCCGCTGTACTGGTTATCGGCGTCGGTGTTGACGATGAAGTCCGCGCCGCGTTTCAGCGATGCGTCGATGCCGGCGGCGAACGCGGCGGCCAGCCCTTTGTTGCGGCGAAGGCGGACGATGTGATCGACGCCGGCCCTGAGGGCGACCTCCGATGTGCCGTCGCGCGAGCCGTCGTCGACCACGAGCACTTCGATGATGTCGATCCCGGGGATGGTGCGCGGCAGATCGGCAAGCGTCGCGGGCAGCGTGTCGGCCTCGTTGAGACACGGAATTTGGATGATGAGCTTCTTCACCGCCGGGCCTGACCGGTCATTATGGCCATTCTTGTGCTTTTAGCAACGCCGATTGCACAGATTCGCAGACGCGGATTCCGCGAATCTCCATACAGTCTCGTGCAATCCGCCTCATCCGACCAGGGCATCGATCACTCCGTCCCAGGTGATCGGGCGTGCGACAGCGTAGCCGGCGTCCCCTAGCGCCTGTGCCCGGTTGCGGTCGTGTGCGAGCGCGTTGATCGCCGTCGCGATCGACTCGGGTGAGGGGTCGCAGACCAGTCCGTTCACGCCATCTACGACGAATTCGTGCGGGCCTCCGGAGTCGACGCAGGTCACGACCGGCTTCCGGGCGAGAAACGCCTCCAGCGTCACGTAGCCGAGATCTTCGTCGTAGGGAGGATAGACGACGCCCAACGTACCGGCGTAGAGCCTGATGAGATCGTCGTCTTCGACCCGTCCCAGGAACTTGACGCGGTCGGCGACTCCGGCCGAGTGTGCCTCGCGCTCGACGTTCTCGCGCTGCGTTCCGTCGCCCGCCACGATCAGTTCGATCGAGGAATCGACGTGGGTCATGGCCTTGACGATCAGATCCACACGCTTCACCGATTCGATACGGCCAACCGAGAGGACGTAATTGCCGAACGGTCCTGAGCCGAGGCGCGGCGCCAGGCGCGGTGGATGATAGAGCGTTGGGGCCGTGAGGCCGTTGTATTTGGCCAATCGCGAGGAGGTGTTCTTGGCGATGGCAAACACTGAGCGGCACTCGCTGAGCATCTCGGTGTCGAGCCTGACGAGCGTGTCGCGCAGGTTGACGTCCACCTCTGTGTGATGGAAGTCGCTGTACACGGTGCCGACGAGTTCGTACGCCGCACGGTACTGGTGGAGCAGCCACGCCACTTTGTTCGGGTGGCGGACGAAGTAGGTCGGGAACTTCGAGGCGATGACCAGATCGACGGGCTGGCCGTTGCTTTCACTGAGGTCCAGCAGGCGCCACGCGGCTGCGTGAGGCAGGATCTCGTCTTTCGGATACCACTTGAACGGGACGCTGACGAGATCGGCCTGGTGGCCGCGCGCGCGGAGTTCGCGCACGAGCTCGCGGACCAGAATCTCCGCCCCGCCGTGCACGAAGGGCACCTGCGCCTCGCAGACGAGAATCCTTTTCATCGGGCCCAAATTCTATGTCGCGTGGCGGAAATTGATGACGTCGCCGTCGAGAACGATGTAGTCCTTGCCCTCGAGCCGGAGCTCGCCGTGGTCCCGGCACGCGGCAAGCGAACCGCGCTCGAGCAGACGGTCGTAGCCGACGACTTCGGCACGAATGAAGCCGCGCGAGATGTCGCTGTGAATCTCGCCTGCCGCCAGCACTGCCGGTGTGTTCACCGGGATCGACCAGGCGCGGCACTCGTCCTCGCCGACGGTGAAGAACGAGATGTATCCGAGGAGGTCGTAACTGGCGCGGATCACGCGATCGAGCCCAGACTCGCGCAGCCCGAGATCCGCCATGAACGCCGCGGCATCCGCTGGGTCGAGCTGCGCGATCTCGAGCTCGATTTTCGCGCAGATGGGCACCGCACGCGTCGCTGCGCCGGACATGAACGATTCAAGGCCCGCCAACGCGACCGCGTCATCGGCTCTTGCAAGATCGGCTTCGTCCAGATTCAGCACGAGCAGCAGCGGCTTTGCCGACAGGAATTGAAATCCGCGCAGGCGTTTCGCATCGTCGGGCGCCAGGCCGAGCGCGCGCAGCGGTTGGCTACCTTCGAGCGCCGTGCGGCACCGCGCGAGGATTTCCTGTTCCTTGCGCAGATCAGCGCTGCCGCCCTTCTTGAGATCTCGTTCGAGGCGCTCCAGCCGCTTTTCGACAACGCCGAGATCCGCCAGGATGATCTCGTCCTCCATCGTCCGGACGTCGCGCGCCGGATCGACGCTGCCCGACGGATGCGGTACTGCCGGATCACGGAACATGCGAACGACGTGCAGCAGCGCGTCGGCGTTGCGGAACGGCGCGAGATCGAGCAGGGCCTGCGCGCCAGTCTGGCTGCCAGACACGCCGGCCACGTCGGCGAACTCCACCGTCGCGGGCACGTGCTTGCGCGGGTTGAACAGCGCCGTCAGGCGATCGAGGCGCTCGTCCGGCACGCGCGACACGCCAACGTTCGCTTCAGCGCGTCCGCCAGGTCGCGGCGCTTCGCGCGCGCTCGTCAAGAGTTGGAAGAGCGCAGTCTTGCCCGCCGACGGGAATCCAAACAGTCCTGCTCTGAGCATTCGAGATCATCAACGAAGGTGGCTAGCCACGGTGAGGCTGGCTCGCTGAGCCAAATCTGCACATCGTAACATGCAGGGGCGCTGCTTCGACTTCCTTTCTCCGGGCGAAAATTTAGCGTAACTTCTGAACCATCATGATTTTGCGGTTGACAGCGCGGCACGCCTTCTCTAGTATCCCGGGTGGAAATCTGTGGAGCAAAGTGGAGTCCGTGACCGATTTCGGGGCAACTATGCCGCAAAGATTGACGACAAGGGACGCCTCAAAATCCCGAACGCTTTCCGTCTGCTCCTCGAGAAACAGCATGGCTCCGAGGTGTTCGTGACCAGCCTGAACGGTGAATGCGTTCGCATCTACCCGATGCCGGTGTGGCTGGCACACGAGGAGAAGCTCTCGAAGATTCCCACCGAGCATCCCGCGCGACGACGCTACTTCGACCGGGTCAATTACTACGGGCAGGTCGCGCAGATCGATACCCAGGGCCGCGTCGTGATTCACCCGCGCCTTCGGGACGCGGCCGGGATGAACGGCGACGTGGACGTGTTCGGTCAGTACGACACGCTCGAGGTCTGGAACCACGACCGGTTCCTGTCGAAGCTGCAACGCGAGCCGTACAGCGACGACGATGCCCGCGCGCTCGCCGAATTCGGAATCTAGGCCATGACCCGGCTGCACGAACCCGTTCTCGTTCCAGAGACTGTCGCTCTGCTCGAGCCGTCGCGCGGCGGGTTGTTCGTGGACTGCACGATAGGCCTCGGCGGCCACAGTCGCGCGCTGCTCGAGGCTGGCGCGGATCGCGTGCTCGGCCTCGATCGCGATCCCGATGCGTTGCATCTGGCCGCGAACGAGCTCAAGGACTTCGGCGATCGGCTGGAACTGGTGCACGCCGACTATCGCGATCTTCCTCAAGTGCTGGATGAACGAAAGATCGGCGACATCTCGGGAGCCCTCGCTGACCTCGGCGTGTCATCGATGCAGCTCGATAGCGCCGGACGGGGCTTCAGCTTTCAGCGCGACGAGCCGCTCGACATGCGCATGGATAGGACGGCCGGTGAGACGGCGGCAGAGCGCCTCGCGGACGTCGAGGAAGAGGATCTCGCGAACGTGATTTTTCAGTACGGCGAAGAGCGCCATTCGCGGCGCATTGCCCGTGCCCTCGTGCGCGCCCGCCAAGCGTCGCCGATTCTGACGACGGGGCAGCTCGCGCAGATTGTCCGCCGAGCGATCCCGGTCAGGGGATATCAGCGCATCGATCCGGCGACGCGAACCTTTCAGGCGCTGCGGATCTGGGTGAACCGCGAGCTCGAGGGGCTCGACGCGTTCTTGCAGACGGCGTCGCGGCGGCTGCTGCTCGGTGCCCGTCTGGCAGTCATCGCGTTTCACTCGCTGGAAGACCGGATCGTCAAGCACACGTTTCGGGCTCTTGCGCATGGCGAAGCGGCGTTTCGCGTGATGACCAAGCGGCCGATCGAGGCGAGTGACGACGAAGTAGCACGCAACCCGAGGGCGCGAAGCGCCAAGCTTCGCGCGATTGAGAGGTTCGCATGAACTCGACGGATTTCGAGTACGCGATCAAGAAGGACGTTCGCAACAATCCGATCGTCCGCGAGGTCGACGAGGCCCGTCAGCGGCAACTCTGGCGATCGGTCGGCATCGGCGCCCTGCTCGTGCTCGTCCTGCTCTTCTCGGCCTGGCAGCACTTCGAGCTGGTTCGACACGGATATCTGATGGAGCGCCTGCAGCAGGAACGCGCCGCGGAAGAAGAGATCAACCGACAGCTCAAGCTGGAGATCGAAGTATTGAGCTCGCCCAAGCGCATTGAAGACATCGCAACCTCGAAGCTGCGGCTGATCGAGCCGAAGGCCGATCAAGCCATCGTGATCGAGCGAGTGGCCACTCCCGCGCCGCCCGCCAGGTCCATCGTCGCGGCGCGGTAGCCCGAAGGGGCACGTCAGGAGGACCGGTGGCGGACTATCAGGCCAGCAAAGGATTTCGACTCCCCTGGGTAGGGCGCGCGAAGTCGCGCGTTCGTCGCGGAGAGCCGGCTCCTGTGCCTGACTGGCGCGACACGGTCCGGTCCCGGTTGGTCGTCAGCGCCATCTTCCTCGCCGCGTGGACCTGCGCCATCGAAGCCCGCCTGGTGTACTTGCAGATCTTCAAGCAGGCAGACATGACGGCGCTCGCCGATAGACAGCGCTTGAACACGCTCGAAGCGCCCGCGCGGCGCGGCGACATCCTCGATCGCAACGGCCGGGTCCTGGCTTACAGCGTTGACGCCGATTCGATTTTCGCGGATCCCTCAGAAGTTGAGAATCCGGACAAGACCGCGGCTCTCGTCTGCGGCGCACTCGATCGCTGCACGCCGGCAGAGCGGCAGGCGATCGCCAAGAGCTTGCGCCGTACCAGCCAGTTTGCGTACGTGGCACGGAAGGTGTCGCCCGACGAAGAGCAGCGGGTACGCGCACTCGATCTCAAGGGGATCGGAGTCACGAAAGAGAGCCGGCGCTTCTATCCAAAGCGCGAGTTGTTGTCGCACGTGCTGGGGTATGTCGGTCTGGACAACGTCGGCCTTGGCGGACTCGAGTCCGCGTATGACTCACAGATTCGCGGCCGCGCCGGGATCATCCAGATTCAGCGTGACGCCAGACGCAGTGCGCTCACGAGCCACATCGAACGCGAAGCCACGGCCGGCGCCACGCTCGAGCTGACCATCGATCAATACCTGCAAAACATCGCCGAGCGTGAGTTGGAGGCGGGCATCGACGAGTTCAACGCGGCCGGAGGATCCGTGGTCATCATGGATCCGAACAACGGTCAGATCCTCGCTCTTGCGAACGCTCCGACGTTCAATCCGAACGTCTACGCGCGGGCGTCCGATGAGGAGCGGCGTAATCGGGCAATTCAGGATCTGTACGAGCCGGGATCGACGTTCAAAATCGTCACCGCGTCGGCGGCGCTCGAAGAAGGCCTGATTGGCCCTGACGATCCGATCGATGTCAGTGCGGGGATGATCCGCTTCGGCTCCCGAACGATCCCTGACGTGCATCGCTACGGCGTGCTCTCGTTCACGAATGTGATCGTGAAGTCGAGCAACGTCGGCGCGATCAAGGTTGGCTTGAGGCTCGGACCCGAACGGTTGAGCCGATATGTGAGCCGCTTTGGATTCGGCCAGACGCTCCTTCCCGACTTCAAGGGCGAGAATCCCGGAATCGTCTGGAATCCAGCGCGGCTCGACAACAGCGCCCTTGCCTCCGTCTCAATGGGCTACCAGGTCGGCGTGACCCCTATCCAAATGGCCGCGGCGGTCAGCTCGGTTGCCAACGGTGGGACGCTCTACGAACCCCGCGTCGTTCGCGCCACGATCAAGGATGGGCAGCGCAGCGAGCTTCCTCGCAAGGCACTTCGCCGCACCATCTCTGATCGCACAGCCGCGCAGCTGACCGCGATCATGGAAGCGGTCGTCGAGGAAGGCACCGGCAAGCTCGCGCAGATTCCCGGCTTTACCGTTGCGGGCAAAACCGGAACAGCGCACAAGGTGGTAGACGGCCGCTACTCGCCGTCGCAATACAACTCGTCGTTCGTCGGCTTCGTGCCGTCCCGCAAGCCATC
>Ga0209382_10005636_pt1 | contig 16279 bp, 12 predicted proteins | sample SoiMetdeltSBSDD5_FD_187599 | JGI IMG/M metagenome (GOLD analysis project Ga0209382, IMG submission 187599) | Bulk soil microbial communities from a Populus tree surrounding site in Tennessee, USA - Soil MetaG P. deltoides SBSDD5 (SPAdes) (version 2) | ecosystem: Environmental > Terrestrial >...
CCAGATCGCCGGCGCCGCGGGCGCCAAAGCCTATCTTGAAGTTACCGAGTCTCAATAATTACGGCGAAGCGGAGCCACCGAGACACCGCGGATGCCGTTTTGTGCGATCACTCTGGCGACCACACCGGACGCTTTGACGTCCTCGACGAATTCGCTCAGATACTTTGCCCCCGCTACCCGTCGCTGAGGCGTGCCGATGGCTTGTTCGACAACCGTAAAGCGGCCATCCATGACTCTCGTGCCCGCGTGTTTTTGAGCAACTTCCACGAGCAGTGGCCTCAGTCCCGCAAGTGCCTCCAGATTCTGTTGGAAAAATAGATCGACGGATGGGTTGACGCCGGGCGCTCGAATCAAACGAGCCTGTTTCAATGTGCGAGTCAGAAACAGATCGTAGGCACTCTTATCCGAGACGGCGATGCGAACTCCGTCACGATCGACGTCACCAATGGTACGGAGAGATGAGTTCGCCGGAACCAGATAAGTCGATTCAATTTCAAGGTAAGGTGTGCTGAAGAGAATCTCATTCCCACGGGCCGGGTCGGTTCCAAGAAAAGCAACGTCCCAGCCGCCCTTGTTTGCAGCATCCGCCATCTGACCTGCCGATTCATAACTGACAATATCCATCGCAACGTTCAGCCGTCGCGACAACTCCTTTGCCAGATCTACTGCGATTCCCGACGTTGTGCCGGCGCCATCCTTTGTTGCGAGAAGCGCATTGCCGATATTGATACCGACGCGCAGCCTGCCGGTTGGTACGAGTTCTCGCTGCACAGCTGATGAGAGTTGTTGTGGACCCTCTGCAGCGTTCGATACCGTCGATGGGCTTTCCGCGATGGATGCAATCAATAGGAAAAACGCAGCGATAACAACTGATCTTCGACACAGGTCCATAGCCGGCAATATTAGCAGCAGGCGATCTTCGCTGTAACCATTCGTCCATATTGCGGTATTCCTCGACTATGGACACCCTCATTCAGGATCTTCGCTTCGCGTTTCGGACACTAATTAAAAGTCCCGCTTTCGCATTGATCGCTGTACTAACGCTCACGATCGGCATAGGCGCAAATACGGCAATCTTTTCGCTTGTGCAGGCTGCGCTGCTGCGGCCGCTTCCATACAAGGACGTGGAGCGGATTGTGTCGGTCTTCGAAACCAATCCACGCGATGGCTTCCGGTTTCGTCAAGCGTCGTATCCCGATTACCTCGACTGGAAAAGAGCGAGCGTCTTTGAAGGCACAGCGGCGTATGGAACCACGGCAATGTTTCTAGGCTCAGATTCGCCGGAAAGAATTAATGCGGGACGGATCACAGCCGACTTCTTCAAAGTTCTCGGAGTACCGCTAGCCCTTGGGCGACATTTCACGGAATCCGAGGAAAACGGTGAGGGGCATGCCGCAATTGCCTCTTACGGGTTCTGGCAGCAAAGGCTGGGTGGCGATCAGAGTGCGCTCGGACAGACCGTAATTCTAAACACGATTCCGTACACCATCATTGGCGTAGTCCCCGCCAGTTTTCATTTCGCTCCGGTTGGTCCGGCTGACCTCTGGGTCCCGTTAAACCCCAGCACAGTTCTCCGGGAGCGCCGCTTCTCTCACTGGCTGTCGGTTATCGGACGAATCAGGGATAGCGTTACCGTCGAAAGCGCACAACCTGAACTCACGGCAATCGGCTCTCGAATCGCGCAACTCGACCAGCAGTTTCACGCCGAGAGTTCAATATCGCTCAACGCATTTTCCGAGCGTATTGTCGGTCCGGTCAGGCCCGTTCTCGTTGGGTTGTTCGTTGCCGTCGGTCTCGTCCTCTTGATCGCTTGCGCTAACGTGGCGAACCTGGTTCTAACACGGTCGACCGGCCGGCAGCGCGAAATTGCAATTCGGATGGCGGTGGGCGCCAATCGGCGGCGGTTAGTACGGCAATTGTTAACCGAGACGATTCTGCTGTCTTCGATCGGCGGATCGGTCGGAGTTTTGTGTGCCCCGCAGTTGATTCGCTTCCTGATTGCAGGCATTCCGGAAAACCAACTCAACACGATGCCGTTCCTCGTCGGCGCCGGCGTCAACGTTTCCGTGTTGGCATTCACTGCCGCTGCGGTGCTTCTTACCGGCACGATTTGTGGATTGCTGCCGGCACTTCAGATGTCGTCCAACAATCTTCGAACGGCAATCGCACCAACGCGGACGGCGATCCGCAATGGATTTGTCATAGCGGAGATTGCGCTGGCGCTAGTTCTGCTCGTCGCCGCCGGACTGCTGATGAAAAGCATGCTGCGTTTACTCGAGGTCGATCCGGGATTCAACACGCGCAACCTGAACACCATGCGTTTGAGTCTGCTGACGGACAACTATCAGCAACCCGCGCAACGGCAGGCCTATTTCGAACGCGTCATCGAGGATATCGACGCGTTGCCTGGCGTTCTGGGCGCTACGGCGGTCGATATACTTCCGTTGAGCGGCGGTGGCAATACGGGCATTCCTACACTTGAAGGAAAGAGCGCGCCGATTGATTTTTCCGCGAATGTGCGAACGGTTCTTCCCAATTATTTCGAGGTGATGGGAATTCCGCTTATTCAGGGTCGAAGTGTATCGGCTCGCGACACCGCCAATTCACCCATGGTTGTTGCCGTGAATCAGGCCTTCGCTTCTCGCGCCTTTGGCGGTCAAGATCCGCTTGGGAAGCGGATGAGTTTCGCATTCATTCCGAATACGCTTTTCGAGATTGTCGGCGTCGTTGGTAACGAGAACGTGACAGGGCTAGACGCGGCGATCAATCCAGTCATTTACTTTGCCTATCATCAGAGTTCTCCCAGCACGATGAGTCTTGTTGTCCGCACTGCATCAGATCCAGCGAATCTCTCTGGAGCGATGCGCGCTGCCATATCTAATGTAGATTCAAAGGTACCCGTGTACGCGATGCGCACAATGGACAACATCATTGAATTGTCGCCGTACGCGTTCGCACGGCAGTATCCAGCGATATTGATTGGATTGCTTGCAGCAGTCGCTCTGCTTCTGGCATCCATTGGTATTTATGGAGTGATCAGCTACTCGGTCACTCAGCGGACACGCGAACTGGGAATTCGCATGGCCCTTGGAGCGAGACGTTCCGACGTTTTCCGGTTAATCCTCCGTGAAGGTTCAGTTCTGGGAACATTGGGTATTGCGATCGGTCTCGGCCTCGCTTTGCTCGTCACGAGATTCATCAGCAATCTGCTGTTTGGCGTGACCGCAACAGATCCGATTGTGTTCGGATCCGTTGCCGCCACCTTTATGGCCGTGACCCTACTTGCATGCTACCTTCCTGCGCGCCGAGCCACCCGGATCGACCCGCAGGTCGCATTGCGAGACCAATAAAGAAGTTTTTCAAAAGCCCTCCGCTAAAAGTTCGACGCGATCCTGCTTCTACAAGTGGACACAGACTCACAGAAAAGGAGAAGCACAATGCTTGTTAACCTATCGGGTCAGCATTAACGGGCCAAATACCTGCACGCCTAATCCGGTGCAGTGCACCTACTCCGGCGGTGGTGGCATTGGCGTTAAGGCGATAGCGGCCTCCGGTCCGAGTCCAGACAATGTACGTGTGCAGAACGGCACGGTGCGCGGCATGGGAGGACACGGAGTTCGAATGTTGGGCAACGGCACCGTGGTCGAGCGGGTTCACTCCGTCAGCAACGGCGGCCCTGGAATCGTGGTGGGAGAGGGAAGTGTTATTGACAGCATCGTGAGTTTGAACGCATCGGGCGCGGCCCTTGTCGGAACGATCGTCCGCGGCTGCATCGCCACCAACAATGTGTTTGGAATCTTCGTTCGTCCCGGCGGCGTCGCGATCGGCAACGTCGCTGCCTTCAATGCCGCCGGAGGAATTTCCGTCAATCAGGCGACTGCGGCGAACAACACAGCCAATAACAATGGCGATTACGGCATTGACGGCGCGTGTCCCGGCGTTCTGGTGGGTAACACGGCTCACAACAACGGCACAATCAACATCAAAACTAACGGCCAGTGCACTCTGGCCAACAATAATCCGTAGCCGCCCGAATCTAGCAAACTCCCCTCCTGGGATAGGAGGGGCAGCGAGCCGAGGAACGAGGCGAGCGGGGTGGTACTAGACAACGCGAGCGCAGCGAGCCTCCTTAATATATCCGCGCAGCGCTCCTTGTTACCAAGGATGCTTCGCGCGACTTCAAAGGAGGCTCGCTGCGCTCGCGTTGTTTAGTACCACCCCGCTCGCCTCGTTCCTCGGCTCGCCGCCCCTCCTATCCCAGGAGGGGAAGATCGCGGGCGCGACACGTTAGCGCTGCAAAACCCAACACCCGGCCATAGGGCTCGCCTAGTTCGCGGTGGCTGTTACCGTGACCTTGACGTTTACGTTCGTCCAGCAGCACTGAAAGCCGCCGCCGCCCTGTCCCGTCTGATCGTTGACCTGACCGCGAATGACGTACTCACCGGGAGCTGAGAACGTTGCCGTTGTGGACGCTTTGCCTTGAGCGTCAAGTGCCGGTCTGGGATTTGCGAACGTGACGGTGCCTGGTCCGCGGAATTTGCTCCAGAACAAGGTCGGTCCCGTTGCGCCGCGAGCTGCGGCTTCAGGCGCACGTTTGCCATCGTCGCTGACCCATACGGTCAAGTCGAGCGGCTCGGCTCCTTTTGCCGTCAAAGTGCGGGCAATTCCGAGCGGCGGTCCGGTGAACGCGGTACCGTTCGGATCGAATTTGATCACGGGAGGAGTGTTGCCGACGCCGGCATCTTTGTATGGAGTCACGACCCAGAGCGGATTGATGTTGACCGGAATCGTGGTCGTCTGGCCATTGGCGACGATCGTCCACGTGAGTTTCTTCTCGCCGAAGTCCTTGGGCACGGTGATCGTAAACACGCCCCATTGCCGTCTTGGCAGGAAGTGCGTCGGTTGGCCCATGTCGGGACCGCCGGGCTCGATCTTATTATTCGGCCCGACGGGAATGTCCAGAGTCTGTTTCGTGTTTCGATTGAAATACCCGACGAGCAATCCAATGCTTCCATCGGGTTGCGTGAACCAGCCTTCAAACGCGCCTGTGATGCTCTGGCCCGAATCGTGGGCCGGGTCCAAAGGCAGTTGAGCAGGCAGTTGAGCGGCCGCCAAAGCCCAGCTTGATACGGCGACCGCCACAAAGAAAATTACGATAGACGAGCGATTAACCTGCACGTCGCATCCTCCAGTTGCTTATTGTTGCGGCGCTCTCGTCGCGGTCGGAGGCCGGCGTTTAGCGAGTTCTGCCTGATAATCCTCGTCGCTCATATACGTCACGTTGACCCAGGCATGCCCCATTTCATCGACGGTTCGATCGCCGAAGCCGACCCATTGATTCGGGTCGGGATTGTTCTTATTGGCTGTCGTGTTGTCATACCACGACGTGACTTTCAGGATCGTTCCCTTCGGCAGGAGCGGCGCCGCATCGTCAGCGTAGAGATAGCTCGTCATCCAGTTGAAATCGAAGTGATCCACAAGGCTCAGTATCTGAGTCGTGCCGTTCGGCAGAATGGCTTCCATCGACATCGCTTTTCCGCGCAGGTGCATGTGCGGTTGAAAACTCTCGATGCGTCCGGCTTGCCGCATCACATGAAACGCCTGGCTCGTGAACGTGGAGTTCGGCGCGATATCGATGTTGCTGCTTCCGCCCGCGATGCTGCTGAACAGTCCGAGAGTTTGTCTGTACTTCGGCTCTTCACCTTTCGGATAAAAGTAAATTCCGAGTTCGACGGAATCGGTTATTTCTTCACCGACGGAATGGTAGTGAACCTCCCAAACAATCCGTGAACCGGGCAGCATTAATTTGCCGGAACCGGGCCGCATGATTTCGCCTTGTTTCCCAACGGCCCACTCCATAAATAATCCGCCAATATTGGGTGCACCACCTGCGGCTGCATCGGGTGCGGCAGCCGCTTCCGCGGGAGGCCGCTGTTCCTGCTGCTGCAATCGCGCTAAGGCGTGGTGTGTGACTCTTCGGCCTTTAACGGTAGATGGCCGTATCTCAATGGCCCGAACCCATCGTGCTTCGGTCAGACCGGTTTCGACGACCGGCTTGTACCAGGCATCGAGCGCGACGGCGGGAACCGTGTACGGCGTCGACTTGATGATCAAATCCGGCGGTCCACCAAACTGTTTGGAGAAATTCCACACGGAGTCATCCGGCCACTCTTTGGGCGGCGGCATATCTTTCGCATCACCCTTGGGAGCGCCCGCATCCGCCCACTGCACGATCGTTTCGATCTGCTGATCGGTTAATGACCGATCGTTCTTGAACTCTCTTATCCCGACGGTCTTATCGACGTGCCAGGGCGGCATTTGCCGCGCGCTCACACGCGACTTGATCGACTTTGCCCACGGACGCGCTTCTTCGTAAGTCACGAGCGACATCGGAGCGATAGAACCTGGTCGATGACAACCTTCGCACTTCTCCTGAAAGATCGGTGCAATGTCTTTTGTAAAGGTTACCTGTGATTTTGTTGTGTCTTGTGAGGTTGCCCATGCCGGGAATGCGAGAATCACCGCGGCTGCCAGCGCTACGATACCTATCCGCTCAACGGGCTGTTGGAACTTCGCGTTCGCCATCGCGTGCTCCTTTCAATTGTTTGGCGCCTGTAACTTTGGAGAATTTTTAACCGCTTACAGGTCTGAGTCAATCTCAAAGTTATGTACAACATCCGGGCGCCTGGGCGAGATAAAATGTTGCCGATGGCAGAGGAGCTAACATTCGACGCAGCGTGTTCGACGCTGGAAAACGCGCTTAGAGGCGAAACCCGTCGAGAAATCCTGAAGGACGTCATTTCGCGCGCGAAAAACCTGGACGAAGCCTTAATTCGGCTTCGCGGCTATATCCGTGCCCATCAATTCAAAGCCGGCAATCTCCAGCTCAATTTGGCAAAATTGGCCAGCCAGTTTGATGAGCGAACCCAAAAGGATGGATTCCATGTTCTCCGCGACTGGGACGGCAAAGCGGACCGGTTGCTCGATGAAACTATTCCAATCGATGTCCTGGACTATCTGGGACGTAGTCTGCCGACAAAACTGTTGCTTTCGTCCGTCGGTGGTTCGGCTATTACCATCCTGGCCATCCTGTTGGACTATTACTTTTTGTATCTGATTGCGCTGCTGTGTCTCCGAGCATGGGATGAAGGGGACCCGAACGATAACCTCGACCGGTTAACGGCGATCGTTCGAGACCTGCAGGGACCAGGTGGAAGCGGCCAGAAGTTCGTCGATAACGCCGAGACTGTCATCCTCATGGCGACGTCGCACTTCGAACCCGATGACAAGGCCTACCTTCGCCTTCTCGACAAACAGCGGAGCTTGGACCTCACACATCAGGTCAATATTGGCCTCGTCCATGCGGCGATTCTGGCGAGCCATCTGCGTCATGGCTTTCAGGACCTGTACAAGCGTGATCTCGTCCTGATGCGCGAAGACAATGTTCCGGATTACCCATGTCTGTGTTTTGCGGTAACTGTGCTGATGCGCGGATATGCGCGAAAACATGAGGCCGGCGTCCACGATATGGAGCGCGAGAAAATCGTCGAAGGCATCATCAACGGACTGACGCCGGACGCCCGAGCATTTCTCGGAAAGCCGCCGGCTTCGCTGATGCCGTCGAAGACGGAGCTTGAAGAATTCGTTTTACTATTCCATCGACACAAGGAAGATTTGTTCAAAGAGTTTGAACTGCACCGGCCCACGGACAAGACCTACACTCCGATCGGATTTACCTTCAATTTCCCGCACAATCTGCTGAAGGGCATCGTTGTGGATGCGCTGTTCAAAGCGACGCCGTCGATTCTGACGCTGAACCAACTGCTATCCGGTCTGCCACGCGACGAAGAGCTGACCGAGCTGCGCGTCGGATTTGCACGCACGTTGATGGCATACGCACGATCCAGTCCGGACACCATCCGCGGTAAGGTCACCCCAACGATCAACTACGATCCGTTCCTGGGATTGAGAAATTACAACAAGACAATTGGGATTATTCGAGAGTATGCCAGCGCCGGCAAGTGAGGAAATCCGGGAAGAAAATCGGGTCAGACCGATCTAACCTCGATTATTGTTCCCGGATTTCAGGCGGATCCACGCCATGGCGTTAGGGATTTGGCGCGGTGGTCTGGAAGATGATCTTCCCCTCCCGGAAGACGAAGATGTCGTAGCCCTTCACTTCTTTAGGCGTGCCGGGAAACTGGGTCCAGCGGAACAGCATGGTGTTGGGTCCAACCACCTCGTTTGTCGTCACCATGCTCTGCGCCCCCGGCAGCACCTCAGGGGTGGCCAGCCATACGAAGAACTCGCGTACCTTGTTCTTGCCGACGAACGTCCCAACGGGCGTGACGAGGCCCGGCGGCGAGACAAGGATGGCGTCGTCTGCGTAGTCGGCCATGACGCCGTCGATGTTGGCGGCCTTCACGTTCGTCACGTGGCGCGCGATCGACGCCTCCATGTCGGCGGTCGAGGTTGGGGTGGCGGACGCCGCAGATTCGGCCGGTTTCGGCGCTGAAGTCGAACAGGCGGCGGCAAGGCTCAGAACCGCGACGCCAACAAGTAGGGTTTTGTGCATTATTGGGGTTTCCTCCTGAAAGCAATTAGAGCGCAAAACTGTGGCCCGAGTCACCCTAGCAACCGTTGAGAGGCCTCATTTTTCCTGTAACCAAGAGTCTTCCTTTCGGTTCTATACATCGTATATAACGCGGCATTATGCGAGACAAACGATTGCCTCGGATTACACATCTGCAATTTCTGGTTTTAGGTGTCCTGTTCGAACAGGACCAGCCCGGCCGAACCATCCGGCGCGCTTTGGCCGAGTACGGTGTGCGGCGGAGCGCCGCGGCCTTTTATCAAATGATGTCGCGGCTGGAAGGTGAGCGACTGGTGGAAGGCTGGTACGAGCAGATCAACGTCGGTGATCAGGCGGTGACGGAGCGCCGCTACCGGATCACCGCTACGGGATCCAAAGCCTGGACAGAGACGCGAAAGTTCTACGACAAGGTCATTGTGTCCGCCGGCCGTCAGAGGTGGTCCGATGCATAGTCGCCTCTCGATGATCTTGAAACGGCTGTTACCGCGCCGCATCTCCGAGGACATCTTCGAACCCGCCCACCATGACGTCTGGATCGAACACGTCTCCGGTCATCGCAGGTTCTTCACCGCATCGGTCATTTTCCTGTTTCTGGATTGCTGGCGGTTGGTCGCGGCCGACAAATTCCGGTTCCGCACGTCTCGTTTCGCTGCGGACCATTCATCGAGGGAGCGCACATCTATGCTTCTGAACAATGTTCGTTACGCTTGTCGAATGCTGCGGCGTGAGCCGGGATTTACCGCCGCGGTCGTCCTGACGCTGGCGCTGGGAGTCGGCGGCAACGTCGCCGTCTTTGCGGTGATCGATGCAGTTCTGCTCCGGCCACTGCCGTATGCGTCATCCGAGGACCTGGTGATCCTGAATCATCGGGACCTGCGCACCGGCATCACCAAGGAGTTTATTGCGATCGGCGACTTCATTGATCTCTCGGCGCGACAGTCGTTGTTTGAAAACCTGACGGGTTACGGCACAGGACAGGGAACGGTGTTTGGCGAAGGCGAGCCGTTTCGAATTGTAGGATTGTCGGCGACCTCGGGCCTGTACGAAACATTCGGCATCAAGCCCGCACTTGGACGTGGACTGCAACCCGAAGACTGCCGGCAGGGTGCGAGTCCCGTCATCATCATCGGTTACGATCTGTGGCAAACGCGATTCGGTTCGGATCCGAACATCGTCGGCCGGACCGTTAAGATCAACCAGAGCGTGCGTCAAATCGTCGGCGTGGCGCCGCCGGCGTTTCACTTTCCGCCGAATGCGCGCACCGAATTCATCGCACCGATCACACTCCCGGCGTCCGCGCCGGTGGGACGAAAAAACAGTTGGATTTTTTCCGTTGCGCGTCTTCGGCCGAACGTTACGCTGAAGGACTCAACGGCGAATCTCGCTACAGTGTCGAAGCAACTGGAGAACGAATTCCCGCAATTCAACCTGGCTTCGGAATATTACTCTGTGTCGCTGCGCGATGCGCTGGTTGGAAACGCGGGACGCTCCTTGCTGCTGCTTTTTGGCGCAGTCGGCGTCGTCCTGCTGATTGCGTGCGCGAACGTAGCTAACCTCTTATTGGCGCGCTCGCTCGGCCGAAGCCGGGAGATGGCGATGCGCGTCGTTCTTGGTGCGGGTGTGGGCCGCCTTGCGTCCCAACTGCTGGTCGAGAGTTTGATGCTAGCCGTCCTGGGCGGCGCAGCCGGAGCGCTCTCGGCGCATTGGGGCGCGCGAGCCCTGGTGGCGCTGATTCCGGACACCGTGCAAGCGCCCGGTCTGGCAGACGTTCGCATCAACGGCCAGGTGATATTGTTCGCATTCGCCATCAGCATCGGAACTGCGATCGTCTTTAGTTTGGTATCGATCCTCATGGCGCGACGCGCAACCGCGTCCGGCGACATCGGCGCGCCGCTTCGTGTCAGCATGAGCGGAACGACACGCCGCGCGGCTTCCGGCCTGGTGGTTGCAGAAGTGGCGTTGGCCATAGTGCTGCTCATCGGGCTCGGGTTGATTCTGCGCAGCTTCAACAAACTGTTGTCGGTAGATCCGGGCTTTCGTTCGGACGGCGTACTGACCGTGGAGATCGCGTTACCGGCGGACCGTTACAACAAACCCGCGGCCAACCGGGCGTTTTACGACAATGCGTTCGCGAAGCTGAAGGCACTGCCGCAGATTCAACAGGTCGGTGCGGCGGTGGTCATTCCTCTTACCGGAAATAATTGGACGGTTGGATTCGAACGGCCGGAACGGCCCGTTCCTGCGGGAGAGCGAGCGCCCGATGTGGGATGGCAATCGGCATCCGGCGGATATTTTCAGACGATGCAGATCCCGCTGCTTGCCGGCCGCCTTTTCGATGGACGCGATCGACCGGATACGCAGCCTGTGGTCATCATCAGCGAAGCGATCCAGCAGAAGTTCTTTAAGAACGAATCCGCGGTTGGGAAGCAACTCAAGGTAGGGGATCAAACCGCGGAGATTGTCGGTGTCGTCGGGAACATACGTCGCGCCGGGCTCCGTGATGAACCTCGGGCCGACATGTACTTTCCGTTCGAGCGCACTCCAACCAATTCGATCACGTTGTTTGTGCGGTCAATGGCGGATCCGCGGACGACCGTTTTATCGATCCAGAGTGTACTGAAGTCTATCGAACCCAACACCGTATTTGTGCGGACACAGACGCTTGACGAAATTGCGGCGCAATCGGTGCGTGAAACGAAACTCGCGTTGTGGTTGTTGGCGGTGTTCGGGGTCACGGCTCTGGCGCTGTGTGCGGTCGGGATCTACGGCGTGATGTCGTACGTCGTGCGCCAGCGGACGCGCGAACTGGGAACGCGAATGGCATTGGGTGCAACGCGCAGTGACATCCTCTGGCTCGTCATGCGTCAGGGTACGGTCCTGGCCATTGTCGGAACGGCCATTGGGCTGAGTGCCGGATTGATGGCAGCGCGTTTCCTGACTTCGATGTTGTTTGGCGTCTCACCTTCCGATCCTTTGACGCTTGTTGGCGCGAGTATCACGCTGATCGCCACAACGCTGATTGCGTGCTACATTCCAGCCCGCCGGGCAGCGTCGGTCAATGCCGCGCGGACGTTGTCGGCGTCATGATTCCGATCCACTTTAAACGTTCATACGTAAAAGGAATGCCCGGTAGGTGAGACGGCCCGTGCGGAATCCTTCATGTATGAGTGACCCGCGCATTCCGGCGAATTGCCTAAAGGAGTTGATGAACGGTTTCGGAACGAGTCCGCCGATCAACGCAGCTTTTCGTTCGTCATCTGCATCGAGGGCGAGGAGGACGTTCTTCGTGATGTCCGTTTCACGAATGATCTGCATTCCGGCAGAGGCCAATTCGGTACGCCACTGGTTGAGATAATTCGATTCTCGAAAGTCCGCATAAACAAATGATCCATCGGTTTTCAGGACCCGGCACACTTCTTTGATGAACGCCGTCATCGATTCGTAACAGTGCGATGACTCGACATTGACGACGGCGTCAAACACGCCATCTTCAAATGGCAGCGCTTCCGCACGACCCACGCGAAACGCCACACGATCGACTCGATGCCGCTGCCGGCAAAACTGCACGGCGTTCGAGGAGAAGTCCACGCCGGTAACCGCCGCCGGCCTCAGATAGCGCGCGATGTACGACGTGCCGCCGCCGCGTCCGCTGCCGACTTCGAGCACATGCTTGTCTTTCAAATCAGCGGTCGAGCAAACGAAGTCATAAAGTTGAATGCAGTACCGATCGTTTTCATCTTCAGGATTCAGACGCAAGGCTTTCGATGGATCAGTCGAACGGTATCCATAGTTCATGTACGTCCAGTCGAACTGACGATAGCGGCCTGCCAGCAACTGATACAACTGGCGCCAAAACGCCGTCCGCACGCCGCCGAAACGGCAAATGAACCCGACGAGACTCGTCAGCATCTGCTTTTGATATCCACGCTTAAATCAACCCGATTCGAACCGGCAAGCCATCGCCCCAGTTGTATTTTTGGCGACTGCATTGACGGACGTTTAAGTACGTCTCCGACTCCTGGGCTTCATCGACGATGTGGGCTTTGGCAGTCCATTCGTCTTTACCGATTCGAACTTGCACTTCGGGATTCTTCTGGATGTTCTGAACCCAATTCGCTCGATAACCATGTTCGGCGAGAATGTAGACTCCGCCGTCATATTCGACAAACCAGATTTCGATCTGACGCGGCAGTCCTGTTTTGCGGCCGATCGTCGTTACATACGCGAATTGTTCGTTGTTTGGCTGCATCACTCCATTCCGTTCATCACGGGGCCGGACCCTCTTCCGTTTTACTTCCTGAGGCCCGGCGATACCTACAACATGAAGACGCGCGAACCGTTCCGGCCGGGTACGGGCTCGTCGGGCGGCGGCACGTTTCAACGAGTGACGAAGAAGAGTTGGCCGGGAAGATGAGTGACGTTACGGCAATCGGGGCCAGACGGGCAAAAGGGGTAGCCACGGATTTCACGGATTACACGGACAAGACTGAATCCGTGTAATCCGTGAAATCCGTGGCTACCCCGATTTTCCTAACACGAAACGCACTTGTGGCTGTTCTTGGCGCCGAGCATTTGAAGCAGCGCGACAGTTTCCGGGTACGGTTGGATCCGCTGGCGTGGACCATTCGCCATATCCACGACCGACACGCCGTTCTTGCTGACCGCATCCACCTTCGCGCCTCTGGATACGAGATAAATGATCATCTCGTTATCGCCGCGAGCGGCGGCGCTGTGCAGGGCGGTGAATCCGCCACTCGGCCTGCCAAAACCCTGCTGTTGCTGCTGTTGTTGTTGTTGTTGCGCCTGTGCTTGCTGTTGTCCTGGCTGCGGCTGCTGGCCTTGCTGCTGCGCCAGTTGTTGCGGTTCCTGAACGTTCCCCTGGATTCGAGCGTTCCCGCCGGTATCCGCGGCATTGACGTCCAGATGAACTTCCTCGACGAGATATTTCACCGCTGCCAGTCGTCCGATTGGAGCGCTGATATCGTCATTACCGTGCACACCGGCTCCCGCGGCCATCAGAAGAGGCGTGACGCCTTCATTGCTGGCGAGCGTGGGATCGGCGCCACGGCTCACAAGTAGCCGCATGCCATCGATGTCGCCGACCTCGGCGCATTTCCAGAATGCGGTCGTTCCAACTGCACCCGCGGACTCGAGCGAGAAATTGTACTCGCTGTACCAGAGTTCCTTCGACAGCCGGACATTGGGGTCCGCGCCGCGGTCCAGCAACATCGTCATGAGCTCGAGGTACGAGGTCTTTTCATATTTCGTCGAAGGCTGTGGATGGAATGATTTCCGTGCCCACTGTGTGTTCACGACTCCATACAGAGGCGTAGCGCCATCCATGCTGAACAGGTTCACGTTCGCGCCATGCTCGACAAGATACTTCGCGATATCGAAATGGCCGTTGATGATGGTGAGCAATAGAGCCGTGCTCTTATCGCCATTAATGGCATTCACGTTCGCTCCGGATTCCGCTAACACGCGAACTGCATTCGTGCTGCCCTGGCGAGCCGCGTACATCAACGGAGTCAGCAAGCCTTTGGGATTACCGCCTCCTCTTGATCCGGCATCCATGCCGTTATTGTTGTTATTGTTCCCGCCGTTGTTGTTTTGCGCCTGTTGTTGCGCTGCAGGGGCTCCGGGAACTTGCGGGATTCCGCCTCTTGCCTGCTGTGCGGCGGGCTGCGCGGGCGGCTGACCCTGTTGGCCCTGTTGCTGTTGAGGGGGCTGGGCCTGATTCTCACCGCGAGCCGGAAGAGGCATCGGCGGCACTTCTTTGCTGGGCAGATTGGGATCCGCGCCAAGCTTCAACAGCATCCGGATTGCATCGGGCCGATCGAAGGATGCCGCATATGCGAGCGGTGTCTGTCCGCGTTCGGTTTCCCTGGCATTCATGTCTGCGCCGCGCTCGCCGAGCAGGCGTACGGATTCGGCATCGCCCGAAATCGCCGCCATGTGGAGTGCGGTAATGCCGGTATTGCTCTTTGCTTTGGCGTCGGCGCCGGCTTTCAGCAGAATGTCGATTGATGGTGCGCTTCCGGTCTTGGCAGCCATGTACAGCGGGCTGTAGCTTCCGAGCCGCGTCACGGCTTTCAGATTTGCTCCGGCGTTGATCAGGAGCTGAACGGTTTCGGCATCGCCGTGCAATGCCGCCCAGTGCAGCGCAGTCATGCCGTCGCCCTGCGACGAGTTCACGTCGGCTGCCTGCTTGATGAGCGAACGAAGCAGTTCCTTGTTGCCGTCCATAGCGGCGTCGGCGACACGGGTATCGTTGATTTCGCCAAGCGTTGAGCCCGCCACCGCAAGTACTGCCAACAAACTGAGGCACAGGCCGATCACGATATTTTTACGCGACCTCATGTAGTGTTCTCCCATGATTAGAACGAAAGCTCGCCGGAGCTGTCGCCGAATGTCTCACTGTTAATTCCCAATTTATGCAGCAACGTCAGGTACATGTTTGCAGACGGTGTTCCATCCGCCGCTTTCACGTGCAGTCGGCCTTTCAGCGCGCCGCCGGCGTGTCCGAGCAGAATCAGCGGCACACGTTTGTGGTTATGCACGTTCGGATTGCCCATCGGCGATCCGTACAGAACCATTGTGTGATCGAGCAGTGTGCCGTCACCTTCCTGCGTGTTCTTCAGTTTCTCGAGAAAATATGGAAGCATGCCGACGTGGTACTTGTTGATTGCCGCGAACTGCGTGATGCGCTGTTCGTTTTCGCCGTGATGTGACGCTCCATGGAATCCGGCGCTGACGCCGCTTTCCGGGAAAGTGCGGCCGTTCGCGTCGCGGCTCATTTTGAATGAGGACACGCGAGTGATGTCGCCGGCGAACGCAATCGCCTGCAGATCGAACATCAGTTTCACGTGTTCGTCCCATGCGTCGGGAACGCCGATCGGCGCCGAGGGCAGGTGACGGACTTTGCCGCTGGCGTTTTGGTGCTCGATGCGTTCAATGCGGCGTTCGATCTCACGCACGTTTTCGAGATATTCGTCGAGACGCGTGCGATCGGTCGGTCCAAGTTTGGGCTTCAGGCCGGAGACATTGTGTTTCACGAAATCGAGGAGGCTGCGGTCCTTTTGCCGCCTCTCGGCTCGCTGCTCCGCGGTTCCGCCGACACCGAACAGCTGATCGAAAACCATACGTGGATCGCGGATCATCGGTAGCGGCTTGTTTGGCGCGCCCCAGCTGATCGTGTCCGTGTACACGCACGAGTAGCCGTACTCACAGCCGCCCGCCTGGTCGACGCTTTCGATCGAAAGCTGGACCGCCGGCAGCGGAGTGTCCTGGCCGGACTTGTTGGCGTAAATCATGTCGAAGGATGTGCCCGCATAGACGTCGGAACTCTGCGTCTGTTTCGGATGAGCTTGCGTCAGATACACCGCGCTCGAACGGAAGTGATCACCACCGACCTCGTGAAGTTCGAAAGCTTCGGCGGGCCGCATATCGGTGTTGCTGATGATGGTGAGGTAGTCTTTCCACTCTTGCAACGGCAACAAGCTTGTCGGAGACAGATCAAACTCCCGACCTTCTTCCGCCGGCGACCACATGTTCTTGGATGCGCCAAACGTGGTGCTTCCCGCAGCGCCATGCACCATTTCCAGGCAGGCGATTCGAACAGGAACTTTTCCAGCGTCGCTTCGTTGTTGTGAACCCATCGCAGGCACCATGGATTCCAGGAATGGC
>Ga0209382_10005637_pt1 | contig 16272 bp, 12 predicted proteins | sample SoiMetdeltSBSDD5_FD_187599 | JGI IMG/M metagenome (GOLD analysis project Ga0209382, IMG submission 187599) | Bulk soil microbial communities from a Populus tree surrounding site in Tennessee, USA - Soil MetaG P. deltoides SBSDD5 (SPAdes) (version 2) | ecosystem: Environmental > Terrestrial >...
CCTTCCTCGCCTGGCAGGCGCTGGCCAGGAACGAGTGGATACGGGAGCTGTTCGCCATTCTGGCCGCCGGCCGCGACCTCCCGAGACCTCAAGAGGGCGCCCCCGGTCCGTTCGGGCTGGCAGACCCCGACGCCGTGCGCCGGATCTTCGGCGCGGCCGGCTACGATCAGATCGACCTGGACGACGTCTCCGACCCGGTCATGGTCGGCGCCGATGTGGATGACGCGTTCAACTTCGTCCGGTCGCTCGGCATCACGCGTGGGATGCTGCGCGACCTGGACGCCGAGACGACGGCCCGGACGCTGGACAACCTGCGCGCACTGATCGCGTCACGTGACACCGGGCACGGCGTGTTCCTCAACTCATCCGCCTGGTTGATCACAGCCCGCCGTACGTAGCGCTGGCGTGACGACGCATTAACGCCCGCGAGGGCCCTTGCGGACCCTCGCGGGCGCCTGGTTTCGTGGTCGGATCAGGGCTGCTCGCCGAGGATGCCAGCCGGGATGCCGAGGCCGAGGCCCGCGGCTGCCGCGCCCGCCTCGGTACCGTTGACGCCGATCCCGAGGCCGGTCTCACCGGACACCGCCGCGCCGAGGCCCAGGCCGAACTCGGTCGCGCCGGCCGCCGTCTGGATCCCGCCGTTCACGGCCTCGAGCACCAGCGGCGCCGCGCTCGGATCGTAGTGCTCTTCGCCCTCGGTGGCGAATGCGAGGGACGGACCGGTCGTGGCGACCATCGCCAGGGCGAATGCGAACGTCGCGCCGTACCGAGCCAGCTTCTGAGCAGTAGTCATGTTCGTACTCCTGTGTTTGATCTGTTTCTGAGTTGGTGCGGAGCGATCGTCCGCTGCGAGATCAGCATACGGCCATCCGGGAGTACGGACTGTCGCGGTCAGGACGCAAGACGTGTCATCCGCACAACAGTCCGACACGGGTGCGCAGGCGAGGCTCGTTGATCCTGCGCGGAACTGACGGACTCTCTCCGTCGCCAGCAGGACAGGGTTCCGGAGATGCGGCTGGAGGATGAACGACATCAGCTCGATCCGACGGGTCCGGGCGGCGATCCCGCACAGCACCGGGACCGGCATGTAGCGCGGTTTCGCCAGGATGCTGTCGGCGACCGTCACGTAGTCGAAGCCGAGCTCCTCTGCCAGCACGGCGTTGTCCACGAGGTTCGCCAGTGTGTACCGCTCACCCAGGACGACCGCCGCTCGATTGTTGACGGCGATGCCCAGTGTCAGACCTGTCACCAGTGTGTCCCTTCGTCGGTATCGCGAGCGCTCACTGGGCCGTGTACCCGCCGTCGATCGCCACGATCTCGCCGTTGATCATCGCCGCCAGGTCGCGCGGCCGATCCCCTTGCCGGCGCCGGTCACGACGGCGGCGCGCCCGGAGAGATCGATCGCCAGCGTCATCCACCCTCCTCAGTTGCCGAAGGGCCGTACGATGGTCGACCGGCGGCGCCGACCTTGTACCACGCCCGCCTGACTAGCGTGCCAACCAGTGCAGGGGAAGTTCGAGGTCGTCAGCGCCCCCGGACGTTCGGATTGGCTGGAGCTTCGCGTGGAGCAGCGTCAGGCGGAGCGGACCCGCTCGGGCCGGGTCCGATGGGGCCGGCAAGCGAAGCTGCATCAGCAGCAGGTAGTCCTTCCGTCGAAGGCTAACCTCTGGAAAGCTTCCCCCCCGCCGCTCGTAGGCGGGTGCCTGGGCGAATCCGACGACGACCCCGTCCGGATCTGGGCGCCCGTTCACCGAGGAGTGCAGCTCCCAGTACAACGAGACGTCAAGAAACCGCTTGTCGCGGTACTCGGCATTGATCCCGAGCAGACGGGTGCCGTCGGCAAATTCGCCGTTGGTCACTGTGTGCGTCCGCGCGAGCCAGTCGGCGGCAGAGCGCGGCCGGAGGGTGAACAACTCCAGGCCCGTATCTGCGCCGGACACCGTAAGCACGCGGATGGATGAGGACGGGCGCCGAACCTCGATCGGGCGCTCGGCGTAACCCGGCATCTCGCCTTGCGAGGCCGCGAGGAACACAATCTCGCGTTCAAGCGGGAGCATGACGTTGTCGGCGAGCGCGGCGGTGGGCACGCCATCGAGCATCGCATCGTACGGAAACGGCGCCAGCCACTCCGGGAGGTAGCCTCTCAACAGGACAACCTCATTCACATCGGCACGGCCGGCCGCTTCCCGCATGGCGGTCGTCAGCGCCGCGGTTTCACGATAGCTCGGGGACCACACCAGCGAGCCGCCGGCCTCGGGTCGCCGCTGCCCCTCCCCATGCATCCCCGGCGGCCGATTGATGAACGCGGAATGTTGCCATTCGGTCTGGCTGTCTGCGTGCATCGTCCAGACCACCGTCGCCGCCGCGATGGTCGCGAGCACGCCGACGACGATGCGGGTGGCCCAGCGCAATTCGCGGACGCGCATGCCCATCGGGATCGCCAGAAGCAGTGGCAACACAGGCTGGATCGCCGTCAGGTCGATAGAGGACGGCCTGGCGCTGACGTGGAACCCCACCCACGAGAACAGCACGCCTCCGGCGCTCACGATAAGCGCCAGCACCGTGACGCCACTGACCAGCCAGCCGGCCCGGCCGACTACCAGCGCCACCGCGCCGAGCACGACGACCAGCGGACCGAACGGCAGGCTGCGCGCCAACAAGCCAAGGGTGACCCCAAGAATCGCCCCGCGTATAGGCGTCGGCCGGGCGATCAGGCAGACGGCTGCCAGGAGCGACGCCGAGGTGAGGACCGGCCCGATCGAGCCAGCGGGGTCGCGTGAAAGCGCCCAGGCGAACGGGCTTGCCGCGTAGAGCAGCGCCGCCAATGTCCCCGCGAGCGGCCCGGACACCCGGCGAGCCGCCACGTAGAGGAGCACAACGCCGGCGGCGTCGAGCAGACCGCGGAAGACAATCCAGGGAACGGTTGGCGAAGGTCTGGTGCGCAGCACCGACTCGAAGATCGCGAGCGCGGAGACGCTGGCATCCGTATACGCCGCAGTCCACGAGACAGGCGCCTGTTGTTCGGCCTGCGCGACATATGCTGCCTGGCGCGGACCGAACGGCACCAGGTCCGGCGCCCACACCCTCGGCACTGCCGCCAGGACGAACAGGATCAGCGGGATCGCGGCGAGCGCCGCCGCTCGCAGCCTGGCGTTTCGCCGGGACGCAACGGTCGGCGGCAGCGACATCGTACCAAACGGATCAGCCGCCACGTCCGAGAGATCATCGCGAGTGCTGACGGCCAGGGCGCTCTCCGTGTCGCCGATCGGGGTGAGATGCCGGTCAGGGATACGCGCGTCAGGTGCCGATCTTGACGATCGTGCTGAGGGTCCCGCCGCCGCTCTGACGCCCCTCGAAGCTCCAGGCGGGCAGCTCAACCTGCAGGGTGTAGTCGCCTGGAGCCAGGTCGCGCGGGATCAGCAGCGACCGCTCAGTGGTGGTGGCGTCCATCGGCTTGATGTTGACGCTGACGACTTCCGCCTCCACCACCGGCTGTTGCCCGCGACCGACCAGCCGGGTTCTGATCCGAGCCGTTGCATAGCGTGTGCTCTGGTTGTTTATCAGTACCTTGACCGTCACTCGGTCGCCCGGCTGGTACCGGGGCGCGAAGTCGCTGACCAGGACGAGAAAATCGTCCTTCTCGAGCTGGAGGATCTTCCCTTCCGGGCTGTTGATCTCGGTGACGCCGCGCTCGTTGCAGGCAGACGTGAGTCCCATCAAGCCGCTGGCCCAGATCCCGAGCGCCGCCCGCCGATCGACTCTCCGCTTCTCGTCCTGGCTCATGTCCTGTGTCGGCATGCCGCCGATTATATCCGACGCTTCCAGCCATCCTGGTCGAGTTTCGCGTTGCGCAACGCGTCGGTTTGGGCGAACTCTATGGGCGGGCGGTCAAGCGGAACACGCCGAATCCGGGTCCGTCGCGCTCGCCGCCCATCAGCGCGGTCAGCGCGAAGTTACGGCTCAGCGTTCGAACCTTTTCGGTGTTCAGCACCAGCAGACGCGACTCGTGGCCGCTCAGCGCATCCTCCACCGATGCCTGTCTGGCGTCGATCACCGTGTACGGCACGTTGCTCCCGCCCAGCAGCAGCTCGGTCGCCTTGAAGGCGCTGCCGGCCGCCATGAAAAACACGCCGTCGAGGCCGTAGTCGACCAGCACGACCTCATCCGCCTCGCGGCCGGCCAGCACCGCCTCATGCGCGGCCAGGATCGCGTGATTGGTACGGGCGGAGCGCTGGTAGACCGCCAGCGGCGCCAGCGGATAGAGGGCAACCAGCGCGGTCAAACCGAGCACCAGGCCTCCGAGCAGTGCTGCCCGCCCTGGCCAGCGCGCTCGGAGCGCCCCGACGCTGTCCGCGACCACCAGGCCGGTCGAAGCAAACACCAACGGCAGGATCGGCATGACGTACCGGCCGTTCAAGATCGGCTCGTACTTCCCCTGGAGCAGCGGCAGGGCCAGCAAGTACGGCAGCGACACCAGCAGCGGCAGCCACCGTCCGCGCCGGGCAGCCCAGAGCACGCTGCCGATCGCAAGCCCGAGATAGCCGACGAGCAGCGGCTGTGCCAGCGTCTCGCCGACGAAGCGCCGCTTCTCGATGGCGCCGCTGAGCACCCAGGAGGTCGCCAGTGTCAGCCTGGAGAGGTTCTCGAAATAGCTGCCGGAGTCGACGCCGCCGTCGTCCTGCCCGGTGTAGTCGGCGAGCACCGCCTGGCCGCCGGTCAGCGTCCCGCCGCCCGTCAGGGCGTTGTAGACCAGCAGATTGGAGATCGCCACGGCGAACGCCAGCGCCCCGAACACGACCCACCGTGTCCGCAGCAGCCCAGGCCGCTGGAGCAACAACGTCAGGGCAGCGCCGGGCAGCAAGAGCACCGCCGTAATGTGAGTCTGGACAGCCAGGCCCAGGAAGAACCCGGCCCCCATGAGCCAGCGCCCCTCGCCGCGAAGCGCCCGGAGCAGGCAGCCGAACCCGAGCGTCGTCCAGAGCGGCGTCGTCGAGTGGGACCAGGCAACGTGACTGTTCACCAGCACGTGCGTGGAGCAGCCGGCCATGAACAGCGCCGCCACCACGCCGGCGACGCGGCCACCGGCCCGCCCGCCGATCTCGCGCCCGAGCCACCAGGCCGCGCCGACCGTCGCGATGCCCCCAAGGAACGCCAGGAAACGCGGCAGCCACGGGCTCAGGCCGAACGTCCGGAAGCTGATCGCCAGCACCCAGTTCCAGAGTGCCCCGATGTACGGATCGACGTTGGTGAGCGGCGCGACCTGTCCGCGCGCGATGTCGTACGCCAGCTTGACCTCGATCGTCTCGTCGGTAAAGGTCGGGATCAGCCAGAGATTCGGCCACCGCGCCGCGCCGGCGATCCCGAGCAGCGCCGCCAGCACGACGACGGTCTCGGCGCGCTCCCCGAGCCGGGGCAGCCGCGCGAGCATCCCGCCCCGGGCAACGCGACCGGAGCCGGTCGCCTTCGACCGTGCCCGGCTGGGCACTGCCGACATCTCAGCGCCGGCGATCCGGTCAGGCGATGCTGCGTGCACCACTCATCGCTCGGGCACCACTGTCCACTCAGGTCCAAGCTCGTAACGCTGGACCCGGTTTGTCGGCCGCGCGCCCTCCATCACCCGGAGTCGGCCCTTCCGCTTGATGTCGGAGTAGGTGTTCTGAATCTGGACGATCCGCTTCGACTTCAGGTTGAACACCACGGCGCCGGCCCAGACGGGGCTCAAGCTGATCTCGCGGGTGCGCTCGTCGAGTACCCGGAAGACCGGCACCTCTTCGCGCTTGCAGTAGTCGAACGCCGCGTGAATCCAGCGGGTGTTCCCGCGACTGTTGTGCTCGTCGAACACCGCCAGCCCGCTGAGGACCCGCTCCCTCAGCTCGCCGACGAACGGCGCAGCGCGGTCCAGGAGATCCTCAAGAGAGCTCGCGCCGCTCGCGCAGGCCGCGACGATCGCATGCAAGGCTCGGTCAGGGCCGATGAAGCTCACCGTCGAACGCGTGTCGACGATCGTGAACCGCATCAGCCCCATCCCTCTGCCCTCAGCTCGCCTGACTGGCGGCTCCCCGGCCGCTGGCGCCGCCCTCGGCATCCATCCGCGCGATCCAGCTCTCAGGATGGCGGATCTCATGTTCGGTGGGAAGCCACTCTGGTGCCTGCCACGCCAGGTTGAGGAACGCGACGTCCCTGGCATCGGTCACGGCGCCCGCGAACTTCTCGCCGAGCGCGTACTGCTCCATCTTCATCTTGAGACCGGTCAGGCGCAGAAACAGCTCCTCGATCTGGCTTCGGTTCGCCTGCCGATGCTCGACGCGCTCGTGGATCTCGGCGTATGCCGGCAGGAGCTTCTCGCCGACGCGGTTCATGACGTGGTTGGAGTACCCCTCTGCCAGGCTCATCAACGCCTGGAGCCGAGAGAGCATCTGGCGCTGATGCGGCGACATGATCGCCTCGATCAGGTTGTGGCCGTTCCTGAGGTTCACAACCAGGCGCGACGCCACGCCGCCAAGCATGTTGCCGGCCGGGCTGGTCAGCTCCTCGGCCATGCTCCGCAAGTACGCGTCAAGCTGGCCATTCAAGTAGCCCCGCACCCACGGATTCACCTCGAACTCGTGGGCGTGGGTCGCCTCGTGGAGGGCGATCCACTTGCGGAGGTCGCCGGCCGGCACCCGAAGCGTCCCTTCGAGCGCGCGAATGTTCGGCTCGACGAAGTACAGCTTGCCGGCCTCTAGGGGCTCGTGGCCGAGCAGGCTGATGTCGTACTGGCCGAGCACCTTGCGCGCCAGGAACCCGAGCAGCAGCCCGACCTGGCCAGAGAGCATCGTTCGGCTGAGCTGTGTCATGCCGGGGAACGAGATGCCGCCCTTCCCAAGCGTCTCGGCGTACACCTCTTCGAGCGGGCGGAACATTTGCTGAAAGCTGGAGACGTTCGCCTTGATCCACTCAGCACGGTCGAGCACACGCACGTCGATCTCGCCGAGGGGGAGGGTCGTGCCGGTGTAGTCGGCGATCGGCCCCTCGATCTCCCGCACCATCGTCTCGTACTCGTGCTGGAGCCGCGCGCGGTCCGGGACCGAGATGCCGCCATCTGCACCGCTGACCCGGGTTGCCACCCGAGTCGCGGTGTCCCAATCGATCAGGCGCGTGTCGCCGTCGTCTGCGTACCGTCGTGCGATGGCCCAGCCGACCGCGACAGCCCCGCCGACGAGCACACCTCGGGCGAGAGCTCCTCGGAGCGGCGGACCGAAGAGCGGAAGCGGTCGTGCCATGGAATCTCCCAGGTCGGTAACAACCGTGACAGCCCGCGCGGGCGGGAAAGCGCCGAACGGGCCGCCACCCACGATTGTACCGGACGAGGGGAGATGGGACAGGTTATAGGGGACAGGAGCGCGAACCCCTGTCCCCTGGAACCTGTCCCCTGGAACCTCGTCAGCCGTCGCGCTGGAGCGGGTCCTTGATCTCACCGGGCAGCTCGACGATCATGCCGTCGAGCAGGCGGGCCTGGTACGGGTTCTCGCCCCGCACGATCGTGCCGTGCCCGTACGCCCCGCCGCTCCCGCCGAGCAGCACGTTGTCAGCCGCCCGGAACTGGAAGATAAGGACGCTACGCGGATTGGTCCCGAGGTTCGCCGTCGAGCTGTGCAGCATGTTGCAGTGGTGGATCTCGACGCCGCCGGCCGGACACTCGGCGTAGTGCCAGGACGACTCGTCGCCCAGCACCGCCTGGTCCGCGAGCTTCGAGGAGAACGCACCGTCCTTCGCAAAGACGTGCATCTGTGGGCCCTGCTTGTGGCTGCCGGGGATGATCCGCAGGCACCCGTTCTCTTTGGTCGCCTCGTCCAGGTGGATCAGCACGGCGACGAGGTCGTAGTTTGAGTGGGGAAAGAACGGGTAGTCCTGGTGCCACTCGAACCGCGCTTCCGGACTGCTCGGCGGCTTCAGGTTCAGCTTGGTGTGGTGGAGCTGGATGTTCGGGCCGATCAGCGCCTCGACGGCGTCCAGGAGCCTCGGGTGGTACAGCAGGTCGTTGAACGCCTTGTGGTGTGCAATCGGGTTGAAGATGCGGCGGACGTGGTACTCTCCGTCATCGCCGCGCTTCACGGAGAACTTCTCGGTGTTGTCGGTGAGGCCCTTCGCCTCCTCCAGAATCTCGGCCAGCGCGGCGCGCAGCACGGCGACCTCGTCCTGGCTCAACAGCTCCGGATGGACGACATACCCCTGCTCGTCGTAGAACGCCTTCTGCTCGGCTGGCGACAGTTGCGTCGCGTCGATCATCGACGGGTCCTCCCCTGCACAGCGTCTTCGGGGACATGGTATAGTTTCGGGCGCCCGGGCCTGTAGCTCAGCTGGGAGAGCGCGCGGTTCGCATCCGCGAGGTCAGGGGTTCGAGTCCCCTCAGGTCCACCGGTCCCGAGTTGCGAGGGAAGAGGGGCGAGAGACGAGTGAAACCGTCCCTCGCCCCTCTTCCTATGCTCGCCCCTCGCCCCTAAGCCCTCGTCTCTCACGCAGTGACCGGGACGGCGATCTTCGCGCACTCTTCGCGAAGGCGCCGCGCCACGATCGACGCCTCGTCACCGCGCAGGTTGTGCGGGTCCACCAGCAGCTTGCCCTGGAACGCGCGGGTCAGGATCGCTGGCTCGCCGGTCCGCAGGCGCGTCGCCAGGTCGTCCGCCGTCAGGCCGGTGTCCTTCTCGAGGCTGACCAGGATCGTCGGCGTGGTCCAGACTGAGCTGTCCTCGTCGACGATCGCCGAGACGCCGGGCAGGCCGTCGAGCGCCCCGACGATCTCGCGAGCCTCCTCGAGGTGCCGGTTCCACTCGATCGTCCAGTCCTCTTCGAGGAACAGCTCGAGCGCCGTCACCAGCCCGACGATGTCTTCCTTCGACACCTTGGCCGGCCGACCGATGGCGCCGTTTGGAGCGCCGTTCGCCGCCGCCGCCCGGATCAGGTCCTTCCGCCCGAGCAGCAGGCCGCTGCCCTGCGGTCCTCTGATCCCTTTGCCACCGCTGTAGATCACGAGGTCCGCGCCAAGGGAGGTCCAGCGCGTCAGGTGGCTGACCGGCGGCAGGGTCGAGGCGCCGTCAACGATGCATGGGAGGCCGTGGCGATGCGCGATGTCAATCGCCTGCTCGACGGTGACGCCGTCCACGCCCAGGTACGGCGAGACGATGTACATGATGGCGGCCGTTCGGTCGTCGATCCCGGCCTCCATCTGCTCAGGCGTGCAGCCGTTCTGGTCGCCAACCTCGATCAGGCGCGCCCCTGCCGTCCGTAGCGCCTGGTCGTACCGAATCCGCCGGCACGCCTCGATCACGATGCCGTCGCGCAGGCCGGTCGTGTCCGGGAGCTGCACGATCGCGGCCGGGTCCTCGCCGGCGATGACAGCCGCCGCCGAGAGCAGCAGACCCCCGGCCGAGCCGGACGTCACGTGCGCCGCCTCGACGCCGATCAACCGCGCGATGTGCTCGCCAGCTTTCCGATTCAACTCTTCCATGTCCACGAACGCCTCTGCCGCCTCGGCCATCGCGTCGAGGACCGGCTTCGGCATGAGTGAGCCGCTGGCCATCGTGTTCATGCCGCGCGCGTTGATCACCGGCTGGACGCCGAGACGCTGGTAGACTCCCATGCGACACCTCCTCTGGCGCCCGATTGTATCCGCCCAGCGTGTAGCACGGTTAACAGTCTTCAAGGAGCTCTCCCGATGTCCGATCTGGAGCCAGCACCGAGGCTCAAGTGGTTCACCAAGCTGCTGGTTCGCGGCTACTTCAAGCTGTTCCACCAGTACGAGGTGCTCGGACTGGAGCACCTGCCGCCCCAACCGCCCGTCTTCGTACTAACCAACCACGTCAGCAACCTGGACGTGCCGGCCTTCGCGCTGGCCGACCCCTACGTCGGCTCCTGCCTGGTCGCCAAGGAGTCGCTCACCAGGACGCCGATCGTCAAGCAGGTGATGCATTCCTGGGGCGCGATCCCCGTCGCCCGCGACGGCAACGACTCGTCGGCGCTACGGGAGGTGCTGCGCAAGCTCCGCGAGGGGCGTCTGGTCGCCATCGCCTCGGAGGGGACCCGCAACGCCCACGGCGGCCTTGGCCCGACCAATCCCGTGCTGGCCCGGCTCGCCATCCAGGCATCAGCATCAGGAATTCCGCTGATCCCGCTGGTCGCCCATGGCACCTATGAGTGCCTGCCGCGCGGCGCCGTGATCCCGAAGCCAGGCAAGGTGAAGGTGCTGATCGGCCCGCGCTTCGACCTGGCATATCTCAAGTCGTGGCCGCGCGACGAGGGCGTCGAAGAGGCCCGTCGGATCATTCGCGACCGCCTCTGGGTGATGATGGAGTCCGGCCTGCCGATCGCACCGCCCATCGACAAGTCCGCCCGTAGACTTTGACAATACTTCTAACAAATAGCTGACGGGTGTGATGCGCGCGAGACGCCCCAGGAACCCCGCTCGTTGCATGAGTAGGGAGTGCACAGCTTTTCGTGCACCCTTTGTTGCGTGGTCTGACTCTTGCAGACCCCGTTGCCGCACTGCTGCCCCGCTGAGTGGGGTCGCCGCTCTCTAAGTCTCGATCGCGCGCTCTTGGAGGATTCATGCGGGTTGGACGACTCATCCTGGTGGTCTCGACGCTCGTCACGATCCTGCTCTTTCCGCTCCTCTTGAGGGACGCGGTGCAGGCGCTTCGCCTCCCGTCGGCGTACGCGGCCCCGAGCATCTTCGATCCGGCCGGTCGTCTCTATCAGAACGGCAACACGAACCAGAACGACAATGATGTTGTCGTCAACGACCCGAACAACGACGACGACGATGACGCCAACAACGAGAACGACGACGAAAGCGACAACGAGGGCGAGGACAACGAGGGCGAGGACATCGAGTGTTTCCTCAACTTGAACGACAACGAGCCCGTTCCGTGTGACTTCGAGGACAATGACAACGACGTGCCTCCGCCGCCGTCGGCCGCGCCCCCGCCCTCATCTGGTGGTGGATTCCAGCCGGTGAGCAAGCGATGCTTCGGCGCCGGCGAGACCGGTGAGATGTCGCTCGTCCTCGAGGGCGGCAGCGTGATCATTCGTGTGGTGAACCAGGGGTTCCCGCAGGGTACCTGGGTTGCGCTCGACGACATCCCGGATCTGACCGGCATTCCGGGACCGCCGGCCGGCACGACGATGCTCGACCGCATGATCTGGCGCCTGGACGCGGGCAGCTCGTGTGACGGCCCGGCCGTGAACCCGCTGCCGGCCGCCGTGAACCTTGGCGTCCCGTACAACGTCTCGGCCGACAAGTCGAAGCTGCAGATCGTGATCCTCAAGAACAACGTCTGGCAGGAGGTGCCGACGGTCCCGGATCCAGTCAACCCGTACATCTCCGCAACGGTGACGGAGACCGGCATCTACGCCGTCGTCCAGAAGCCGTAGCGCGGGCCGGGTGGGGCGGCGGCAGCCGCGCCCACCCCCGCTCGACACGCACGATCTTCCGCGCCGACGCCGATGCGGCCACGCCCGCGTCGGCGTCTCCGTGTCGCCCACCCTTCGATCTCGGATGGCGCGTGCATCCGTCGACGATTCTGCGACAATCCTCTGACGTGCAGAGGGTCACCGTTCTGGCCGCCGCGCGCCGCCCCGCCGAGGCCATCGTCGGCTTCGAGAGCGCCATCGCGCCGGCCTGCGCGCTCGCGCTCCTCGTTCATCCCTCACCCCTGACCTGGCCTGCGTTGCTGATCGGAGCTCTGCCGTCGCTCGTTCGGCTCGCGACCAGTGGCCGACCGTGGCGTTCGACGCCGTTCGACCTCGGGCTGGGCCTGCTGGCGATCAGCGTACTCGCCGGCCTGGTCGCAACCCTCGACCCGGCCGGCAGCGCCATTCGACTGACGGGCCTCGCGGCCGCGCTGATCCTCTTCGCCTGGGCCAGGGAGCGCGCCAGCACGCCTCACACCGCCTATGTCAGCGCCGTCGGCGTCTCGATCGTGGTGCTGCTCGGCGGGATCGCACTGCTCCACCTGGCGGCGCCATTCCTGCGTCTGGACCGCGTGCCGCCTCTAGCGGTGCTGGCGAGCCTGATGGAGCCGATCGGACTGTATCGCCTGCTAGTCGCCGACGACGCCGCGCTCCAGCGCTATCGCCTGTATGCGTCCGGCGTCGGTGCGCTTGCGGCCGTTGGCCTTGCCATATCTGGCGGACTTGCGCTCGCCTCGCCTGACCGCCGTGACCGGCTCCTGATGGCGTTCGCGTTCCTCTTCTTCGGGGCGCTACTGTACGCCTCCGACAACCGCGGCTCGATGGTCACCGCCGCGCTGACGCTCGGCTGCCTCGTCGTCTGGTGGCGGCCACGCCTGCTCGTGGTCGCGGCGCTGGTCGTGTTCGGGACGCTCGACCTGATCGCGCTCGGCCTCGCCCAGCGCGGGTTCAGCCTCCGGACCGTCGCCGAGCGCGTCGACTTCTGGCACAAGGGCCTCCTGCTTGCCCGCGAGACGCCGTTCACCGGCGTCGGGCTCGGCGTCGAGTCGGTGCAGGAGGTGTATCGAGCCGTCTTCCAACCGGCCTTTCCGCCGTTCACCCACGCGCATAACATCTTCGTGCAGGCGCTGTTGGAGCAAGGCATCCTCGGACTCGTCAGCCTGGTGCTGATAAGCGTCGCCCTGCTGCGGCTCGGCGCGGTGTCCGCGCAGGCTTGGGACCGTCGTGCACAGGCTGCCAGCCTGGCGGCATTCGGCGGCGCGCTGGCGCTGCTCACGGCGGGTCTGACCGAGATCGTCGCGCTGACCACCGTCGGCACGGCGTTGCTGTTCGGGCTGCTGGGCCTGCTCGTCGCCAGTCACGACGCCGCTCCCATTCTCTCCTCGCCACCATCTCGGCCGCCGTCTGACCCGCACGCACTGACACGCCTGTCGTCACCTCTTGTGAACGCCTCGAAGAGGGTCGTTCACGCCATTCGGCTCGTGGGCACGCACATCTCATCCAGGCTCCCACCGGCACCAGGCCGCCGGCGTCTTCGGGCGCCGATCGTCGTCGTCCTCGTGCTGGCGACGCTTGCGCTCACCGGCTGGGCGCGCCCGCTCGCCGCGCTACCGCTGCTCAACGCCGGCACGACGGCGCTCTATCGAGGCACCATCGCTGAAGGCACCAGCCGTGCCGAGCGTGCGAGGGCGCTCGCTCAGGCTGTCCCGTCCCTTCGACTTGCCGTCGCCGTAGATCCTGATGGCCCCGTTGCCCGCCGAAACCTGAGCCTGGCGCTCACTGCGGGCGGCGACCACGACGCCGCCCGCCACGTAGCCGACGACGCACGTGTCCGGACCCCCGCCGACGACTTCAACGGGCAGTTCGCCGTCGGACGGGCGTACGCGGCGGCCGGCGCCTACGACGTCGCCATCGCGATCTGGACCGAGATCGGGGCGGGGCCGCAGTTGCTGCGTCTCGGCCGCCAGCTGAGCCAGGGCGCAAGCTGGGAAACCGGCGTGGAAGCACTGGCCTCGGCTGCGATCGTCGGCGCCCCTGTCCGTCCTGCCGCCGACGCGATCACCCGCGCAGCCCTGGCGCACGGTGAATCGACGGATGCCGCGATCGGCAGGCTGTCCCCGCTGATCGAGGCCGGCGGGATGGTCGAGTACTTCGCACTTCTCCAGGTCGCCCGGCTGTACCGACTGGACGGTCGACCGGAGCTAGCCGAACAGGTGCTGATGCAAGCGTACGTGATCGAGCGCGACGAGCAGTTCGAGCTAGAGCGGGGCCTGCAACTGCTCTGGCGTGAGCGGTACGCGGAGGCCGAGCAGGCGATCACCTGGGTGCTGGAGCACCCGGCCGATCCGCCGAAGCCGGTCCCGGACGGTGATGACCCGCGCTACTGGCTGGCGACGGTCCAACTGCGCCAGGGAAGGGTTGCCGAGGCCGCCGCGAACGCCCGAGCCGGCCTGGCCGCGCTGCCCGCCGAACAGGGCTCGCTTCGAGCTCCGTACCACCTCCTGCTCGGCGAGAGCCTGCTTGCGGCTGGCCGGCCCGCTGAAGCGCTGGAAACGTTCCAGGCCGGCCTGCGCCTCGCGCCGGGCGACGCCCGACTCGCCGACGGCATCGCCCGGGCTCGCGCCTCCCGCCGCTAGCCGCTGGGGTTCAGGCCGGCGGACCGGCGCTTGCGTCGCGCCTGGGAAGGGGCTATCCTTCTCTTCAGCATGCAGAATGTGACTTCGCCATGCTGAACGAACATTCGACCGCTGGCCGGCGGTATCAGGACGAGGTGCCGGCCGTGGCGCGGGCGATCCGGGTGCTGGAGCGGCTGGCCGCGTCCTGCGAGAGCCGTCCTCTCGCCGACCTCGCTCGGGAGCTCGACGTCGGCCCGAGCTCGCTGCTCGCCATCCTGACCACCCTGCGCCACGCACATCTCGTCGCGCGGACCGATGGCGGGAAGTACCGGGTCGGACCGGGCCTTGCCGCGCTCGGCAGTGCCGCCGCCGGGAAGCTCCGCGCCTGCCAGCAGTTCGCGGAGATCGCCGATCAGCTTGTAAGCACAACCGGCGAGAGCGCCCTCCTCTGGGTCAGGCAGGAGGAGTGGTTCGTCCTGGCAGCGGCACGTGAGGGCACCCAGCCGCTCCGCTTCGTCCCGACGCCCGGCCTGCGGATCCGGGCGCGCGCGACCTGTCTCGCCGATATCTCTGGTACCGCGACCGTCGCCGACGAGGAGTTGCTGCCGGGCATCTGGATGATTGCCACGATGCTGCCAACCATCCCGTCAGAGTGCGCCCGCGTCGCGCTGGCCGGGCCGCGCGACCGTGTCGCCGAGCCGGGCATCCAGGCCGCGCTCCTGGCAGCATGCAAGTCTCCGGACGGAGCGGCGGTCCTTCCTGTCGCGCAGACCATCGACTCAGCGGGTCCGAGCGCGTTGTCGGCGGTCGCCACGTCTGGTCCGATCGACGGCGACGAGCTGGACGATTTTCTAGGGCAGAGCCTCGTCGCGACACTTAGCTACCTGGCCGACGACGGCTACCCCACCACAGTCCCGCTCTGGTACGCGTGGGACGGCGCCTCCTTCTCGCTCGCCTCGCGGCCCGGCTCGGAATGGGCGGAGCATGTCCGCCTCGATCCTCGGGTCTCGCTCGCCGTCAGCGAGTCCAGCCCGCCGCTCCGGCGCGTCCTCGCGCGCGGACGGCTGGTCGAGGTCGCCGATCCCGGCAGCATGCGCTGGACGGAGATCGAAGGGCGGCTCGCCTCGCGGTACGCCGGCTTCGACGCCGCGCGCGAGCCTGCCGCTGCCGGTCCGGGCCGGCTCCTCGAATTGAAGCCGGAGCGGCTGATCGCCTGGCGTGGCCTGCTCCGTCACCCGAAGCTCCCGCCCGGCCCCCAGAGTCCGGGCACAACCGCGTGGAGGAACCTCGGATGATCTGGTCGCTCTCAGGGGCGCGCCTCACGACCCGCCGAGCTGGAGCGCTGTGCCTGCTCCTGGTGACGGCGCTCGCGGTCGCCGGCTGCGGCATCGTCGGCGATCGGCCGACGCCGCCGACACGAACGTTCCACTTCATGGCCGGCTACAAGCCCCAGGCGAACCTGCCGTTCGTCGGGGCGTACATCGCCCAGGAGAAGGGGTACTTCGCGGCCCAGGGCCTGGACGTCCAGATCTCGCACGCGACCGGGCAGGGCGAGCACCTGAAGCTGCTACTCCAGGGCTCGGTCGACGTCACGACGGGCGAGGCCGATGCCGTGCTGGCTCGCCGCGCCGACGACCTGCCCGTCGTCTCGATCGCCCTGATCGGCCAGCGCGGCCAGCGTGCGTTCGCGGTGCTGGAGGGCTCCGAGATTCGCTCTCCCAAAGACTTTGAGGGCAAGACGGTCGGGTTCAAGGTTCTCAAGACACCCGACTACCTGGCGATGCTCGCCTTGAACGGCGTCGACCGGTCGAAGATCCAGGAGGTCCCGGTCGGGTTCGACCCCCGGCTGCTGGCTGCTGGCAAGGTCGACGTCTACCCGGTATTCGAGTCGAATGAGCCCGACACCCTCGCGCGGCTCGGATCACCAGCGCGGCTGTTCAGGCCGAGCGACTACGGGGTGCCGACGATCGGACTCACGTATCTCACGCGCCAGGAGCTGGTCGAGAAGGATGCGTCGGCGCTGGAGCGCTTCCTCAAGGCGACGCTGCGCGGCATCCAGGACGCCCGCGACAATCCGGAAGCCGCCACCGACATCGTCATGAAGTTCGCCCCCAGCGAGGAGCGTGACCACCAGCTCGCGATGCTCAAGGTCGAGCTGGACATGGCGGACAGCCCAGTCTCCCGCCGACTCGGGATCGGCTGGTCAACG
>Ga0209382_10005640_pt1 | contig 16269 bp, 15 predicted proteins | sample SoiMetdeltSBSDD5_FD_187599 | JGI IMG/M metagenome (GOLD analysis project Ga0209382, IMG submission 187599) | Bulk soil microbial communities from a Populus tree surrounding site in Tennessee, USA - Soil MetaG P. deltoides SBSDD5 (SPAdes) (version 2) | ecosystem: Environmental > Terrestrial >...
TGGATCGGGCCTGTGAGCTTCGGGCCATTGCCCGACCCGCCTTCGCGCTCGCAGCGACCAGCGAAACGACGACCACGGCCACGGCAACTGGCTTCTTCACCCCGATTCCCCCTTCCGATACCGGCGCCAGCCTAACCCGCCCTGTATCGGGGACTAAACCGGCCTCATTGTCATCCAGAACGGACCGGGACGTGGGTGGCGCCAGCGCTCCGTCAGGCGCTGGTCGATCTCGCGTCGATCTCGGACCTACTCGCCTCGGAGTTGCCTGCCCCGAGCGTCTGAGCGGATTAGGCTGCGTGCCGTGCAGTCCTCCGAGGAGGTGCGCGAAAGTGGAAAGCCGCCGCAGGCGCTCCTGCCCGAGATCGTGACCGGAGTGTCCGGGCCGCTCGCGTCAGCGGGGTACGTCCTTCAGACGCAAAGCGAGCAGGTGGTTACCTTCGTTCGGAACTACCGGCCCTGGTTCATTTGGGTCGGCGTTGTCTTGCTCTTCCCGCTCGGCCTCTTGTTCTTGCTGTACAAGGAGACGGCCACGCTCACGGTCATCCTCGAACCGGTTGACGGCGGGGGAACTCGGGTGCGGATCAACGGCAAGGGTGAACCCGCTGTTCGACGCGCCTTCGAGCAGATGAGCCTGGACGACCCTCGGGCGCCTCAATAGGAGAGGGACGTTGGAATGCCCCCTCCGCGTCGTCCGGGGGCGTCCTTTTCTGGCCCACCACGAGATACTGCGCGGGCGATGTCGCAGGAGAACGTGGAGGTCGTCACTCAGGTGGCAGTGACAGCCGGGCCAGTTCAGCGGGTGGACGTCAGGGCGCACACCTGGATGGCTGCGGGGTTTCCGGGCTGCCATCCCGGCAGCGGGTCGATGGTGTCGATGTGGACGAAGCCGTGATGCTCCCAGAATGTGCGGGTCGCGATGTAGGGCTCGTAGTCAGCGGACGCATCGAGGGTCTTGGCTTCGATGAGGGCGATGTCGTCAGCAGCGAGAGCATCGAGGACGTGTTCGAGAAGCGTCGCACCGGCCCCCTGGTTTCGCTGGTCGCGGCGCACGGCGATCCAAAGGATCTCGGCGGCTCGGGACGACCGGTACTCGACCACGGCGAAGCCGACCACGCCATCGTCTTTGGTGATGACCCAGCCGTGGTGTGCGTCGAGGTCGGTAGCGATCTTGTCGGGCACGTCGTCCGTGAAGAAATCGGGCAGCCCGCGAACGATCGTCTGGCATGCCTCCAGGTCGTCAGGGGCAACGGGTCGTACGCGCATGGCGGTGCATTGTCGCTCAGCGAGTCCAACCCAGCTGCTCGATCGGATCGCCGATCGTGTTTCCGAGCGAGAGACTCGGTCTTCTAGAGCGGATCCACGATGAGGTCACGGCACAGTTCGTCGTCCTCGACGAGGCGGCGGCTGGGACCCAGTCGGAGTGCATCGTCAACGGCCACGCGATCAGCTCAAACGACACCTGAGCAGCATCGATCACCTAGGATGCTCGCCAGAATCGTCGGACAGGGAGGTCCCACATGCGTCAATGGATTCGCGCCCATCTGACCTACGCCAACGTGATGGTCACGATCTTGGCGTTTGTCGTTCTTACCGGCGGCACCGCCGTCGCCCTGAACGGCTCGAACACGGTCCAGTCCGACGACCTCGGCCCCGGCGCCCAGGTGAAGGCGGCCGACGTCGCCGACAACGCCGTCAATGGCGCCGACGTCGCCAACAACAGCCTGCGCAACACGGACCTCGGGGTGCGGGTGCGCAGCGAGCAGCAGGTCGATGACGGCAGCGGCGGCTCCATCTGTGGGCAGACCGCCACCTTCGACGAGTGCATAACGGTCAACTTCACTAACCCGCGTCCCCAGCGGCTGCTGCTGGTCGGCTCCGGCGAGTGGACGGGATCTTCCTTCAGTCAAAACAGCAACACGGGCGAATGCAGGTTCTCGGTCGGCAATCTCGCGACCCTGGGCCTTCGCAGGTTCGGGGAGACCAGCGACAGCCCCTCGGCTCCCTTCAACTTCGCGATGAACAGCGTCACCGGGGTGCTTGACGCGGGCTTCTACGAGATCGGCATCGACTGCCGCACGACGAACGGGAACTTGACGGTGCGGCGGACCGAGCTGTCGGTCGTCGCGCTCGGTGACGGCTAGCCCCTCGAAGCCGCGGGGCTGCGGGAGTAGGCGTTGTCGCAGGAGAACGTTGAACTCAGCCGCCGAGCGGTTGACGCGTTCAACCGCCGTGACCTCGATGCCTTCCTCGCGCTCATGGACCCCGACGTGGTGTTCACGACGCTCGTCCTGGGGCTGGAGGGCGGCGGCCCCGACCGCGGCCACAAAGGCATCCGGAGATGGTGGGAGAGGCTCTTCGGTGTCTTCCCCGACTTCACCTCGGAGATCGAGGAGATCCGAGACCTCGGAGACGTGACGGTCATGCGGGTGCGCCAGCGCGGCCAGGGAATCGAGAGCGACGCTCCCACTGATCAAATGGCCTGGCTGGTCACCGAAACCGGGCCCAACAAGACGGCTGTCTGGTGGGGCGCGTTCCAAACCGAAGCCGAGGCCCTCGAAGCCGCCGGGCTGTCGGAGTAGGCCGGTCGGCACGCGAAGGCCGCCGGGCTGATCAGTGATGGAATGGGCCAGATGAGCCGCTGGGTGAGGGGGGCAATCGTGCTGGTGATCTCCGTCGTCGCGGTCGGCCAGCTCGACGCCTCCGTGAGGGAGTTCGACGAAGCCTCGACGGCGCCTGCGCATAGATGCCAAGGGTCACCTTTGGGTCGCTGTGGCCGACTTGCCGCATGACGACTCAAGAAAGCGGCCTGATAGCAGGCCTTTTTGCGAATGGGCCCTCCACGACCTCGTGGGCGGCGGCGGCGTCCGCGAGCGGGAAGCGGCTGAGGGGCGAGTACCTCCCGGACCCGAGCCAGGAACTGGGCTCCGCAGGCGGCAACGCCTGATTCAGTTTCTCCTTCGCGCGAGAAGGGAGTGTCAACCCTCCACCCATCCCCACTGGGACCACCGGCGAGTTGGGCCTATCCCCGCGCTCATCGCTGCGTCTCGTAGCGGGTCAGGACCACGCCGCTGGGGAATGCCCGCGTCTCCACGAGTTTCAGGTTGACCCAGCTCTCCAGCGCGGTGAAGAACGGCGTTCCGCCACCGACGAGAACCGGGTGGGTGACCAGCCGGTACTCGTCGATCAGCCCGGCGCGCATGGCTGCCCCGGCAAGCGTTGCGCCGCCGATTTCCATCGGGCCACCGTCGTCGGCCTTGAGCCGGGTGATCTCGGTGACCGCGTCGCCGGTGACCAGGCGGGTGTTCCAGCCGACCTTGTCGATCGTCGAGGAGAACACCACCTTCGGCGTCTCCCGCCAGTTGCGCGCGAACTCGATCTCTGCCGAGGAGGCGTTGGGCTGCTGGTCGCCTGTCGGCCAGAAGGAACTCATCGTCTCCCACAGCTTGCGCCCGTACAGCGACAGGCTGTTCGCCCGCTCTTGGTCGAGCCACCACTGGAACAGCTCGTCGCTCGGCACGCCCCAGCCGATGTCGTCGTTGGGCGCGGCGATGTAGCCGTCAAGGGTCACGTTCATGCCGTAGCTCAGTTTCCGCATGGCGCCAACCCTTTCACGAGTCGGTCTACGTGATGCGAAAAGGACGGAACCCACGTGCGGCGGATCACCAATACGCCGGACAAGGCCAAACTCGACGGGCGCTCGACTCGCTACGGGTGACCGCCGCCAGTCGCTCGCGCGTAGCCGATCCACCGAGAGTGGCGGGCGCTCTAGTATCGACGTCCACGAGGGGGATGGTGATGGAAAGCGATATCAACCGGCATCATCGCGACACGATCCAGAAGATCCTCAGCCATCCGGCGAGCGGCAACATCGAGTGGCGTCGGGTCCTCGGCCTACTGGAGGCGGTCGGGACCGTGCATGAGGAGCACAACGGCAAGTTCAAGGTCACACTGGGCGACGAGACTGAGGTATTCGAGCGGCCCCGAGGCAAGGACATCGATGTGCAGATGGTTGTCGACTTGCGGCGGATGCTGAGTTCAGCCGGGCTGGCGGAGGCGGACGCGCCGGCGATAGAGGACGAGCGCTCGCGTGACCACGGCGACAGCCGGTGGGGCAGCCCCACCTAGCCCCGACCTATCGCAGCTGGTCGCGGGCGCTCGGCGTTGGGCCGAGTCCGGAAGCGGGCGGTCCTAGGGTGCGGCGCTCCTCGCGCAAAGCAGGAGTGACGGATTGTGGCTTCTGCTTTCGCGTGAAAGCAGCAGTGGCGAAACCTCAAACGGCCCATCCACGCCGCTCCGCGTTCTCGCGCGCCGTCTTGGCCCGATGACAGGCTGAGCAGAGTCCCTGGAGGCTTTCCGGTCAGCGGCAGGCGGCGGGGATGCCCCGAATCGCAACTCACACGCCCACCGGAAAATTTCGGTTTTCTTTGCGCGTAGCGACCCGGGCCGTCCTCGCAGCGCGAAAACTGGCTGGAGACCCTCCCTACCGGTAGCGCCGAGTGCCGTGTCACTGGAACGCCGTCGAGCGGGCCGGCGCTCCTCGTCGGCTCGCAGCTTGTCCTCGATCGCGAGCCGGATCGTGGAACTCAGCGACCGGCGCTCAGCCTCGGCCTGCTTGCGAAGCTCCTGATCTAGTGGGTGCGGCAGCCACGCCTGTATGACGGTGCCGCTTTGCTTCTCCTGACTTGTCGCCACCGAATGAACCTCCGGTTTTGCTGTTGCTGCTCCGGGTCCGTCACGGTGGCTTCGCCTCGCTTGGAGCCTTACGAGGCGTGTGATTGACAAATCTTACTCGCGCCATCGGCGCGAATTGGTGCCCACTTGGTGCCCGTCGGCGGTCGGGGTTGGCAGCCCGGACAGCCCGAAACCCCCGCGACAGCAGGGGCTTCATGAGGGGTGAGCGACCGGATTCGAACCGGCGACCGCCTGGACCACAACCAGGAGCTCTACCAGCTGAGCTACGCTCACCGCGCTCTCTCCAATGTACCGGGACACGCGGGGAGGTCGCGAGTGCTCGCCGGGCGCCGATCGATGCGTTCCGAGGACTATGGGCGAGGCGGCGTTAGGCCGAAAGCGGGTCGGGTAAGGGGGCGATGACGATCTGAGGAGCGGCATCCAGCGCCTCGCTGGATGCCCGCCTTCGCACTACGAGATGACCATCGCGATTGCAACAGTTGCCGCCAGCCTGTGGCTGGCCATGATCTGGTTCTTCGCCGCCACGGCGTTTTCCAGCCGACCCCGCCCGCGGCGGTCGCCGTCCCAACCCCTCGCGAGGACGCGACGCAGGGTCGGACGAGTCCCCCTCGCGAACTGAGCTCAGGCCGAGCGGTGTCGCAGGTTCGATCGTGACGGCGGCTGGACGCCCCCGGCAGGACTCGAACCTCAGCGAGGCCGGAGGCCGAGCGGTGTCGCAGGTTCGATCGTAACGGGGGCTCGACGCCCCCGGCAGGACTCGAACCTGCGACCCTCGGATTAGAAATCCGACGCTCTGTCCACTGAGCTACGGGGGCCCGCCCGCGGAGCGTAGCGCCGTTATCGGGCTCTCCCGGCGGGCGGGCTATGCGTCCGCCCGCGGTGCCAGCTCCCGTTCGAAGCTCGTCTCCAGGCGATCCTCCTCGGGATCGCCGGGCTCGGTCTTCTCGAGCTTCAGCCGCGCGGCGCGCCCGTCGAGCGTGACGCTCGCCACCTGGTTGTCGAAGTAGGGGCCGTCGAGGAAGCGCCACTGGATCTCGGGATCGGGCCCGCCCGCTGCTCGCGCGAGAGCGCGGGTGATCGCCCACACCGGTCGCGACCAGCCGATCCGCGCCTGCGTCCGCTCGGCTCTGCTGAGCGGGTTTCGGAACGGCGAGCAGACGGCCTGATAGACGTTGCTCTCGAGCCCGGATCCGCGCGGGAAGCCGATCTCGCAGAGGTATGCATGATGCACGTCGCCCGAGACGAGGAGGATCGAGCCGGGTGGTTCGCCGAGCTCGCCGGTCCCGATCTCCTTCATCAGCCGGGCGACGCGGTGAAAGGAGACATGGAAGGCGGCCCAGTGGTCGAGGTCGGCGGTGCGGCGGATCTTCTCTCCCAGCTTCGCCGCAAGGGGGCCCCATGCACCGTCGCAGACGCGCTCGCTCCAGACCTCGGCGTAATGCAAGCCATGCGCGAGGATGTACGGGTCCGACGTGGCGATCATCAGGTTGTCGAAGTCTCCATGCGCCTGGCCGCGGATCCATTCCCACTCGGAGTCGTCGAAGATCGACCGGTGCCCCTCCTTGAGGACACGCCCCGCGCGCGAGTCCATGACGATCACGCGGTTTCGCCCGAGGTCGCGGTGGAAGCTCCAGCGTGAGCCGTCGCGATGCTCGTCGGCGTTTTCCGCATAACGGCGGACGATGTCGCCGGCATCCCCGTCGGCGTCGCGCACGCGCCCGTATGTCTCGTCCTCCTCGAGCTCGCGCGGCGACAGGTTCCCCAGGTGTTGGTACAGCCAGTAGGACATGTACGCGCCCACAATCCGCTCGTGCCACCAGGGCTTTGACCGCATGTCCTCCAGCCACGAGCGGGAGATGTTCCAGTCATCGCGCACGTCGTGGTCGTCGATCGTCATCGACGTCGAGACGGTCGAGAACAGCCACCGCACCACCGGCTCGCGCCACGACTCCCAGTAGAGCCGTGTGTACTCCTCGAAATCGGCGACCTCGAGGCCGGGCGGCTTGGAGACGTCTCGCCGCGAGCGGATGAATTCCCGCGTCTTCGGCGCCCCCTCGTCCGCGTAGACCTGGTCGCCGAGCATCAGCAGCAGGTGCGGCCAGCGCCCCTCGGGGTTGCGGAGCATCTCGAGCCCGAGAACATGGAGCGCGTCGGCTTCCTTGCCCTCAGAGTCCTGGTTCTTCGTCAGCGTGTACGGCGGCTCGTGCGGCACGGCGACGCGACACGATCCGAACGAGATGTCGAAGGGCCCATCGTCGTCGAATGTCCTGATGCGGCTGGGCGGAAAGCGCCGGCTGTCCTCGGGCCACTTGACCTCGCCATCGAGCGCGACGGAGTACTCGTAGGTCTCCCCGGGGTCGAGCCCATCGATCGCGACGATCGCGTAGTGGTGACCATGGACCTCGAACGTTCGGGCCTTGTGGCCGAGCACCTCGACCTCGGACGGCGCATCGGTCTCGATCCAGATCGTCGCCTCGCGATCCGACAGGTACCGCAACATCGGCCCGACGATCAACTCGGGCATCCAGGCCTCCTTCCTCCCATCGACGTGGCAGGTGCCCGAGGACGGAGGCTGCCAAACCTCGTGGGCGGAGGCGGTTGGCGCTTTGTTGCCGCATCGCGAAAGGAAGGCGCCAATCAGGTGAGCCATCGCTCGACCGCGCGAGAGCACGGCTAGACTCGGCCATCTCGGGGCGTGGCGCAGCCTGGTAGCGCACCTGCTTTGGGAGCAGGGGGTCGCCGGTTCAAATCCGGCCGCCCCGACCTCGTCGGGCCTCCGGAATCGTTCATCGTTCTTTCATCTATGCGGCCGATCCTCATGGCCGGAAAGCCCGGATGCGCGTCCTGATCGTCGAAGACCACGTCAAGATGGCGGCCCTGATCCAGCGTGGCCTTCGCAAGGAGGCGATGGCGGTGGACGTCACCGCGAATGGCGAGGACGCGCTCTGGATGGCGGACGCGACCGACTACGACGCGATCGTCCTCGACGTGATGCTCCCGGGGGTCGACGGGTTCGAGGTCTGCCGCCGGCTCCGGGAGAAGGGCGTGTGGGCGCCGATCCTCATGCTCACGGCGCGGGACGCCGTTCGCGACCGCGTCGCCGGGCTGGACAGCGGCGCCGACGACTACCTGGTCAAGCCGTTCTCCTACGCCGAGCTCCTCGCGCGGCTCCGGGCGCTCGTCCGCCGCGGGCCCGTAGAGCGGCCCGCCGAGCTCAGCGTCGGCAGCCTGCGCCTTGATCCCGCGCAACACAAGGTATGGCGCGGCGACAGCGAGATCTCGCTCTCCGCGAAGGAATTCGCGATCCTCGAGACCTTCATGCGCCGGCCCGGCGAGGTGCTCTCACGCTTCCAGTTGCTCGAGCATGCGTGGGACTACGAGTACGAGAATCGCTCCAACGTCGTGGACTCCTACATCCGCCTCCTGCGCCGAAAGATCGACCAGCCGTTCGGGACGAAGAGCATCGAGACCGTTCGCGGCGCCGGCTACCGGCTCCGCAAGGACGGCGCCGGATGAGCCGGATTCCGGTCAAGCTTCGCGTCACGCTGGTGTTCGCGCTGGTGATGACGATCGTCCTCGTGGGCACGGGGCTCTTCCTGTACCTGCGGCTGGAATCGAGCCTCAACCACTCGATCGACACGGACCTGCAGTCGCGAAGCCAGCAGCTCATCCGAGTGATGCGCGTGAACGACAAGGGCATCGGCGAGGCGGCGCGCAGCCTGCTCGACAAGCGGGCCGAGGACTTCGCCCAGGTCCTCACGACCTCGGGACGCCTCTTCGACCCGCAGCACCAGCACGGGGACCGCCCGGTGCTGAACCCGCGACACCTCGCGACCGCCCGAAACCGGGAGATCACCTTCGAGCGTCCCGCGCGAAGCGGGGAGCCGGAGCGCTACTTGGCGCGGCCATTCCAGTTTGAGACACAGCCCCTCATCGCGGTGGTCGGCGAGTCACTCGAGGGTCGCGACGACGCGCTCGAGAGCCTGCTCGAGCTGCTCCTCATCGGGGGTCCCATCGCGCTGGTGCTGGCGTCGCTCGCGGCGTACTGGACGGTCGGCGCGGCCCTGCGCCCCGTCGATGCGATGCGGCGGCGCGCGGCGGACGTGTCGGCGTCGGGATCGGAACAGCGGCTCCCTGTTCCGCGGGCGCGGGACGAGCTCCGCCGGCTCGGCGAGACGCTGAACCAGATGCTCGACCGCCTCCACACGGCGCTGGAGCGCGAGCGCGCGTTCGTCGACGACGCAAGCCATGAGCTGCGAACACCGCTGGCCGCGCATCGGACGGAGCTCGAACTCGCCCTCCGCTACGGCGCGACCACCGACGAGCTGCGCGCCGCGATCGCCTCCGCGATCGAGGAGGCGGACCGCCTCGCGCAGATGGCGGAGTCGCTCCTCGTGATCGCTCGCTCGGACAAGGGAGAGCTCGCCCTGAAGCTCGAGCCGGTCGAGGTCCCGGACGTCTTCGCGAGCCTGCGTGATCGGCTCGGCGGTCGCGCCGAGCGCGAGGGCAGGTCGCTGGTCTTCGATGACGGGTCTCCCGGCGCGGTGAACGCCGACCGCATCCGACTCGAGCAGGCGCTCGGCAATCTCGTCGAGAACGCCTTGCGCTATGGGGATGGTCCCGTCCGGGTTTGGTCGCGGGGTACTGACGGCCGGATGGAGATCCACGTGAGCGACGACGGCCCGGGCTTCCCGCCCGACTTCCTCCCGCACGCGTTCGAGCGTTTTCGCCGGGTCGATTCGGCACGCTCCAGCGACGGCACGGGCCTCGGGCTGGCCATCGTGAAGGCGATCGCGAGGGCCCACGGGGGCGACGCTCGGGCCCGCAACAGCGGACGGGGTGGCGCCGACGTGTGGATCGACCTCGACTTGGCCGACGCTGCTCGGGAGCAGGCGGATCCCCCGGCACGTCACGCGGTCTGACATCCGTTTGCCCGGCCATATACTCGCGGCGTGAGCGGCGGGGGCGGGTCGAGGTCGGCGGCGGTCGCGGGCTGCGCGGTCGCGGCGACCCTGGCTCTCATCGCGGTCCCCGTGACGACGGCATCCGGCGGCGGCGCTCCGGAATCGCCACGATCCGCCGGGCCGCAGCCACGGGGAGCATCCGTTCGCTTCGCGAGCAGTGGCGAGAACTCAGAGATCCGCAAGACCATCCCGATCGCCACCCGCAAGTGGGGAAAGAAGCGCGTTGCGATGACCATCCCGCCCGCACGACTGCCCACTCTGCACCAGGGCGACGTCCTCAGGACTACTGGCGAGATCCAGCTCTCCACCACGTGCGTCGACTTCAACGCCGTCCGCTGCATCGGGCGCCGCTACTCCTTCAGCCCGCAGGAGGATGCCAGGATCGTGCTCGCTTCCCGCCGAGGCGCCACCGGCGGCCACCACGCGATGCCCATCGCCCAGTCGAAGTCGCTTCGCTGCCACCAGCCCCTGCCGAATCGAAATCACCACTGCGTCCTGGTCTTCCCTCCCACGGGGACGAAGATCAGCCACCCTGGCCTGCTGCCGTGCCGCCTCAACGACTGCAGGCTGAACCTCGTCGTCGAGGCCGACAATCCGCATGCGCGCCCGGGCCAGGTCGTGCTGGTCGGCGCCGACCGGCCCAACGGCACCGTCCGTCAGGACAAAGGGCGTCTGAGCGCGACCATCCTGCACGGAGCCATCGAGTCGAAGCGCTTGAGGACGGCGCATCGACGGTCGCGCGCGGTGCCGATCGCACCGAGCGGCAAGAGGGGTCGCCGCGTCATCTACTCACAGCGGCTCAACCAGCTCCACAAGGGCGACGTTCTCGAGGCCGCGGCGACCCATCTGGTCACAATCGCGTCCTTGCGCTACCCGGCCTTCGTCGGTACCGACATGATCCTTGCGCGCGGGCCGCGGGCCGTATCCTCCGCCGGCATTCCGCGGCAGGTGGCGACTGGGAACGGCGACCTGACCGAGCAGAACGGCTTCAACTGCACCCACGGCCCAAGCGCCTACCGAAGCCCGTGCCGCACCCGCAAGGCGGGGGCGGTGCGCATCGTGCGAAACGTCCAGCGAGACGGCCGCCCGGTGCCGCTCTGGGTCAATGTCGTGGCAGCCGGGGCACCGAAGGGCGCCGTTCCGCGCCACGGGGACCGGATGCGTGTGCTGCCGCGCGGAGGGCTCGTAATCCGGCGCTTCCGCGCCGGCTGAGAACCGCCGTTACGGCTCGCGGTCGAAGATCGAGACCGCCCGCCCGTAGCTCCCGACGTAGACCGATCCGCCATCGGGGCTCGTGACGATCGATTCGGGCGAGCCGAGCGACTCGAGCGGGGTCGGTTTGCACCCGTGCTTGCCCATGTCCGCGATGCATCCTCTGGACGTGAGCGCGCCGGTCGAGCTCCGACCGAACCAGGTCACCGCGCCGGGGCCGCCGTTGACCGCCGGTCCGCTCATCGCGCTGACATACACCGATCGCCCGTCCGGGCTGACGACGATCCCATTCGCGGCGTGGAGCGAGCTTTGAAGCGGACGCCGGCATCCGTGCGCACCGCCATCGGCGAAGCAACCGTTGGGCTCCAAGCGGCCGCCGGGAAGGCGATCGAAGCCGACCACAGCGTCGTCGCCGAAAGCGGCGACGTACACGGACCGCCCGTCGGGGCTCACCGCCAGCGCGTCGGCCCCCCCGAGCGCGTTGTGAGGGGGCCGCTGACAGCCGCTCTTCCCGTTGTTCGCGATGCAGCCCTTGTAGGCGAGGGCACCGCTCGAGAGTCGGTCGAAGCGGGTCACGGCATCGCCGTGGAGCGCGGTGGCGTAGACCGACTTGCCGTCGTCGCTCACCGCCACGTCGAATGCACCGCCGAGCGAATCGTGCGTCGGATCCTGGCAGCCGTGCTTTCCACGATCGGCGACGCAACCTCGGTAACGCAGCTCGCCGTTCGATTCGATGTCGAACCACGTGATCGAGTTGCTGCCGGATGAAGCGACGTATGCCGAGCGCCCATCCGGGGAGATCGCGATCGCCTCGTTCGAGTCGAGTGAGTTGCGCGGGGGCCTTGTACAGCCACGGGTGCCCGCGCTCCCGCCGCCATTCGCGAGGCACGACCGGTAGCCGAGGCGCCCGGTATCGCTGAGCTTGAATCGGTTGATCGCGCTGGTCGGCTCCTCGGAGGTCACGTACACGGAGTCGCCGTCCGGGCTGACGGCGACGCCGCTGGCGGCGTCCAACGAGTCATGCGGAATGTCGCGGCACTCGTGCCGCCCGGCATCCGCGAAGCAGTCACCGGCGCTCAGGTCCCCGGTTGCCGGGTCGCGCTCGAACCAGGTCAGCGATCCGTTGACGGCCGCCACGTAGAGCCGCCGGCCATCCGGGGTGGCGGCGAGGCCGACGTTGGTGCCCATCGAGTCGAGCCGGGGCGCCTCGCAGCCGTTCAGGCCGCCGTTCGCGACGCAGCCGCTGTAGGTCAGGGACCCGGTCGCGCCCCATGCCACCCCGGCGAGCGCGAGCACTCCGGCGCCCGCGGCGGCGGCGACGAGCCGTCGCCGGCCGATCACGGCGACCCCCCACCGCGCGTGTCGAGGGTCACGGTGGCGTCACTCAGGTCGAGTACGCCGCTGATCCCGTTCGCGCCCTCGAACCGAAGCGACCGCGGACCCGCGAGCGCGGCCTTGGCTGCCCCAGCGGGTGCGCCGGTGAGCTCGAGCCGGCCCGCCCCCGGCACCTCGACCACCCTCTCCGTCTGCCTCACGCGGACGTAGTTCTGCCGGAAGATGCCGAGGACTCCGGTCGAGGGGTTGAGGGGATCGGTGCCCGCATCGACGGCGACGAACCGGCGGCGGCTCGCCGCGACCCACTCGTTCGCGAGGGGATAGATGAGGCTCGTGGAGAAGAAGCCCTGCGGCTTCGCGACCAGGTGCGCGGGGGTGGTCGCGCTCATCGGCCCCCCGGCCCGTGCCCGAGCGGCCCGATCCCGTCCAGAGGGAGCCGCGCGGCGCCCTCGTGCAGCGCCCTCCCCATCGCGGATGCTGATGAGCTCGCGCTGCACCGCGCTCGCCCTCTCGTTCAATTTGCTCCACCCTTGAGCGGGCGAAAGCGGCTCGTTGGGCGCGCCGGTGACGCCGGCGAAGACGTAGCGGCCGCCGTCCCAGCGGTCCTGGATCCTCGCCCACTGGGTCGCCTCATAGGGACGGTAGATCTCCGGCAGCGGGCGCGAGTGGCCGCCCATCGAGACCTCGCCCAGATCGTCGACGGTCCACCCCTGGTAGCAGCCGGAAGCGCCCGGCTGGCCCGGGCAGCCGCCGGCGTTGCCGAAGTCGTAGTACGTCACCTCATTCGCGCCGTCCACCAGCGCCTTGCTGACCCCGGGAAGCCCGAAGCCCGGCTCGATGTCGCCGGCGGCCGCGGCGTCCTGGTTCCCATAGTGGTGCTTCTGCTGAAACCGGCGCAGGGACTTGACGGTCAGGGCCTGATGCAGCCCCGCATCGTAGGCGTCGAGATAGCTGATGTGCCCGGGTATCGAGTTGCTGTTCCCGTAAGCGATCGTCGCCGACCCCCGGCGGTGGCACCGCTTGTACGCACGCGATGCCCCTGTCATGGCCTGGAGGATCGCGCCGTTTCGAAACGGGTGGACACCGCGCAGGTTGGCGCCGAACCCCCCGTTTACGTACTTGATGGCCCCACCGAAGTCGAACAGCATCAGCCGCGAGGCGTCCGGCTGGTCGTCCGCGAACGCGCAGGCGCTGTTCTTGGCCTGTCGGGTCAGGTCCGCCGCGTTGGCCGCCGTCATGTACCAGGCGGGAACCGGTTTCGGCGGCTGCGCGTTCGCCGGGGCGGCAACACACAGGAGCACGCCGACCGCCAGCAGCGCCGCGACCGCGGTCCCCCGGCGGTTCCCGGGCATGCTGCGACCGTCCCGCGTCGTCTCCCCGGAAAGGCCTGCCACTCACCCGTAGGGTGACAACTCTGGCGCCCGCGTGCATGCTGCCCGGCCGGGGATGGCGGGTCCCGGCGATCGGTGACCGATCCGACACCGGTGCTCTTCGGGTTAGGGTTCGCGCCGGCTCATGGCCGAGATCAAGCCCCTCCCCGCGCTCCACTACAACCTGACCGCGGTTCCCTCGCTGGCCGACGTGACCGCACCCCCGTATGACGTCATCGACGCGCGGATGCGCGCTTCGCTGCTCGCCCGCTCGCCGCTGAACGTGGTCGAGATCGACCTGCCGCGGGCGCCGAGCGGCGGCGATCCGTACGAGCATGCCGCCGAGACGCTCGAGGCGTGGACGCTCGACGGAGTGGTGACGGCGGATCGCGAGCCGGCGATCTGGGCGCTGACGCAGGACTATGTCCTCCCGCATGGCTCCCGCCGGACCCGACGCGGCCTTCTCGCCCGCGTCCGGGTCACCGATTACGGGCCGGGCCTCGTGCGCCCGCACGAGCGCACCCACCCCGGCCCGAAGGAGGACCGGCTGCGGCTCACGCGAGCGACGCGCCACAACCTCTCCGCGATCTTCGCCCTCCATCCCGGAAGCGTTTGGGACATGGTCGAGCCCCATCTCGCGGGTGAGCCCTGGGGCGAGGCGACGGACGACGACGGGACCGTCCACCGCGCCTGGCGGATCGCCGATACGGAGGTCCATGCGGCCGTGGCGGCCGGGCTCGCCCACGCCGAGCTCCTGATCGCCGACGGCCACCATCGCTACGAGACCGCCCGCATCTACGCCGACGAGGTCGGCGGCGACGGCCCACACCGCTACACGTTGATGTGCCTCGTGTCGCTCGAGGATCCCGGGCTCACCATCCTCGGCACGCACCGGTTGCTCTCGGGCGTCAGCGCCGAGCGGCTGGACCGAGGTATCCGGGAGCACTTCGAGGTCGAGGAGGTCACCGGCGATCAGGTGGATCCAGCCGGGATCGAGGGTGTGGGCGTCTTCGGATTCCTCGACCGGGAGCGGGCCGTGCGGCTCCGCCTGCGCGATGCCGCCGCGGCGGATGCGGCGCTGGAGGGTCACTCCCAGGCGTACCGCAGGCTCGATGCCGCGATCCTGGAGGAGCTGGTCCTGAAGGGGGCACTCGGGATGAGCGACGACGACATCGAGGCAGGGCGGGGTCTGGCTTACGCGAAGGGAATCGAGGAGGCGAGGAGCGCGATCCGCGAGGGCGATTACGACGCCGCGTTCCTGTTGCGGCCGACGCCCGTATCTCAGGTACGCGAGGTGGCGGCGGCCGGTGAGACGATGCCGCCGAAGTCGACGTTCTTCTTCCCGAAGCTTCTGACCGGGATCGTCTTCAACCCCCTGTACTAGTGGCGCCACCCGGCCGGAGGCGGCGGCCCGACTGCGAGCGCTAGGGTGCCGCCAGGTGACGCGCATCTATACGCGCAAGGGCGACGACGGCACGACCTCGCTCTGGTACGGCGGCAGGGTCGCCAAGACCGATGCGCGCACCGAGGCCTACGGATCGATCGACGAGGCCGGCGCGGCGCTCGGCGTCGCCCGGTCGCGGTGCGGTCCCGATGAGGGCGAGCTGGCGGCCGACATCCTGAGGCTCCAGCGCGAGCTCTTCGTCGCCGGCGCCGAGCTGGCGACGGCGCCCGAGGCCGAGGGACGCCTGCAGGAGGGGATCAGCCGGATCGACGACGACATGGTCGCCGCGCTCGAACCGGTCATCGACCGATATATGGACCGCGTGGATCTGCCGCCGAAGTTCGTGATCTCCGGCGGTACGAGGCTCTCGGCGCAGCTCGATATGGCCAGGACCGTGATCCGGCGAGCCGAGCGCCGCGTGGTGGCCCTGATGGAGGAGGGCGAGCTCGCGTCCGAGGCCGTGATGCGCTATCTGAATCGGGCTTCGGACCTCGTCTTCGCGATGGCGAGGTTCGCGGACGTCGACGACCCCGAGCTGTTCGAGGGCCGGGAGGCTGGTGACGGGGATGGTTAAGGTCACCGCCCGGCGCCGGCAGGGCTTCACCCACGACGTCGAGGTCCAGGGCGGTCACCGGATGGTGATCGACGAGCCCGAGGTGTCCGGAGGCGGCAACGAGGGCCCCTCCCCCACCCGAACCCTGGCTGCGGCGCTCGCGGCGTGCACCGCGATCACGATCGAGATGTACGCCGAGCGCAAGGCGTGGGATCTCGGGGCGCTCCAGGTGGAGGTCGATATGGAGTACGGCGAGCAGAGCGTGCCACGGTCGTTCGAGGTCACCGTGCGCGTGCCGACCGATCTCAGCGAGGACCAGGCCGAGCGCCTGCGGACGATCGCCGGCAAGTGCCCCGTCCACCGCCTGCTGTCGCGTGAGCGCGAGGTCAGCATCACCGACCGCGTAGCGGTCGGTCAATGAAGCGCCCGCGCTGATGGACCTCGGACTGACCGGGAAATCGTGCGCCGTCACCGGTGCCACCCGCGGAATCGGACTCGCCGTAGCGGAGCGCCTGTGTGCGGAGGGCGCGCGCGTATTGCTGGTCGCCCGCTCGGCGGAGGCGCTGGAGGAGGCCGCTTCCGGGTGCGCCGATGCAGGCGGCGACGCGACTGGCCTCAGCCTCGACGTCACCGCGCCCGACGCCGGCGAACGCATCGTCGCGGCGGCGAACGAGCGCTTCGGATCGATGGACGTGTTGG
>Ga0209382_10005641_pt1 | contig 16265 bp, 15 predicted proteins | sample SoiMetdeltSBSDD5_FD_187599 | JGI IMG/M metagenome (GOLD analysis project Ga0209382, IMG submission 187599) | Bulk soil microbial communities from a Populus tree surrounding site in Tennessee, USA - Soil MetaG P. deltoides SBSDD5 (SPAdes) (version 2) | ecosystem: Environmental > Terrestrial >...
GCAGCGTCACGGCAGCCACGGCACCATCCTCTCGCGCAGGGTGCCCAGGAGTCCCTTTGGGAACCACACGACCAGCACCAGCAGCGCTGCTCCCACCACCAGCATGTAGGCGTGGGTCTGCCCGCTGGCGACGTCGACGAGGTAGAACATGAGGAGCGTGCCCAGGAGCGGACCGAGCACGGTGCCGGCGCCGCCGAGCAGCACCCACAGCAGCGGCAGGATGGAGTACTGGATCGAGGCGAGCTCGGCGCCGACATTGGCGAACAACAGCGCATAGGCGGCGCCCGCGGCCGCAGCCACCGTGCCGGAGACGACGAAGGCGATGAGCTTGTTGGCCCAGGTGTCGTAGCCCAGCAGGCGCGTGCGCTCCTCGTTCTCGCGGATGGCGACGAGCACACGGCCGAAGGGCGAGCGCACGAGCGCCAGGCAGCCGAGCACGGCGACGGCGAGCAGCGCCAGCGCCAGGTTGTAGCCGGCCGCGGGGTTGGTGAGGTCGAGCGACAGGCCGCCGGGCAGCAGCACGCGGCGGATGTCGCCCTTGAGCGCGAAGCCGTCCTGGCCGCGCGTTATCGGCGCCAGATAGAGCAGCGTGAGATAGGCGGCCTGGGCGAACATCAAGGTGACGATCATGAAGCCGACGCCGGAGGTGCGCAGCACGACGAGCCCGGCGAGCGCGGACAGGACGAGGCCCGCCCCGATGCCGGCGAGGAACGCCGCCGGCGCGCCGAGCGCCAGGTGCTCCGCTGCCAGGCCCGCGCCGTAGAGGCCGGCGGCAAAGAACATGGCATGGCCGAGACTGAGGAGGCCGGCATAGCCGAACAGCAGGTTGTAGCCGACGGCATAGACCGCGAGCACCATGACGCGCGTCAGGCTCAGGATCGCGTACTCGCTGGCGACGAGCTGGGCCACGAGCAGAGCCGCCAGCACGCCGGCATGCACGAGCACGGCCCGGTCGGCCAGCCAGGGGTAGCGCTGCAGCGCCGGAGCAAGTCCGATGCGGCTCACCGCGCTGCCTCGCCGAACAGGCCCTGCGGGCGCACCACCAGCACCAGAGCCACCATGAGCGTCGCCAGGATCTTGGCGAGCGTCGGCGAGAAGAAGACCGAGACGATGCCGTCGCTCAGGCCGACGATCAGCGCCGCCACCAGCGTGCCCAGGATGCTGCCGAGCCCGCCGATGATGACGACGATGAAGGAGAACAGGAGCGGGTCGAGCCCCATCAGATAGTGCGCCTGCCGGATCGGCACGATCAGCACCGCGGCGACGGCCGCCAGCATGGCGCCGAGCGCGAACACGATGGCGTACACGCGGTCGACCGGAATGGCGAAGGCCTGCGCCGTCTCCCGGTCGTGCTGGGTTGCTCGCATCACGAGGCCGAGCCGCGTGCGCGTGAGCACGAGCCAGACCCCGAGCACCAGCGCCGCGGAGGCCGCCACCACCACGAGCTTGTAGCCCGACCAGCCGTACCAGGGCAGCTCGATGCGGAAGCTCACGGGCGGCGGCACCGGCCGCGCGACCGGCCCGAAGAAGCTCAAGCCGAGCTGCTGGAAGATGTAGAGCAGCCCGATGGTGGCGACGATGGTGGCCTCCGGATCGTAGTTGACGCGCTTCAGCACGGTGCGCTCGCACAGGAGCGCCACGGCGCCGACCGCCAGCGGGCTAAGCACCAGCGCGAGGAGGAAGCCCAGCGCCGGGCTCGCCGGCACCAGGGACGCGAACCACCAGGCGAGCAGCGCACCCAGCATGAAGAACTCACCGTGCGCCACGTTGACGATGCGCATGACGCCGAACACGAGCGACAGGCCGAGCGCGGTCAGCGCCAGCACGGCGGCCGACACCAGCCCTTCCAGCAGGGCGAGAACCAGGTTCGGTCCGATATCCAAGTGGGGGCTCGCGTATGCGGCGTAGTCGGATCAGGCGCAGGGCGGATTGGGGCGAAGCCCGTAATCCGCCATTTCGCCGGTTGCAACGGCGGGTTACGGCCTCGGCCTAACCCGCCCTACAGCGGCAGCTTGGTATAGTCGGTGGCATTCTCGTAGAGGCCGTCCTCAATCGAGGTGCGGTGCACCACCCGGAGCCGGCCGCCCACCACCTGCGAGATGTTCTGATGGCCGAACACCTGGTGCATCCGGCCGTTGAATACCTTGTCGCCCTGCGGGTGCTCGTTGTTCTCGGGGATCGTGGTGATGGCCTCGGTGGCCTCGATCAGCTTGGGCCTGTCCCTGGGCGAGCGATAGCCCGACGCCTCGATCGCCTGCTTGACGATGTAGAGCGTCTCCCAGCAGCCGAACATATGCGAGTAGGTCGACACGTCCCGCGCATCGCTGACCGAGGCGCCCTCGGCATTGACGCCCACCTTCTCGCGAAAGAACCTGTCGTAGGAGGTCTGGTCGGCCTGGGCGTAGCGCGGGAAGCCCTCCCAGAAATAGGTGCCCTCCAGGAACTCGAGGCCCGGGCTCGAGAGCGGCACCGCCTCCAGCGAGTCGATGAAGCCGAAGATCTGCGGCCGCCGCGAGCCGAAATGCTCGCCCAGCTCCTTCACGAAGGTGAGCACGCCGGGCCCCACCATTACATGGTAGAGCACCTCGGTGGAGGACGGGATCCTCGGGAAATACTTGGTGTAGGAGGTCTCCGTCGGCGGGATCGGGATCAGCTGCACGATCTCGCCGCCGCGGGCCTTGATGGCGGCCGAGAAATAGTCGCGATGGTCGTGGCCGAAGGCATAGTCGGGGAAGATCATGGTGACCCGCTTGCCGAGCCGGTCGGCCACCCACGGCGCCATGGAGGCGACCTGCGAGCGCACGTCCGTGATGCCGGGCTGAAAGGTGTAGCGGTTGAGCGCGCCGGAGGCGACGTGGTAGCCCTCGCTCACCACGTAGTAGGGCAGCTTCAGCTCGCCGGCGCGCGGGGCGGCGCCCATCACCACGTGGCTGAACAGCGTGCCGAAGGCGAGGTCGACGCGGTGCTGGGTGGCGAACTTCTCCACCACCTCGGCGCCCCGCCTGGGGTCGGTGCCGTCGTCCTCGGCGACGATCTCGACCTTGCGCCCGGCGATTCCGCCGGTGGCGTTGATCTCTGCCACGGCCGCCCGGGTGGTGCGCTCGTACCAGCGCCCGTACGCAGCGCCGATGCCCGTGCGGTGCACCTGGAAGCCGAACCGCAGCGGCTCGGAGGTCTGCGCCCCGGCGTAGCGCACCCAGCCCGGGGCCAGCTGCACCGCCGCCGCGGCGAGCCCCGCCGCCCACAGGTCCTCGAGCGCGGCGCGGCGCGAGATGGCATCGCGCTCCGGCCGGGTCGGGGTCTTCTTCCAATCCTTCATGATGACATCCCCTCTGCTGCGGCCCGCCGCTTTGCTGTTGTCCAGGCGGCCGGATGCGCCTTCACGGCGCCGGCCGCAAAAGCTCGGCGAGGTGCGCCTTCCACAGCGCAGCCTGCATGTAGGTGAAGTGACCGTGGGTCTTCGGCCCGGCCGGCACCAGCACGTAGCGCGCGTTCGGGATGCGCCCGACGGCGCGCTCCATCACGCCCAGCTCCGGCGCATTCACCTCGTCGTCGGCGAAATTGACGGCGACGAGCCGCGCCTTGATCTTCGCCAGGTGCGGTTCCGGGTCGTAGTCCATCACGGCCTCGGTGGCGTAGAGCTGGTTGTTGGCATCGCCCTTGCGCGCCCGCTCCACGAGCGTCCGGTAAAGCGCGTCGCCGGCCTCCCGGGTCGGCGCCATCTGCTGTATCTGCGCCACGCTCTCCGTCATCAGGAATGCGAACGGCGCGGTCAGCACGTAGCGGGTCGGGTTCTTGTCGTAGTCGCCGTTCTTCCATTCGGGGTCGTTGCGGATCGCCTCGATCGCGATGCGCCGGTAGAGCCAGTTGCGCCCGCTGATGGCGATCGGCTGGCTGGCGATCGGCATCAGCGCATCCATGAAGTCGGGGTGCAGCCCGCCCCACATCCAGGTGTGCATGCCGCCCATCGAGGCGCCGGCCACCAGGCGCAGATGCTTCACGCCCAGCCCCTCCACGAGCAGCCGGCGCTGCGTCTCGATCATGTCGTGGTAGCGGTAGTGCGGGAACCTCGCGCGCAGGCCGTCGCTGGGCTTGCTCGATCCGCCGCGGCCGATCCCATCGGGGAGGATGACGTAGTAGCGGGCCGCATCGAGCGGCTGTCCCGGGGCGAACAGCTCGTCCGCCAGCGACGGCGTCAGCCACATCTTGCCGGTGCTGCTCGTCCCATGCAGCAGCAGCACGGCGTTTTCGATCTCGCCCGCGGCGTTGCGCCTGGGCGTCCCGAGCGTGGTGTAATGAAGCTTCAGCTCGGGCAGGACCTCGCCGCTGGCGAAGCTGAAATTTCTGATGACGAAATCGCCTTCGCGCTGGTCGGGCCAGCTCGTCTGCGCCGGCGCGGCCGACAGGGTCATGAGCAGGCATACCACGGTGAGGGCAGGGCGGCGTCGCATGAGCGGTCTCCGGGCGCAGGGCCCCCGAAGATAGTTCGGGAGCGTCCCTTGTGCCATAGCCCGGGATCGCCTGCTGCCATGCTCCTGGAACCGCCGCTGGATCGCCCCCTGAGGCAATAGGGCAATAGCCACTTGGGCCACGACTTATTGCCTTACTGCCTCAGCCTCGTTCGAGGGCGCATTGCAAGCGGGCCGCCGCCTCGAGGTCAAGGGCCCTCCTCTTGCCTCCCCGGCCGAAGCGCCCGGACTCGATCGAAGATCGGGTCCGGGGCGCGCAGAGCCGGGGTCTTCACCCGGCAGGATCCAGGCGCAGGCGCTAGGCGGCGTCCGCCTCGTTCCCTTCCATGCTCTTGAGACGCTCGATGTCGAGCAGGCGCACGCGGCTCGCGTGCGGCAGCTCGATGAGCCCGAGCGTCCTGAGCTTGGTGAAGGTGCGGCTCACCGTCTCGATGGTGAGGCCCAGGAAGTCCGCGATATCGGTGCGCGTCATCGGCAGGTCGAAGGCCAGCGGATCCTGCCCCTTGCGCGCGTTGCGGCGCGAGAGCGCGAGCAGGAACGCGACCAGCCGCTCGCACGCGCTCCGCTGGCCGGTGGTGAGCAAAAGCTCGCGCGTGGCGGCCAGCTCGCTCGCCAGCGCCTCGTAGAGCCTGAAGCCCAGCCGCGGGTCCTGGCGCGCGATCTGGCTCAGGGCCGAGAGCGGCAGGCAGCGCAGCCGGGTCGGCTTTATGGCCTGCGCATTGACCACGTGCTCGTCCTGCGCGCCCAGCCCGATAAAGTCGCCGGGATAGGCGAAGCCCAGCACCTGGCGCCTGCCATCGCACAGGACCTTGTAGAGGGCCACGGCACCCGTCTCCACCTGGTAGAGGTGGGTGGCAGGATCGCCCTCGGCGAACACGAACTCCTTGGCTTCGATGCGGCGCAGCAACGCCTTGGCAAGGCGCTGATCGAGGCCTGGGAGCTCGTCGGTGTCGCCTCCGATGAACTTGAGGGTGGCGGGCTGGCGGGACACAGCGGTCGGTGCGGGGGACAGCATGATCTCTCTCCTCGTGTGCTCTGTCCTCACTCAACCTGCATCGCGTCGCCTCCGTTTCATTGCCACGGTCATGAAATGTCAGAGTTTGTCGCAAGCCGTATGGCACGCGCGCCCGGACGGCCGCTGCGAGGGGGCGCGAGCTTTGCCGGAGGCGGGCGCCGTTTCACCGCCCGGCGGGGGCCGGGGGCGCTCCCTCGGGGCGCGCGGCGTCGCCGGCCGTGGCATCCAGGATGTCCAGAACGTCGCGGTCGCTCAGCTGGCGAAAATCGCGGTAGTGGAGGCCGATGGCGGTAAAGGGGTGCGGCATCGCCAGGCAGACGATATCGTCCACCTCTCCCCGCAACTCCTGGATGGTGTCTGCCGGCGCAACCGGCACGGCGAGGATCAATGCCTTGGGCTTGCGGCGCCGCAGCGCCTTCAGCGCGGCGCGCACGCTGGCGCCGGTGGCAATGCCGTCGTCGACCAGGATCAGGGTCCTGCCCTCGAGCGGCACGCGCGGCCGGTCGCGCAGATACGCCTTGCGCCGCCGCTCGATCTCGGCCAGCTCGCGTTGCATCGCCCGCTCGAGATAGCCGCGGCTGGTCCCGGTCAGCGTCACCACCTCGTCGTTGGTGACGAGCTCGGCGTCGGCGCCGTCGACCACCGCCGCGGCGGCGAGCTCCGGCTGGTAGGGCACGCCGATCTTGCGCACGAGCACGAGGTCCAGGGGAGCGCCCAGCGCGCGCGCGATCTCCGCGCCAACGGGCACTCCGCCGCGTGGCAGCGCCAGCACCACGGGGTCTGTGAGCTGCCTCTCGGCGAGAGCCTGGGCGAGAGACTGGGCGAGAGCCTGCCCGGCCGTCCGGCGGTCCGCAAATGCCATGTCGATGCCCCGGTCCGCCGAAAAATCCCGCCTGAGACAGTGGCGGCCGGACTGGTGCGCGGGCTGCCAGTCCGACAGTTACTCAGCTGCTAGCCCTCCACCGTCCGGCAGGCAATGCCGAACTGCGACAAGCCTTCCTCGAGGTAGTCGCCGAGCAGCGGCATTCCGAGGAGGTAGCTGGCGGTGTGGCGGCCGTGGCTCGCGTGCGCCCGCGCCGCCTCCTGGCGCAGCGTGGGCCAGTCCTCGATCGTGTTGTCCTCCCTGCCCAGCCAGGCCAGGGCGACGAGGTCGACCTGCTCGTCCTCCGCGAGGTCTGCGATGGCGGACGTGAGCTCCTCGACCACAGGATCGTCCGGGTGATCCTCCAGCACCGAGATCATGCTGTCGTCGGCGGCGTTGGAGCCCTCGTCGGGATCGGTGACGACGTCCTTGGCGTCGAACTCGCGCGCCTTGACGATGATGAAGCACACGGTCTCGGGCTTCACGGTGAGGGAGGGCGCCTCGTCCAGGCGCGCCTCGGCCGGCGTCGGTGGCTGGGCTGGCATTGCACGATCTCCGGCTGGCTGTCTCGCAGCACGTGCGATACCGCCGGTCGCCACGCGCCGACTTGACCTCGGTCAAGCCAGCGGACTCGCGAGGGAGGCGAGCGTCCAGCGCAACGCATCGGTAAGGTTACCGCCGGGACGGGCGATGCCCGATCCCTCTCCCCCGCCGCCATCGGCCATTCCACACGACGTGCGCTTTCCACAAGGGCCGAGGTCGGCTGGAAGAGGGTCGGGTGAGAGCCGGCACGAGGCTGCGCACCGCGAGGCGGGTGGACGTGGTCCGCGGGGCCGCCATTTCCTCTTTGCTCACCTGTTTTCCTTGCGCACCTGTTCGCATGCCGTGCATTTGCGCAGGATCAATGCCGAAGGAGGCCCGCGCGCCGACATGCACGGGCATCGCACGACCCGCAGGCAATAGCGCAGACGATCAGGAGGAAGGGCTCATGGACGACGGAGAATACCGGCGATGACGACGGGACTCGACGTGTTCGACACGACCCTGCAGCAGACCAATCTCTGGCTGAAGGACCTCATGCAGCGCCTCGGCACCGAGGACCGCAGGCTCGCCTACCGGGTGCTGAGCCGCACCCTCCATGCCGTGCGCGACCGCATTGGCCCGGCCAATGCCGTGCACCTCGGCGCACAGCTGCCGATGCTGGTGCGCGGCTTCTACTACGAGGGCTGGCACATGGCCGGCACACCCACCAGGGAGCGGCTGACGGAGGACTTCCTGGAGCACGTCAACTGCCACGTCCTGCGCGGCCTGCGTCTCGATCCCGAGAAAGCCGTGCGCGCGGTGTTCGAGGTCATGTGCGACAAGCTCGATCCGGGCGAGATCGAGAAGGTCATCCGGGTGTTCCCGCCCGAGCTGCGCAATCTGTGGCCCGGCTCGCGCGCTCCCGTGCGCCGCGAGCGCGGCACCGCCCCTGCGCAGTACCTGTGAGCGCCTCGGTCTGACCCGGGCTGCAGCGCCGTGGGGTAAAGCGTGCCATGAACCCCAGGTCCCGTCTTCCCGGTGCACTGCGCCCGGCCGGTAACCAGCGGGGCCGCACGGGCGGCCCTCAACTCCCGTGGAGCGGATCGAAACGGGACCTCCAGCGTTTAGTCGGCACGGAGAGACGTTCAGATCGGAGGACTGCCATGAAGGTCAAGGATGTGATGCACCAGGGCGCCGAGTGGGTGTCGCCCGAGACTGCACTGTCCGACGTAGCCCAGAGGATGCGCGATCTCGACATCGGCGCCATCCCGATCGGCGAGAACGACCGGCTGATCGGCATGGTGACGGACCGCGACATCGCCTGCCGCGGCGTGGCGAACGGCGGGGACATCGCCAGGCTCACCGCCCGCGACGTGATGAGCAAGGGCATCTTCTACTGCAGCGACCAGGAGGACCTGGAGGACGCCCTGCGCGTCATGGAGCAAAGGCAGGTGCGCCGACTGCCCGTCATCAACGACAAGAAGCGCATGGTCGGCATGCTCAGCATCGGCGACATCGGCGACGCGGCCCCGCACGACCTGACCGGCGAGGTGGTAGCCGCGGTGTCCGCGCACCACGCCTGAACGGTCCGAGCCCGCGCGCTTGCCGTGCCGGCTCGGCTCCCGGCGGCCGGTGGCGCCCAGGCCCCCGGCGCCCGGCACCGGCTTCGTGCCGCTGCCGCTGACTGACCATGGATGATGCAGGGCCGCATAATCCGCCATCGGCCAGGCGTGCCGGTGCGACCGCATTTCCGTTCGCCGGGGACCAAAAGCCGTGACTCCGGCAAGACGGACGCGTTCGTCGTGGCGGTGCTTGCCCGCATCGGCGAAGGCCGGTGTCCCCGGCATCCAGCCGGCCCGCCCGTCTCGGCGCTCGCTCCAGGGCGAGCACCGAGTGCCCGCGCTTTTGTCGCGCCGGCCGTCGCCATTGCCGCCGCAATCGTAGTGTTGGTATGAGGTTCACGGGCGCTCGCCTGCCGGCGATCCGACCGCGTCCGTCCGCAACAGCGCGCATCCCAGGCAGCCATGGTCGATGTCGAAGCTCGCAGCCTGAACGAGGTGGAGACGCTGCCCGCCCTGCTCGGCTGGCGCGCCGCTGAGACCGCGCACGCCGAGGCCTACCGGCACTTCGACCGCCGCACCGGGCGCTGGGTCTCTCACAGCTGGCACGAGTTCGCAGAGCTGGTGGAGCGCTGGGGCCGCGCGCTCGACCGCGAGGGCCTCGCCCACGGCGACCGTATCGCGGTCCTCATGCCCAACGGCATCGAGCACGTGGCCATGGACCAGGCGGCCCTCTCGCGCGGCCTCGTCCCCGTGCCCCTCCACGCCATCGACTACCCGGAAAGCATCGTCTACATCCTGGAGGACAGCGAGGCGAAGCTGCTGCTCGTGGAGACGCTCGACCGCTGGCACAAGCTCGCCGCCGCAACCGGGCGCACGCAAGGCCTCCGGCGCATCGTCTGCGCGGCCATGGACGGCGGCGCCGGCGATGGCCGCGTCGTGGGCCTCGAGGGCTGGCTCGGGACGGCCGCCGCACCTGCGGCGACGAGCGCCCCCGCCAGGACGGCCGTGAAGCCCGGCGATCTCGCGGCCATCGTCTATACCTCGGGCACGACCGGGCGGCCGAAGGGCGTCATGCTCTCGCACGCCAACATCGTCGCCAACGTCAAGGCCATCCACCGCCGCATCACGGCCGAGCTGAGCGACGTGTTCCTGTCGTTCCTGCCCCTGTCGCACACCTTCGAGCGCACGGCCGGCTACTACTACCCGATCTCCGTCGGCGCCGCGGTCGCCTTCGCGCGCTCCACCCAGCACCTGCCGGAGGACCTGAAAACGGTGCGCCCCACCGTGCTGGCCTCGGTGCCGCGCATCTACGAGCGGTTCTACGCCAGGATCATGGAGCGTCGGGCAGCGGCCAACCCGCTGGAGCGCGCCGCGCTGGACCTGACCCTCGCCGTCGGCGGCCGCCGCTTCGATGCGCGCCAGGGCCGCCTGCCGGCGGTACCGCTCGCCGACCGCCTGCTCTGGCCCATCCTGAAGCGCCTCGTCGCCGACAGGATCGCCGCCCAGCTGGGCGGGCGCCTGCGCGTGGCCGTCAGCGGCGGGGCGCCGATCGCCGAGCCCATCATCCGTCTGTTCCTGTCGCTCGGGCTCGACGTGCTGCAGGGCTACGGCATGACCGAGACCTCCCCCGTGGTCTCCACCAATACGCCCGAGGACAACGACCCACGCTCGGTGGGCCGCCCGCTAGATGGCATCGAGGTCGAGGTCGGTGCCAACGACGAGCTCATGGTGCGCGGACCCAGCGTGATGCTGGGCTACTGGAAGCGGCCCGAGGAGACGGCCCGCGTGCTCGAGCCCGACGGTTGGCTGCACACCGGCGACCAGGCCCGCATCGAGACCGGGCGCATCTTCATCACCGGGCGCATCAAGGACATCATCGTCACCTCGACCGGCGAGAAGATCGCGCCCGCCGATCTGGAGACTGCCATCACCACCGATCCGCTGTTCGAGCAGGCCATGGTGATCGGCGAGCAGCGACCTTATCTGGCGGCGCTGGTGGTGCTCGACGCCGGCGAATGGGCACGCGCGAAGGCGGAGCCCGGCGCCGCGGGGAAGGACGAGGCGGAGCTCCTGCTCGGCCGCATCGCGGATGCGGTGAAGGGCTTTCCCGCCTATGCCACCCCGCGCCGGGTGTGGTGGACGACGGAGGCCTGGACCATCGACGCGGGCCTGCTGACGCCGACCCTCAAGATCAAGCGCCTCGCCATGGCCGAGCGCTTCGCTGCCCGGATCGACGCCCTCTACGCCCACGCGCCCCGCCGCGAAGGCGCCCCGCAGCAGGCGTAGCCTGCGTAGCAGGGCATACCCTCCCCCTTGCGGGGAGGGTGGCGTGTCGCAGCGAAGGCGCGCCTTCGCTGCGACAGGCCGGGTGGAGCTCACCGCAGTAAGCAGAACATCCGACCCCCACCCCTAACCCCTCCCCGCCTCATGTCGAAGACATGCCTTCGGCATGATGGGGAGGGGAATCCGTCGGCGCAAGTTGAGGGCACACACCTCGATGCGAGAGCAGGACGGGCACCGGGGCGTGCGCCAGCACGTGCCGCGAGACGCCGCCGAACACGAGTTCCAGGGGTTTTCCAGTTGATATCGGCGCACTCAGGTCCTGCCCGGGGCGCCGCGGCTCCCTCAGCGGCAGATCAGGACCGGAACCGTGCTCGAGGTCAGCACGCGCACGGCCTCGCTGCCGAGCAGGAGGCGCGTGAGCCCGCGGCGTCCGTGCGAGGCCATGACGATCAGGTCGCAGCCGTGCGTCTTGGCGGCCTCGAGGATGGCCTCGGCCGGATACTGATCCTTGGCGTGCAGCGTGGCGCAGGCGACCCCGACGCGCGCAGCCGCCTCCGTGACGCCGGCGAGCACGCGCGCCGCCGTGAAGGCAGCCGCCTTCTCGTACTCGTCGGGAGGGAAGCCGAACGCCGCCTCTCCCGAGACCAGCGCCGCCCACGGCTCGGTGGCGGTGACGGCGGTCGCCTTCGCGCCCAGCTGCTTGGCGAGCCCGAGCCCGGCATCGACCGCCTTGGCGGCGAGCTCCGAGCCGTCGGTCGCGATCAGAATGTGCTTGTACATGATGGCCCTCCGAGCCCGCCGGCGCTCACACGCCGACCACCTTCGGGAACAGGCCGACGTTGTCCTCGACCCTGCGCACGCCAGGGATCCCCTCGACCAGGACCCTCAAGGCCTGGCGCTGCTCGTCGGAGTCGACCGCACCCCACAACTCGACCACGCCGTCCTTCACAGCCAGATTGACGAATGCCGACTTGAGCCACGACTGGGCCTTGATCTCCTTCCAGATCGCCTTCTGCAGGGTACCGTTGTCCGGCTGCGCTCCGGTTCCCGCGGCCCTGGTCTCCGCCAGCTTGCGCACGATGTCGGCGCGGCTGATCATGCCCACGACCTTGCCCTTGGACACCACCGGCACCTGGCGGATGCGGTGCGTATCGAGCGCATCGGCCACGTCGGCCAGGTTGTCGCTCTGCTGCACGGAGACGACGTGGCGCGACATGATGTCCTGGGCCTTCAGCCCGTGGCTCTTGACGTACTCGCGCGCCTTGGCGTCGGGATCGGCGAAGGCCTCGAGCCACCACTTGCGCCGCTTCTCGGTCCCCGTCTCGCTGCGGTGCGCAAGATCGGTCTGGGTGACGATGCCGATCAGCTGCTGATCGCCCGAGACGACCGGCACCGCGCTGATGCGATGGCGCACGAGGATGGCGGCGATCTCCCCCACCGTGGTGTCGGGCCCGACCGCGACCACATCCCGGGTCATGACGTCCTGCGCTTCCATGGCCTTGCCTCCAATGCGCTGAAAACATCCGCCGGCAGGATCGCCGCATCGGCGCTATATCGGCCTTGACCTGCGTCAAAAGGAGCGGCCCGACGGAAGCCTGCAGGCTCGGGCCGGCGGAGAGCATCGGAGCGTCCCATGGAGAAGCCCAACGCGCACGCCAAGTCGGCCGCCTCGCTGCTGGCCGTCGAGGACACCGAGTTTCTCCTGCGTGACGAGATGCGGGCGATCCGCTTCGCCCTGGAGTACGCCAAGGCCGACCTGCTCCTGCGCGATTGGGGCATCCGCTCCACCATCATCGTGTTCGGAAGCTCGCGCGTGCCCTCGCCGGAGGCAGCGGAGAGAGCCGCCGCCGCGGCGGCGAGCGAGGCCGAAAAGCAAGCGGCAGCGCGGCTCGTCCGGCAGGCCGGCTACTACCGGGTGGCGCGCGACTTCGGCCGCATCGCCTCGCAGCGCGGCGGCGCGCTCGCACCCACCGGGCGCTGGCGCAACAACGTGATCGCCACCGGCGGCGGCCCCGGCATCATGGAGGCCGCCAACCGCGGGGCGGCCGACGCCGGCGCGCCCAGCATCGGCTTCAACATCAGCCTGCCGCATCCGCAGCCGTCCAACCCCTACATCACGCCGGAGCTCGACTTCCGCTTCCACTACTTCGCCATGCGCAAGATGCACCTCGCCATGCGCGCCAATGCGCTGGCGATCTTCCCGGGCGGCTACGGCACCATGGACGAGCTGTTCGAGGTCCTGACCCTGCTGCAGACCGGCAAGGCGCCCAAGGCCCCCGTGGTCCTGTTCGGCGAGGCCTACTGGCGCCGGCTCGTCGACTTCGACGCGCTCGCCGAGGAAGGCATGATCTCGCCCGAGGATCTCACTCTGTTCGATTTCGCCGACGATGCCGAGGAGGGCTGGGAGAAGCTCGTCCGCCGCGGCCTCCAGGCGCTTACGCCCAATTCAGGCCCGTAGCGTTGCGGGTCCAACCGGGGTGCTCGCCCCCTTGCAGCCACAATCCGACGGGCAGGAGATGCAGGCCGCGATCGGTTGCATCCACCCAGCAAATTTGGCCGCTGGCGGGCATCGGGGCCGGGGGCATGCAGGGGTGCCCGGGCAGGCGGGAGACCACTGGGCGGCCTCCGCAGCCCTTCTGGCGGCCATTCCAGCGCGGGCCCTCCCGGGCGCCGCCGTTGACCGCGATCAATGCCGCCACGACGGCGCATCGGCTACGAGGCGCGCTTGGTTGCACATCACGCCGTGGGGATGGCGATGGCCTACAGGACCATTCTGGTACACTGCAACGACCGGCGCCGGATCAAGACCTTGCTGGCGCCGGCCGTCACCTTGGCGGAGACCTTCCAATCGCATCTGATCGGGTTGTCGGTGGTCCCTCCGGTGACGATTGTCTCGACCGGGGCGCCGCTCGGCCCGCCCGTCGTCGTCGATGGCCACTGCGAGGTCTACCGCACCGAGGACGACCCCGCCATGAAGGCCGCGTTCGAGGAGGCGGCGCGCGGACGCGGCTTCGTCGCGGAATGGTGCGAGGCCGAGGCCGGCACCTTCGGCGTCGCCGACCGCGTGCTGCCGCAGGCCTTCGCCTCCGACCTCGTCATCGCCGCCCAGGCCGACCCGGAGTGGCCCGGCTCGGATCGCCTCGACATCGCCGACCGCCTCGCCACGGAGAGCGGCCGCCCCGTCCTGATCGTGCCCAACGCCAGCGTGCACGAGCGCGTGGGCGAGCGGGTGCTGGTGGCGTGGAACTCCCGCCGCGAGGCTGCGCGCGCCGTGTACGACGCACTGCCCGTCCTGCAGCGCGCCAGGGAGGTCCGGGTCGTCTGGGTCAATGCGCAATCGGAGCGCGAGCGTGCGCAGGATGTCCCGACCGGGGATATCTGCGCCGCGCTGGCGCGTCACGGCGTGAAGTGCGAGGCGACCGAGCAGATCGCGCCCCGGGCGGGTGTCGGCGAGACGCTGCTCGCCAGCGCGGCAGAATGGAAAGCCGACCTCCTCGTCATGGGGTGCTACGGCCACACCCGTCTGCGCGAGTTCATCCTGGGCGGCGCGAGCCGCCACGTGCTCTCCCACATGACGCTCCCGGTCCTGATGTCGCACTGATACGGGCGGTGAAGATCCCGGATAAACCTCTGCCCCGACCTGGTGGTCGGGGCCTCGGTTTTCCGGGAACGCAGGCGGGAGCTGCAGGCGCGTCCCTCTTGCGTCCCCGGCCGGAGCGCCCGGACTTCATCGAAGATCAAGTCCGAGGGCGCGCAGAGCCGGGGTCTTCTCCCCTGCTGTTGGAGCGCCAGCCGATCGACGACCACCTCGATCGACTCTGCATCCGCAGCAGGGCGGACGTGCAAAGGCAGGCTTGCCCCGCCGTCTTCCCGGCTCCATTCTCTCGATGCGCTCCGGTGCCACAAATAGCCGGTGCCACAAATAGAGGACGGGGAGGTTGTCCATGGCTTACAGGCGCGTGTTCATCGTTGCTCTCGCACTCTCGCTTGCCATCGTCGCTGCGAGGGCCGAGGTGAGCGAGCTGAAGATCAGCAGGCAGCCTGGGCTGCTGTTTGCTCCACTGCTGCTGATGGAGCATCACAAGCTGATCGAGAAACACGCCAAGGATGCCGGCGTCCCCGATCTGAAGGCCTCCTGGCTGACGCTGATGAGCGGAGGCGCCAACAACGATGCGCTGCTGTCCGGCAATCTCCACATCGTCACCAGCGGCGTCACGAACATGCTGCTGCTCTGGGGTAAGACCAACGGCGACGTCAAGGCCATCATCGGCGTCAGCGGCCTGCCCTTCAAGCTCGTCACCCGCAACCCGAGCATCAAGACGATCAAGGACTACACTCCATCCGATCGCATTGCGCTTCCAACGGTGCGTCAGTCCATACAGGCCATAACGCTGGGCATCGCCCTGCAGAAGGCCTACGGGGACGACAAGGCCAACGAGAAGCTGCTTCCCAACCAGGTGCAGATGGGCCACCCCGATGCGCTACTCGCGCTGCTCAATCCGCGTCACGAGGTTGCGAGCCATTTTGCCTCGTCTCCGTTCCAGGAAATTGCGCTCAAGACCCCCGGCGTGCACGTCGTTCTCGAGTCCCGCGATGCGCTCGGCGGTGACGGCCATGTCGCGTGCGCTTACGGTACGACCAGGTTCTACAACGAGAATCCGAAGACGGTTCGCGCGTTCCTCGCCGCCTATGACGAGGCGGTCGCTCTGATCAAGAGCAACCCGAAGGCCGCCGCCGAGACCTATCTTTCGCTCGTGAAGGAGCGTGCGACCGTAGATGAGGTGGTGCAGCTCTTCACGCAGCCGGGCGCCATTTTCCAGGCCGCCCCGGTCCGCACCATGGTCTACGCGGAGTACATGGCGAAAGCCGGATTCATCAAGCCGACACCGAAAAGCTGGAAGGACTACTTCTTTCCCCTGCTGCACGACCGCGACGGAAGCTGAAATGGGAGAAATCCGGATGTGACAATCCAACGACAGCCGCCGAGTGGCGGTCCCGGCCGAATGCGCCCCTCCCGGCTCGGTCGGCCCAGCGGACTCATGCCTTGATCGTGTCCGGCCTCGTGGCTACTGTCGCCCTTTCGATGCATTGATCGCTGAGAACGGATGCCCGCGGGGGTGGCACCGGTCCCACGGGGAACAGGAGCAAGGCAGATGCGGACGATTGGGCCGGCCGGTACCGGCAAGGTGTGCGCGCGCCGAGTGCGCAAACCGGTGTTTTTGCTGTTGTGCTCGACGGCCTTGGCTCTCGCGCTCGTGATCGGCGGCCCGCCGGTTTCCCAGGCCGCCACGATGCTGGACAACCTGCTCGGCTCGTGGGCCGGATCGGGACAGATCAGGTACGACGACGGCTCATCCGAGGGCATCAGGTGCAACGCCTACTACACGGGCAGCACCGACCGGTTCCGCCTGGCGATTCGCTGCAAAAGCGACAGCACCGAGGTCGAGGTCCGCGGCCTGCTGACACGGCAGGGCGAGCAGCTCAGCGGCACCTGGGAGGAGCGCACCTTCAACGCCTCCGGCGAGGCAAAGGGCCGCATGGCCGGCGACAAG
>Ga0209382_10005642_pt1 | contig 16264 bp, 12 predicted proteins | sample SoiMetdeltSBSDD5_FD_187599 | JGI IMG/M metagenome (GOLD analysis project Ga0209382, IMG submission 187599) | Bulk soil microbial communities from a Populus tree surrounding site in Tennessee, USA - Soil MetaG P. deltoides SBSDD5 (SPAdes) (version 2) | ecosystem: Environmental > Terrestrial >...
TCACCCACATGGGGCACTCGTTCGCGACGCAGGTCTGCATCCTGGATGACCAGGGGCGGGTGGACCGGTTCATCGCCGCGCACGACGTGGGGAAGGTGCTGAACCCGAAGCTGCTTGAGGGGCAGCTGGAGGGCTCCATCCACATGGGGCTGGGGTTCGCGCTCACGGAGAGCCTGGAGTTGGAGGGCGGGCGGATCACCAACGGGACGCTGAGGAAGCTGGGCGTGCTGCGGGCGGCGGACATGCCGGAGGTGCAGATCCGCTTCGTGGAGGCGGAGATGCCGGACGGGCCGTACGGGGCAAAGGGCGTGGGGGAGATCGGCCTGGTGCCCACGGCGGGGGCGGTGGCGAATGCGCTCTACCGGTTCGACGGGAAGCGGCGGACGAAGCTGCCGATGAAGGACTCGCCGGCGGCGAAGGCGATGAGCGTCGGAAGATGACAGCGAACTCCCTGGGGAGGGTCGGAAAGTACGAGCTGGTGCAGAAGATCGCGACGGGCGGGATGGCAGAGGTCTTCCTGGCCAGGACCGCTGGTCCGCTAGGATTCGAGAAGACCCTGGTCGTCAAGCGGATCCTCCCACACCTGGTGGAAGAGCCAGAGTTCGTGGAGATGTTCCTCTCCGAGGCGAAGCTGGCCGCGTATCTGAACCATCACAACGTGGTGCAGATCTTCGATTTCGGTGAGGCGGATGGCGCGTACTTCATTGCCATGGAATTCATTGATGGGACCAACCTCCGTACGCTGTCCAAACGTGCCCAGGAACTGAAGCGGTCCATCCCTTTCCCGCTCTGCGCCAAGATCGCCGCCTTGGCGTGCGAGGGCCTAGCGTATGCGCACGATTTGACCCACCCGTCCACGGGCGAATCGCTGAACGTGGTCCACCGGGACATCAGCCCGGACAACATCATGGTGACCCGCTCGGGCGGTGTGAAGGTGGTTGACTTCGGGATCGCCAAGGCTGCGAGCCAGATCCACCGGACGGGCAGCGGGGTCCTCAAGGGAAAGCTCCCGTACATGTCCCCGGAACAGATCGGCCAGAAGCCCCTGGACCGCCGGACGGATGTCTATGCCATGGGAGTCGTGCTCTACAACCTCGTCACCGGCGCCAAGCCTTTCGACACCGAGAGCGATGTGTCTCTGATGCACGCCATCCTCCTCGAACCACCGGTGAAGGCTCGGGTACGACGCCCCGAGGTGCCCGAAGCGCTGGAACGGGTCGTCGAGAAGGCGATGGAGCGCGACATCCTCCAGCGTTACCAGAACTGCCTTGAAATGCAGGCGGATCTGGAGCGCTACCTGCGTGCATGCGATACGGCCTCCGGCTCGCCGGAGATTGCCGCGTTCTTCACCGAGATCGCCCCTCCCCCACAGTACCTGCCGGGCAATTTGGCCCCGGTTGGAGCGAGGACGCCACGCCCATCAACGGTCCAGCAAGTACCCACCGTGCCCACTTCCGCCGAGCGACCACATAAGACCGATGCGGGCGGACCAGCGGCGCAAACCCAAGAGTGGAGTCGTGGCAAAGACCCCGCGCCCCCTGTGCCTACCTCTGGAAAAAAGCCGGAGCGGCGAGGCATGCCCCCCTTTCTGTGGGTCATGGCTGGGGGAGCATTAGTGCTGGGTGCCGGCGGCTACTTGCTGGGTCGACCTAGCCTGGAACGCCCTTACGGAGAGATGACGGATGCCGCGGTCAATGTAGTCGATACCACGATCTCCATGGACGCCGAGCCTGTGGAGGATGGCTCCATCAGGACGCCCCAGGATTCCGGAGTCACCTCGGAGCAGGCCTCCATCCAGAAAGCCTCCATATACATCTATTCGACCAAGGTCGGTAATCTCCGCGTCAACGGAAGAGTCGTCGGGCGAACCCCGATACGAGTGGACGACCTGTCACCCGGCAAGGTGGAATTCGTGGTCTATGACGGCGCCTGCTCGATACGTGAGATCCTCCACCTCAAGCCAGGCGACAACGGGAACAGGAAATTGAACGTCGAAAGCGGTGAAATCGAATTTCGCGTGCCGTCAGGCACACGCATCACGCTGGACGGCGAAGATCTCGGCCTGGCTCCAATCTCGGACGTCAAGGCCTGCGCGGGCGAGCACCGCGCTCGCTTCGAAGACCCGACTTCGCACGAACTCACCACCAAGCAGATACGGCTCAAGGCAAATGAGCACAAGATCTACCGACTTGACAATGAATAACCGAGCGGGCTCACTGAGGGTCATGGCGTGATCGTCGCGTACTGAAAGTCGCCAGCCAAGCCAACGTTGGGCAACGTGACAAGGATAGTGAGCGTTGTAGTGGTTGGGTTGCTCGGCGGGGTAGTATTGTGCGATTCCTTGAACCAAAACGAACCCGAGGACTGCCCACCACTCACGTAAACATACGCGCCAGTACACGAGCAACCACAAGAGCAACTGCAACAACTAGGTCTGCTGCATGTGCTCGTATCGGGACCGGTGCAATAGTAATCATAGGAAAGGGACGGATTTACCACTGTCACCTCGACACCAGTCGTACTATCTAACGGACTGGAATTGCCATAGGCATCCTGAATTTCGAACGTTGCCTCTCCTGACACGTACCCAATTGGCACGGTTTGTGCGGCCGATGTGAATCGGATCTGTGCTGGACTCGAAGGTCGGATAATCACATCCGCGAAGTCGGAAGCAAATCCGGACGCGGCCACCGTGATGGCCCCCAGCGCTTGAGCCTTGGTGCTCCTGATGTAGAAGATCGTTGAACTTTGCCCGGCGGCAATCGTGGTCCCAGTCGTCGCAACTGTGCAGCCTGAAATGGTGTAGAAAGCAAGCCCGGACAGGGACGAGGAGAGAGAGACAGGCGTGCCTCCGGTGACGCTCGAGATGTTGTCGTAGGCATCCAGTGACCGGATGGTGAGCGCCGCCGAGCAGGTCCCGGCAGTCAGCGTGATGGCCGCTGTGGCGAGGTCCAGTTTCGTTGCAGGACCAGGGTTGATCGTCTGGGCTAGGGTCTCAGTGCCCAACCCCGTGGCGGTGACCGAGATCGTGATGTCCCCCGCTTTAGTCCCCATGAAATAGAAGCTCGCCGACGACGAGCCGGGTTGGATGGCGGTCTGCGTAATACGTGATGTACATGTAAACTCAGAAAAAAAGTTGAAACCGATCGACGATGACGCCGCCAGACTCAGGAGTGTGGTCGAGGCGACACCCGCCGCGTTGCCGTAGGTGTCCTGAGCCTGAACTACCACGACTCCCGAGCACATCCCGGCGCCGAGTGACGGAAGAGCGGTCGTCACCGCGAGCTTCGCCGCCGGACCGGCATTCGCGGTTTCCATCTGCGATGCGCTCACCAGTCCGGCCGCCGACACCGTGAGAGCATGGGAACCAGCCATGGTCATCTTGTAATAGAAGGTTGCGGTGCTTTGTCCGGCACCGACGGTAAGACTCGTGATCGGAGCACCTGAACATCCTGAGCTGCCGAAGAAGCTCATTCCTGAGGTGGTGTCACCGTTCAAACCAACCGAAGTATCACTAGAAAACTGGACTGGGCTCCCATCTCCTTTCTGGAACTGAATGGCAACAGCAGCGCTACATGCTCCTGCAATAGTAGTCTGAGGGGCCGTCAGGAATGCAAGCCCGCTCCCGTTGCCGCGCGCGATCTCGAGCTCACCAGCTCCGTTGGTCAAGCCCTGCGCTGAGGCGTTGATGCGAAGCATGCCTACGGTGCTGCTCTTGAAGGCAAAGAGAACGTCATTACTTCCTGCAAGCAGGGTCACCGTGCTTGCTGGGGCGCTTACCGGGACGGTGCATGCCTCGTCGCCATAGAAGTTAGCGCCGACGGCTGGAGTCGCACTCAGGCCCACGATGGTCTCCGCCCTGGCCACGGCCTTGTTTCCCAAGCTATCCATGGCTTGGACTCGGATCGTTCCCGAGCACGTGCCCACGTCGATAGATGGGGGCAATCCCACGATCAAGAGAGCGGCTGGTTCCTGGCCCAGCCGGTCCTCGCATGCGACCACCCGGTGCCCCGGGGCGGCGTTGTCGCAGAAGGCCGTCTCGGCCGCACTGAAATCAATGCACCCGGCCAGCACCGGTAGGCCGGCGATGAAAGCGCGGAATTTCATGGCAAGCTCCAAGTCATACCGACCATTGCACCTTCTGGCGTGACGACCACCGAGGCCAGTCCCTCGCCGGGCTCGGAGGTCTCGACCAAAAACAGCGTCGCCCCGACAGCGAGGCCAGCCAGACCGACGCCGATGAGGGACCAGCCAGCCGTCTGGAAGACCTGCCCGGTCCGAACGGTTTCCTGGCGCTGCTCAGGTGAGGCGACGCTCGGATCAGCGGACCGAAGCTTCTGCTCCAAGCCCTTGGCTTGCACCATGAGCAGTGCCCCCCCGCCGATCACCGCCGTCCCAACCCCTCCCGCGACGTAGGCATGGGGTTGGAACGGATGGCAGAGGTCGTACCATGCGCGGTCGAACAATCTCCTCTGCTCGGGCGATGTTGGAGCCACCAGGGTTGCCTTGGGGTCCATACTCAGAGCCTCCCGAAAGAGGCTCATCGCCTCCGCCGACCGGTTGAGCTCGACGAGGGCCTGCCCCCTGAGCACCAAGCTCAACAACTTCTCGGCGTGAACAAGTGTCGATGACTGTTCAGCCTTGATGAGCACGGTCAGCACGTCGCTAGGTTTCTTGCTCGCGAACAACTGTTCCGCTTCCCGGAGCCAATACTTCTTGCGCTGTTCCGATCGGGCGCGTTCGAAAACTTGCAGCAGCTCGTGAGAAGTTGGGACGGGAATGCCCATCTCGATGGCGTTGGGGAGCGCCCGATTGAACGCTTCTTCAGCCTCCTTCATCTTGCCGAGCTCTCCCTGGGCGACCCCCTCCATCAGTTCAGCCCACGCGAGGTCTTGCCGCGAAAGACCGTTGAGGCGCTTGAGCTTTGCCACGGCATCGAACACATCCGGATACCTCCTTTCCTCGTAGGCCGCGAGCGTCAGGGTCGTGAGCTCCTTCTTCCTCTTCTCCCGGTAAGCCGGAAGCTCGGCCGGGGCCCGCTTGAACAGCGTCAGCACCTTCAGCGACGACGCGACCGGGAGCTTGGCTTCCTGCTTGAGGTCGAGGGCGACCACGAAGGCGTTCAGCGCCTCCGACGACTTATCCAACTCGGCCAAGACCACGCCCATCATGAGCAAGATCCACACCCTCTCCTCATCATCGGCGGGCAACTTCTCTGCTTTCTTCAGTGCTTTGAGCGCTTCTTCGTACCGCTCCGCTTTGTAGTAATCAGTAATTTTCAAGACTAGGTCGCCCATGAACTCCCTTTGGGCCCGCGGGAGAAGATCGACTGCCTTCTCCGGGCCCGTCGGCGCCGCAGCGCGTTGCGCGACATTCAGCCCGTGCTCGGACGCCACGAACTGCGGTATCCAATCTGTCGCCGCTACTGCCGATGAACTCGTGAAACCACTCAAGACCACAATACAAGCCACTCGAGCATAACGCGGCATAGTGGCACAAGCCTATGCCTGTCGAAGCAGCCTGTCTACCTTCTCGCGTGCACTGATCGCGTGGTCCCGCCTTCAATAGCAACTACGCTTGCCTGGGCGCGGGTTCTGATCGGGCTTGCCTCCAGCGCCCGTTGGGAGTTCCTTCAAATGTACAGATTTACTGATTGTTCTCGTCTTTCGCCACTAAGGCCCAGCAAGCCTGGCATAATCGCGTGGCCGACGGCATTCCCACATGGAGGACCGCATGCCGCTCAAGATCAAGGCCGGCAAGCTCAAGAAGATCGCTGCTGGGGCAGCCGTGTCCAAGATGGTCAAGCTCAAGGAGGTGGCGTCCGCCAAGGAAGCCCAGAAGAAGGAGATACTCGTGGTGATGTTGAAGAACGTGGCACTCGTCGGCGTTCGCTACAAACTGACCAAGCCCGATGGAACGGTGGAGAAGGGGGTCGTCGACGGCTCATGCCGGATCCAGGCGCTGGTAGAGCCCGGCGGTCAGTCCAAGCTGGAATTCGAGCTTCCCCTGCCATCAACCACGGCACCGGCGACCACTGCGGGCGGGCCATCCTCTACGACGGCGACGGAGAACTCCACGCAGACCTATCAAGTGCTATACAACGGCAAGACCATTTCGGACGACAACATCAAAGCCGTTCTTCAGAAGATCGCCGACACGCTTGAAGGGGATGTCAACGTCACCAGCGGTGACCGGAATTATGTCCCCGCAGGCGGCAGCCAGACCAGCTTGCATCTCCAGAAGCGCGCCGCGGATTTGTCGGTTTCCGGCTACAGCCTCAAGGATGCGTTCGCAAAGCTCAAGGAACAAAAGGCCACGATCTTCGATGCGGACAAGAAGTATGAGGTCATCCGCCACGGCGACCACACCGCGACAGGCGGACCTCACATTCACATCGGGCGCTTCGCTACCGGAACCGGCGTGAGCTTCAAGGTGGAAGGACTGACAGAGGTGAGCAAGGGTGTCTACACACTTGACAACTGATCGCGTAAGCTCGACCAGCAGCAACTTCTTCGCATGCCCATGAGGCCGTGCCATGTCGCTGGGGCGCATTCTGGCCGTTGCTGTCCTCGTCACCTCCTTGGCCTGCTCGAAGCCCACCAGCTCGCCCGCCGCCGTCCACGCGCCAACCTCAAAGCCGTCACGCTACTTCCCGCTCGCTCTGGGTAACAGCTGGACATACGACGTGACCATCCAGACTCGAAGCCTGCCTGCAGCGATTCGAATGAACGTGACAGACGTCGACAACTCGGCCAGCGCGCAGGGTGGCACCACCTACGTTCTATCGATTCTCGATACCTCGCTGGCGCCCGAGGATCGGCCCGACGAGCCGGTCCTGTACCAGGTCAGAGAAGGCCTGGGGCTCTACTGCGTCAAGTGCGAGGGCTACATCCTCCGGGAACCGCTAGTGCTCTCAAACCGATGGCCGGCTGGAATCGCGGAAGGAACTGACGGGACCTACCGCATCACAGACACCACCCGGACAGTCCGAACTCCGATCTCGACTTGGAACGGGTGCCTTACCGTCGAGAAGACCGAGACAACCTTTGACCGCCGGATCCTGACTGTGTATTGCCTTGATGTCGGACCGACGCTGGTCCGCTACTTCGCCGTTGCTGCCGATTCTCCGCTGCAGCGCGAGGAGACCCTCGTGCGTTATACGATCCGGGATACAGTCCCATCGCGAGGCAATTAAGGAGACGCTACCCGAGCCCAGCTCCAGCCAACTCGACCAGCCAAGGGTCCAGGCAACTTAGTGCGCCTGAGACACTGAGGGGCCACGCTGGCCTGCTGATTCGAACGTTCAACTGCCTGCGAAAGGGGAACGGTACCGCCCGGAACTCTCGTTCCGCCGACGCCTTGATCAGGATCTTAAAGGACCCCATCCCGGCGCAGATCCTTGAGGAGCTCCTCGTAGGTCCGCCCCCGCTCCTTCCGCCGCTTCCTCGCGAGCCCGAGGTCCCGCTCGTCCTCGCTCAGCAGTCGGGTCAGACCCTCGTTCGCCAGGTCGGAGAGGCTGCGACCGGTGAGCGCCGCTTTGACCTTCGCCGCTCGCACGATCCGGCGCTCGAGATAGACGGTGGTCGCGCTGCGCTCGGGCTTCGCCATCGAACCACATTATAGCATCAAGACGTCTTGATGGCAGGTGCGGGGATGAGCTCGACCTTCTTCTCCCTGCGAAGCAGCCGCAGCGCCTCGCGGTCCAGCTCGACTGGCACTGGATCGCAGACGTCAGCTAGGCGATTCCGCCTTGCCCCGGAAGGAGGGTTGCGCCCGGAGACTCCCATGCCCAGATGACGGCTCCCCTGGCGACGGCTGATCAGCGCGAGGTGTGGCGGAGTCGAACCCGTAAGAAGGAGAGAGACATGGCGATCGTGCGGCGAGGAGAAGGTGGCCAGATGACTGGCCGTGGGCGGGAGTGGGATCCCTTCGAGACGATGCGGCAGCTGCTGTCCTGGGACCCCTTCCAGGAGATGGTCCCGCGGGTGTGGCGCGGCGGCGAGGAGCGGGGGATGGCCTTCGTGCCGTCCTTCGACGTGAGGGAGACCAAGGACGCCTACGTCTTCAAGGCGGACCTCCCGGGGTTCAAGGAGCAGGACCTGGACATCAACCTGACCGGAAACCGGCTCACCATCTCGGGGAAGCGCGAGATGGAGAAGGTGGAGGACAACGACCGGTACTACTGCAGCGAGCGCATGCACGGCTCGTTCACGCGCGTGTTCACCCTCCCCGAAGGGATCAACGCCGACCAGTGCCAGGCCGACCTCAAGGACGGCGTCCTCAACATCCACATCCCCAAGTCCCCCGAGACCCAGCCGAAGCGCATCCAGCTCGGTGCTTCCCAGACGACCGGAGAGAAGAAGGTCAAGGCCTGAAGGCCTGAACCCGCAGTGACCGCAGGCGTCGATCCGCTCGACAGCCGCCGCGTCGAGGCTAGTCTGCGCCCCCGTGAAGGGCCTCACCGAACGGGGGCGCCGATGGTCAACATGAACGACGTGCTGGCGGTGATCCTGGGCGGCGGCCGGGGGACGCGGCTGCACCCGCTCACCGCCGAACGCTCCAAGCCGGCGGTGCCCATCGCCGGGAAGTACCGGCTGATCGACATCCCCATCTCCAACTGCATCCACTCTGGCGTCTTCAAGATCGCGGTGCTGACGCAGTTCAACTCCGTCTCGCTCCACCGCCACATCGCCCAGACCTACGACTTCGACCACTTCCACACCGGCTGGGTGCAGATCCTCGCCGCCGAGCAGACCCCCACCTCGGAGAGCTGGTACCAGGGCACCGCCGACGCGGTCCGCAAGCAGCTCCAGGAGATCAAGAGCGCCGGCGTGCACTGGGTCCTAGTCCTCGCCGGCGACCACCTCTACCGGATGGACTACGCCGCCTTCGCCGCCCGCCACGTGGAGTCCGGCGCGCAGATCAGCGTGGCCGTCCAGCCCATCCCCCGCCAGGACGCCGCCCGCTTCGGCGTCCTCAAGCGCAACCAGGAGGGCCGCATCACCAGCTTCGCCGAGAAGCCGAAGGACCCTTCCGTGCTGGCGGAGATGGTCAGCCGCGACGACCCACAGAAGCCGTACCTGGGCTCGCTGGGCATCTACATCTTCGACATGAGCGTCCTGCTCCAGGTGCTGGAGAACCCCGCCTGGTCGGACTTCGGCAGCGACATCATCCCGCGCTCGCTCTCCACCCACCGGGTGATCGCCTACGAGTTCTCCGACTACTGGGAGGACATCGGCACCATCCGGTCCTTCTACGACACCATGCTGGGGCTCACCGGCCCCAACCCGGTGTTCAACTTCTACGACCCCCAGCGCCCCATCTACACCCACGCCCTCTACCTGCCCGGGTCGTTCGTGGAGGACAGCCACCTGGAGCGCGTGCTGCTCTGCGAGGGCGGCCGCATCCAGAAGGCCGAGGTGTGCGACTCCGTCATCGGCGTGCGCAGCCTGATCGGCGAGGGCGCGCGGGTGCGCTCCTGCGTGGTGATGGGCTCGGACGTGTACGACCTGCCGGGCGAGTCGAAGGTGCCCATCGGCATCGGCCCGGGCGCGGACATCGAGGGCGCCATCCTGGACAAGAACGCCCGCATCGGCGCCCGGGTGGTCATCCGCCCCTGGCCCCGCGGCACGCCGGACATCGACACCCGCTCCCACGTGGTGCGCGACGGCGTGGTGGTCATCCCCAAGGGCGCCGTCATCCCGCCGGGCACCCGCATCGCCCCGGACTGAAGGCCCGCGCCCCCCGACACCCGACCCATGCTCGACCACGTCACCATCGAGCCCTCGCGCGTTCACGCCCACGGGCCGATGGCCGCGCTGGAGCTCTCCTGCCCGGTCCCGTGCGCGCTGCGGATCCGCCTCTCCCCCGCCTCGCGCGAATCGAACCTCCGCCACCCCGTCCTCCCCGAGAAGAGGTCGTTCGCCGTGGTGCGCGACACTGCGACCCCGCTCACCGCCGCCCGCGAGGGGCACCAGCTCCGGGTGGAGGCGGAGGGCGTCCGGCTCCACCTCGACCTCCGCTCCCTCGGGTTCACCTTCCAGGGCGGCTCCGGCGAGGTGATGGAGGGCGCGGGCGCGTTCACCGACGTCCGGCCCGGCTACCCGGTCTCGCGCTACCGCTCCACACTGGAGCTGCGCGCGCGCCCCGGCGAGGCGTTCCTCGGCTTCGGGGAGAAGGTCGGCCCGCTGGACAAGCGCGGGCTGCGCTTCACCTTCTGGAACACCGACGTGGTGCCCCACCACCCGGACACCGACCCGCTCTACGCCTCCATCCCCTTCTTCATCTCCCTCTTCGACGGGCGCGCGGTGGGCGTGCTGCTGGACGAGCCGTGGCGCTCCGAGGTGGACGTGGCGCTGGCGGACCCGGACTGCGTGCGCTGGGAGTCCGCCGGGCCGGAGCTGGACCTGTACCTCATCTGCGGTCCCACCTTCGCCACCGTGCTGGAGCGCTACACCGCGCTCACCGGCCGCGCGCCGCTGCCGCCGCTGTGGAGCCTGGGCGCCCACCAGTCGCGCTACGGCTACGAGAGCGCGCAAGAGATCCGCGACGTGGTGGCGGCGTACCGCGAGCACGGGCTGCCCCTGGACGCCGTCCACCTGGACATCGACTACATGGAGGGCTTCGAGGTCTTCACCTGGGAGCGCTCGCGCTACCCGGAGCCGGCGGCCCTGGTGAAGGAGGTGGCGGAGGACGGGGTGAAGCTGGTCACCATCGTCGACCCGGGCGTGGCCGCGCGGCCGGGGTACCGCGTCTGGGAGGAGGGGCACGCGCGCGGCCTGTTCGTCCGCCAGGACCGCGGCGACGTGCTGATCGGCGAGGTGTGGCCGGAGCGCGCCGCCTTCCCGGACTTCACCCGCCCGGAGGTGCAGAGCTGGTGGGGCGGGCTGCACCGGGAATTCCTGGAGGCCGGCATCGCCGGCATCTGGAACGACATGAACGAGCCCTCCTGCTTCTCCATCGAGAAGCAGGACAACCGGCTGGTGCCCACCGCCACGCCCATGGGGCTGCACGGAGAGGTCGAGGGGAAGACCCTCCCCTACGACGCGCGCCACGGGGACAAGCGGCACATCGAGGTGCACAACGTCTACGGGCTGGGGATGTGCAAGGGGACGTTCGAGGGCTTCACCCGCTACCGGCCCGAGAAGCGCCCCTGGGTGCTCACCCGCGCGGGCTACGCCGGCATCCACCGCTACGCCGCCATGTGGACCGGGGACAACTCCAGCCACTGGTCACATCTCGAAATCTCGGTGGCCATGCTGCTGGGCCTGGGCCTGTCCGGGATGGCGTTCGCGGGGGTGGACGTGCCCGGGTTCCTGGGGCGGCCGTCGGGCGAGCTGCTCGTCCGCTGGATGCAGGCGGCGGCGTTCTACCCGCTGTTCCGGAACCACTCCTCCAAGGGGACGCCGCCCAAGGAGCCGTGGCGGTTCGGGGACACGGTGCTGAGCCTGGCGCGCCAGGCGCTGGAGCGGCGGTACCGGCTGCTCCCCGCGCTGTACTCGCTTTTGCGCGAGGCCTCCGTCACCGGCGCGCCCGTGCTCCGGCCGCTGGCGTGGCACGCCCAGGACGACCGCGACGCGGTGGCGGCGTTCGACGAGTTCCTCTTCGGCCAGGACCTCCTGGTGGCGCCGGTGCTGCGGCCCGGGCAGACCAGGCGCCTGGTGTACCTCCCGCGCGGGCGGTGGTTCCCGTTCTTCAACCTGGCCGCCGCCGCGGGCGAGCTGGAGCCGGTCGACGGGCCGGCGCACGTGATCGCCTCCTCGCCCCTGGAGCGGACGCCGTGCTGGCTGCGCGAGGGCGGCGGGATCGCCCTCACCGAGCCGGCGCTGCACACCACCACCGCCCGCTGGAGCGCCCTGGAGTGGCACCTGGTGCCGGGCCCCGCCGGGGTGCGCGCGTCGCTCTACGAGGACGAGGGCGACGGCTACGGGCCGTCGCGGGTGACGGAGCTCCGCGGGCGGCGGCAGGGCGGCGGGCTGGCGCTGGAGCGGCACCTCTCCGGCGTGCTCCCCGTCGACCGCGAGCACGAGACGCTCCACCTCTACGGGCTTCCGGGCGCCCCGCGCGCGCAGGGGGCGCAGGTGCTCAGCGCCGAGCCGGGGCACCTGGTGCTGCGCGTGCCGGGCTCCTGGAGCCGGGTGGAAGTAGAGTGACCCGGAGAGTGACCGCGAGGCCGGAGGCGCCGTGACCCAGCTCATCTTTCGGACATCGCAGTGCGGCCGCCACGGGCACCAGGAGTTCACCGTCCTCTTCAACGAGCGCCCGCCGGTGCGGGGCCTGGAGAAGACGCTGCTGTCGCACTTCGAGAACGCCGTCGCGCGCGGCGCCACCTTCAGGCCGGGGCAGTTCGTGCAGCTGGGGTGGGCGTCGCTGCGGCTGATGAGCCGGCCGGACGGCACGCTCGGGGTGCAGGAGTTCGACGGCCAGGCCGAGTCGGGCTGGGTGGAATCGGTGGACAAGGCGCTGATGGCGGCCTGGCTCCAGAAGGAGGTGGTGCTCAGCGTCGGCCTCCAGGAGCCCGCCTTCCCCGGACAGATGCAGGACGCGGTGGTGTGCAAGAAGATCCTGGACCCCAGCGACGAGTACCAGCTCTCCCGCTCCGACCCGGACGACGAGGACGACTCGGGCTGGTTCCTGGCCTGCTTCGGCAAGGACCACGACCACGACCAGCCCGCCGAGCTAAGGATGACCCAGCTGGTGCACGTCACCGCCCGGCTGCCGTTCATCACCCAGTTCCTGGCGCTCCCGGCCGGCGCCGACGTGCACGTCACCAGCCCCGGGCGCATCCGCGCCACCGTGTTCATCGACGGCGAGGAGCGGGTCCCCCTCCCCGGCTCCTACCTGGCGGGGCTGAGCGACTGACCCCCTCTGTGCTAAACCGCATTCCCTGATGGGCGTGGAAATCGACCTCGCCGAGAGCCTGGACCACGCGCTGGATCTCCTCGGCGCCGCCGACCCGGAGGTCCGCCCGGTCGCGGGCGCCACCGACATGGTGCTGCGGCTGCACGCCGGCCGGGTGAAGGCCAGGCGCCTGGTGTCCATCGCCGACGTCCCGGAGCTGTCCTTCATCCAGTCGGACCGCAAGGAGGTCCGCTTCGGCGCCGGCACGCTGCTCTCGGACCTGCTGGCGAACGAGGAGTTCTGCGCCGAGTACGGCTGCGCCGCGGAGTCGCTCCGCCAGTTCGCCAGCCCGCAGATCCGCAACCGCGCCACCGTGGGCGGCAACGTGGGGAACGCCTCGCCGGCCGCGGACATGGTGCCGCCGCTGATCGCCCTGGGCGCGGAGCTCACCCTGGGCTCGAAGACGCGGGGGATGCGGACCGTCCGCCTGGAGGACGTCTTCCTCGGGTTCGGGAAGACCACCATCGGCCCGGACGAGCTGATCATCGAGGTGACGGTGCCGCGCCGGGCGTCCTGGTTCCAGGCCTTCGCCAAGTTCGGCAGCCGCTCCGCCAACGTGATCGCCGTGGTGAACATGGCCCTCTGCCTGGACCTGGAGGGCACGCGCATCCGCCAGGCGCGGGTGGCCTACGGCTCGGCGGCCCCCCGGCCCCTGCGGGCGCGGGAGGTGGAGCAGTTCCTCACCGGGCGCGAGCTGGGCGACGCCACGGTGCGCGAGGTGGAGGAGGTGGTGCGGCAGGCCGTCTCGCCCATCGACGACGTCCGCGGCTCCGCCCGGTACAAGCGCCGGCTGGCGATCAACGCCACCCAGGACGCGCTCTCGGCGGCCTTCAAGCAGGTGGCGCGATGAAGCACGAGGAGCTCACGCTGCAGATCAACGGCGCCCGGCGCACCGGCGTCTTCCCGCGCGGCACCCGGCTGCTGGACGCCATCCGGCGGCTGGGCTTCACCGGCACCAAGGAGGGCTGCGGCGAGGGCGAGTGCGGGGCGTGCTCGGTGGTGATCGACGGGAGGGTGGTGAACGCCTGCCTGGTCTACGCCAGGCAGGCGGTGGGGAGGACCATCACCACCGTGGAGGCGCTGGGCGAGGGACACCCCGGCGGGCTCCACCCGTTCCAGCGCGCCATGGTGGAGACCGGCGGCGTGCAGTGCGGCTTCTGCACCCCGGGGATGATCGTCTCCGGCGTGCGCTACCTGGAGGACGGCGGCCCGCTGGAGGACGCCCCCATCAAGGAGGCGCTCTCCGGGAACCTCTGCCGCTGCACCGGCTACACCAAGATCCTCGAGGCGGTGAAGCTGGCCGGCCGCCGGATGCGCGGCGAGCCACAGCGCTGAGCCCGGGGCTCGCCAGGCGGGGTAAGCTCCCCCGCCGCCATGTCGAGCGAGCCCGATTCCCTCAGCGTCGTCCATCACCCGGCGCCGCGCGTGGACGCGGTGGACAAGGTCCGCGGCTTCACCCGCTACGTCGACGACTTCGACTTTCCCGGCCTCCTCTACTGCAAGGTGGTCACCTCCGCGCACGCACACGCCGAGGTGCTCGCCATCGACGTCGCGGAGGCGGCGGCCTCCGACGGCGTGTTCGCGGCGATCACCGCCAGGGACATCCCGGGCGAGAACCAGATCGGCGTGGCGACGGCGGACCAGCCGCTGCTGGTGGAGTCGAAGGCGCGGATGCTGGCGGACCGGGTGGCGCTGGTGGCGGCGGACACGCTGGAGCACGCGCGCGAGGCGGCGCGGAAGGTGAAGGTGCAGTACCGCCCGCTGCCGGTGGTGGCGGACGTGGACGCGGCGCTGGCGGCGGGCGCGCCCGCCATCCACGAGCGCGGCAACACCTGCGCCAAGAAGCAGGTGATCAAGGGCGACATGGACGCCGGGTGGGCGCGCGCCGCGCACGTGCTCGAGCGCACCTACTCCACCGGCTACCAGGAGCACGCGTACCTGGAGACCAACGGAGTGATCGCCGTCCCCGAGCAGGACGGGATGCTCACCGTCTACGCGTCCGCGCAGTGCCCGTTCTACATCCAGAAGGCGGTGGCGCGGATCCTGGGGAAGGACCTGGCCTCCATCCGGTGCATCCAGGCCGCCACCGGCGGCGCGTTCGGCGGCAAGGAGGACTACCCGTCCGAGCCGGCGGCCTGCGCGGCCCTGCTGGCGGAGCGCACCCGGCGCCCGGTGAAGCTGATCTACGACCGCGCCGAGGACATGGCGTGGTCCTCCAAGCGCCACCCGATGAAGATCGTCCACAAGCTGGGGGTGGACGCCGAGGGGCTCATCACCGCGTGCCAGGTGGGCCTCTACTGCGACGCCGGCGCGTACAACGGCCTCTCCGCCGTGGTCGCCGAGCGCGCCAACGCCACCGCGCTGGGCCCCTACCGCGTGGACAACGTCCGGGTGGACACCTACGTCGTCTACACCAACAGCCTCTTCGGCGGCGCCTTCCGCGGCTTCGGGTCTCCCCAGGTGACGTTCGCCATGGAGGCGCAGCTGGACGAGGCCGCCGCCCGGGTGGGCCTCTCGCCCGCGGAGATCCGCCGCCGCAACCTGCTCAAGGTGGGCGACGCCACCGCCACCGGCCAGGTGCTCCCGGAGAGCGTGGGCGCGCTGGAGACGCTCGAGGCGGCGGTGGCGCGCGGCCGCTACGAGGAGAAGCGGCGCGAATTCGACGCCTTCAACGCCGGCAGCGCGAACGTGAAGAAGGGCATCGGCATCGGCTGCTGCATGTACGGGTGCTGCCTGCACGCCGGCGGGCAGTTCCTGGAGGGCTCCGGCTCGCTGGTGCACGTGCGGCCGGACGGGTCGGTGAACGTGGCCATCGGCGGGACGGAGATCGGCCAGGGCGCGTTCACCGTGGTGGCGCAGCTGGTGGCGGAGGAGCTGGGCTGCCTGCTGGAGCAGGTGCACGTGGTGCCGGTGAACACCGACCTGGTGCCGGACTCGGGGCCGACGGTCGCCTCGCGCACCACGGTGATGAGCGGCAACGCCGCGCTGGACGCCGCCCGGCAGCTCCGGGCGCGGATGCTGGAGGTGGTGGCGCAGAAGCTGGACGCGCCGAAGGAGAAGCTGCTGGCGCGCCTGGGGGAGATCTCCGTGGAGGGCGGGCTGAAGCGGCTGTCGTTCAAGGACGCCGCCAAGGCCTGCTACGAGCGCAAGGTCAACCTCACCGCCGAGGGCTGGTTCGCGCCGCCGCGCAAGGAGTGGAACGAGGCCATGGGCATGGGCGAGGCGTACTCCGTCTACTGCTTCGCCTGCCAGATCGCCGAGGTGACCGTGGATCTGCGCTCGGGGAGGGTGAAGGTGGACCGCGTCACCGCCGCGCACGACTCGGGCCGCGCCATCAACCCCGCCGCGGTGCAGGGACAGGTGG
>Ga0209382_10005644_pt1 | contig 16257 bp, 17 predicted proteins | sample SoiMetdeltSBSDD5_FD_187599 | JGI IMG/M metagenome (GOLD analysis project Ga0209382, IMG submission 187599) | Bulk soil microbial communities from a Populus tree surrounding site in Tennessee, USA - Soil MetaG P. deltoides SBSDD5 (SPAdes) (version 2) | ecosystem: Environmental > Terrestrial >...
CGACGGCGCCGCCGCGCTGGAGGCCTTGAGCGAGGAGCCGGCCGATCTCGCCATCCTCGACATCAAGATGCCGCGCATGGACGGCATGGAGCTGCTCCGCCGCCTGCGCCAGCAGACCGACATGCCCGTGATCTTCCTCACCTCCAAGGACGAGGAGATCGACGAGCTGTTCGGCCTCAAGATGGGCGCTGACGACTACATCACCAAGCCGTTCTCGCAGCGCCTGGTGGTGGAGCGCGTCAAGGCCGTGCTCCGTCGCTTCCAGCCGAAGGACCCTGCCAGCGCCCCCACCGAGGCGGCGCGCGTGCTGGAGCGCGGCAAGCTCAAGCTCGATCCCGAGCGCCACACCTGCCACTGGGACAACAACCCCGTCATGCTGACCGTGACGGAGTTCCTGATCCTGCAGGCGCTGGCCACGCGGCCAGGCGTCGTCAAGACGCGCGATGCCCTGATGGACGCCGCCTACGACGATCAGGTCTATGTCGACGACCGCACCATCGACAGCCACATCAAACGGCTGCGCAAGAAGTTCAAGCAGGTCGACGACAACTTCGATGTGATCGAGACGCTCTACGGCGTCGGGTATCGCTTCAAGGAGGCGTAACAGCCCGGGGGGCATGGTATGGCGATCCAGACGGGCGGTTGGCGTCCTGCCACTGGTGGGACGGAGGGAGTAGCCCGGGCGTTGGCGCGGATGTTGGCGATCCTGCGCCGCTACGCTGGCGAGTACGGCGTTCGCCTGCTGGAGGGCGCCCAGTTGATCGGGCGCCGCATCGGCCGCGACCTCTACCACTTCGTCACCCGCGGGCCTCTGATCCGCCTCGTCTCCAAGACGCTTCTGCGCCGGATCATGTTCGCCAACCTGATCGGCCTCGCCGTGCTCCTGAGCGGCGTCTTCTACCTCGCCCAGTACCGCGCCGGCCTGATCGAGGCGCAGGGCGACGGCCTCAAGGTGCAGGGCGAAAGCTTCGCCTCGCTGATCGCCTTCAACGCCACGCGCGAGGAGGGTACCGGCCGCATCATCATCAACCCCGACATGCTCCCCGAGATCGAGGGCGCCAACAAGCTGATGCGCGACGAGACCCTCGTGGCCATGCAGCTGTCGATTCGGCCGGAGCGCGTGGCCCCCCTGTTCACGCGCCTGCCGGGCACCACGCGCGCCCGCGTCTACGGCACCGACGGCGTCCTCGTTGTCGACTCCGACCGCCTCCTGAAGAGCGGCCAGCTGACGGCCCACGACAGCACCGATCGCGCCGATCCACGCGATGGCCGCCAGCGCGTCAAGACCGCCTGGACCCGCTTCCTGGCCTGGCTGCAGCGCGGGCAGATCCCGGTCTATCGTGAGGTCGAGGGCGCCAACGGCAAGTCCTATCCGGAGGTGGCCGCGGCCCTGAAGGGCGGGCACTCCACGGCGATATTGCTGATCACGGAGCTGGGGCAGCAGATCGTGTCGGTGGCCACGCCCGTCATCTACCGTGGCGAGGTGCAGGGTGCCCTGCTCCTGTCCACGCGCCCGGGCGTGATCGACGAGGTCCTGCAGGCGGAGCGCAACAACCTCCTGGGGCTCGCGCTCACCGCACTGGCGGCAACCCTGATCGCCGCGCTGCTCCTCTACCGCACCATCGCCGGCCCGATGCGTCGGCTGTCGGCGGCAGCAGAGCACGTCAGCCACAACATCGGCGCGCGGGCCAAGCTGCCCCAGCTCGCTGGCCGCACCGATGAGGTCGGCCAGATGAACGCCGCGTTCCGCACCATGACGGAGTCGCTTTACCGGCGCATCGAGGCCAGCGAGCTGTTCGCTCGCGAGGTCGCCCACGAGCTGAAGAACCCGCTCACCGCGGCCCGCTCCACGGCCGAATCCCTCGCCTACGTCAAGACGCCGGAGATGCGCGACGAGCTGGTGCGCCAGATCCAGGGCGAGCTGGCGCGCCTGAACAAGCTCATCACCGATGTGTCGGATGTCTCCAGGCTGGGCGCGGAGCTGGCCTACGGCGACACGACGCCGGTGGATGTGCGCGACGTGCTGGGCGCCGTCATGGCCATCTTCCAGGACCGCTTTGGCGACGACACCCTGAAGCTCGAGCTCGACATCCAGGACCGGTGGCTGCCCGACGGCTCGTTCATTGTCATGGGCCACGACGCGCGGCTCGGCCGGGTCATCACCAACCTTCTCGACAACGCCATCTCCTTCTCGCCGGAAGGTGGAGTGGTGGCGGTGCGGGCGCGGCGCGTCGGCGACGAGGTCGAGGTCGTGGTGGACGACGACGGGCCGGGCATCCCGCCGGGCCAGCTGGAGAACATCTTCGAGCGCTTCTACTCCGACCGCCCTCAGTCCGACAGCACGCTCGGCAAGAACTCGGGGCTTGGGCTCAGCATTTCACGCGATATCATCGACGCCTACGGCGGGCGCATCCAGGCCAGCAACCGCATGGCCACCGAGCCGTGCCAGGTTCGCCTCGACCATCCCGCGCTCAGGGACCGGCGCCCGGCGGGGGTCGCAGGCACCAGGTTCACCGTTAGGCTGCCGGCCGCAGGCGCGGCCAGGCCGAAAGGAGCCCAGCAGGTTGCCCGACGCGGCTGAGGTGGTTCACGGCACGTGCGTGGCTCTCGGCCAGCGCGGTGCGCTGTTGCGGGGTCCCTCCGGCTGCGGCAAGTCCGACCTGGCGCTGCGTTTTCTCTTCCTGGCGCGACGCGGTCCGGTGGCGCGAGACGCACCGCAGCTGGTCGCCGACGACCAGGTGGAGCTCAGCCGCCACGGCAATCGCGTCCTGGCCGCGGCACCCGAGAGCATCCGCGGCAAGCTTGAGGTGCGCGGCGTCGGCATCGTCGGCGTGAAGGCCCTGGCGCAATGCGAGCTGGCGCTGGTCGTGGACCTGGTGCGGCCCGAGGAGATCGAGCGGCTCCCGGAGCGGGGCCTTACCGCGTGTCTGGCGGGCGTCGAGCTGCCCCTGCTCCGGCTGGCGCCGTTCGAAAGCTCAGCTCCGATCAAGCTGGCCCTGGCGGTGGCGCATGCAAGCCGCAGTTGACGGAAATGGTTGCCATGGCGCCGCATTCCCCTTGCGCCAATCATCCGGCGTAACCATCATGTGCCGCCTTGGCTCGGCTGTGCTCTACAGGACAACGCTGCCGTAGCGCCTCCGCAGAGGACCTGCAGACTGAGATGATAGGCATCGTCATCGTCGCCCATGGTGGCCTTGCCGGGGAGTTCTGCGCCGCGCTTGAGCACGTGGTCGGCCCGCAGGAGCAGCTGGAGCCCTTCGCCATCGGCCCCGACGATGACGTTGAGGTGCGCCGGCTGGAGCTGATCGAGGCCGTGCGCCGGGTCGACAGCGGCAAGGGCGTGGTTCTGCTCACCGACATGTTCGGCGGCACGCCCTCCAACCTCGCCATCTCCGTGATGGAGGAAACCGGCGCCGAGGTGCTGGCCGGCATCAATCTGCCCATGCTGATCAAGCTGGCGAGCGTTCGCGACCAGGCGTCGCTGCGCGATGCCACGGCCGCAGCCAAGGAGGCCGGCCGCAAGTACATCAGCATCGCCAGCCAGCTGCTTTCGGGTGAAACCTGACGGCGGAACCTACGCACGTGGTGGACGACGGCAAGCTCCGGGCACGCGTGACGATTCGCAATCGCAAGGGCCTGCACGCGCGCGCCTCGGCCAAGTTCGTGAAGTGCGCGGAGGAGTTCGACGCCACCGTCCGCGTCACCCGCGACAGGCAAACGGTGGGCGGCACGTCCATCATGAGCCTGATGGCGCTCGCAGCCGGCCAGGGCACCGAGCTGCTGCTGGAGGCCGAAGGCCCCGAGGCTCCCCGCGCCATCGAGGCCCTGGTCGCCCTCGTCGAATCGGGGTTTGGTGAGCAGCACTGACGGAGGCGAGGTGATGGGGTCAGACCCCTCGCCTCCAACGCCTGATCGCAGTCGAGCCGTTCGCGCGAGGGGTCTGACCCCATCCGAGGGCCGGCGTGTTGCATATGTAGAACAAACAGTGTACAACGTTGATAACCTGAGTCGCGTTTTTGCCTCCGTCTGCAACTCGTGAAATAAGGGGCCAGCCCATGGATAAGCCGCAGCTGCGCGTGGTCGAAGGGGGTAGCATGGACAAGCAGAAGGCCCTGGAGGCCGCGCTCGCCCAGATCGAGAAGCTGCATGGCAAGGGCTCGATCATGCGGCTGGGCGCCAACGAGCGCATCGAGGTGGAAGCCCTCTCCACGGGCTCGCTCGGTCTCGACATCGCGCTCGGCATCGGCGGTCTGCCGCGTGGCCGCATCATCGAGATCTACGGGCCGGAGTCATCCGGCAAGACCACGCTCGCCCTGCAGGTGGTGGCGGAGGCGCAGAAGAAGGGCGGCATCGGCGCCTTCATCGACGCCGAGCACGCGCTCGATCCGGTCTACGCCCGCAAGCTCGGCGTCAAGGTCGAGGACCTCTTGATCTCCCAGCCCGACGCCGGCGAGCAGGCGCTCGAGATCGCCGACACGCTGGTGCGCTCCGGCGCCGTGGACGTGCTGGTGGTGGATTCGGTGGCCGCGCTCACCCCCCAGGCCGAGCTCGAGGGCGAGATGGGCGATCTGCAGCCCGGCATGCAGGCGCGCCTCATGAGCAAGGCGCTGCGCAAGCTGACGGGCTCCATCTCCAAGTCCAAGTGCATGGTGATCTTCATCAACCAGATCCGCATGAAGATCGGCATCATGTTCGGCAACCCGGAGACCACCACGGGCGGCAACGCGCTCAAGTTCTATTCCTCCGTGCGCCTCGACATCCGCCGCATCGGCCAGATCAAGGAGCGCGATGAGGTGGTGGGCAACCAGACTCGCGTGAAGGTGGTCAAGAACAAGGTGGCCCCGCCCTTCAAGCAGGTCGAGTTCGACATCATGTACGGCGAGGGCATCTCCAAGACCGGTGAGCTGGTGGACCTGGGCGTGCGCGCCGGCATCGTCGAGAAGTCGGGCGCCTGGTTCTCCTTCAACGGCGAGCGCATCGGCCAGGGCCGCGAGAACACCAAGGCGTTCCTGAAGGAGCACGCGAAGATCGCCAACGAGATCGAGAAGGCCATCCGCCAGAACGCCGGCCTGATCGTCGACCAGATGCTGCAGGCCGCCCCCGAGGGCGACGAGGCGGCGGAGGCCGAGGAGGGCCCCGACGGCTTCGTCCCGGCTGACGAGCCCGACACCGCCGGCCGCAAGGGCCACCGCGGCAAGCGGTAGCGCGGAGTCAGCGGTAAAGGCTTGGTTTGGGGTGCGGGGTCAGACCGGTGTCTGGCCCCGCATCACGTTGGCGCGCCCAGCAGGCGGTCGATCTCCCGCACCAGGTCCTTCAGATGAAACGGCTTGGACAGCACCTGGGCGTCCTTCACGGCTTGCGTGCTCGTGTTGAGCGTCACGGCGGCGAAGCCGGTGATGAACATGATCTTGAGCTCGGGGTGGATCTCGCTGGCGCGGCGGGCCAGCTCGATGCCGTCCATCTGCGGCATCACGATGTCGGTGAGGAGGAGTGTGAAGGGCTCCGTCTTGATCCGCTCGTACGCCTCGCGGCCGTTGGCGAAGCTCGTTACCTCATAGCCGGCCTTGATGAGCGCGCGCTCGATAAAGGCGCGCATGGACTCGTCGTCCTCCGCCAGCAGGATGCGCCGGGCCGGCACGCGAGAGGGCTTGGCGGTCATGGGTGGTCTCGGGCTTGGGCTTGCTCAGGCTCGGCGTTGGGCTTGGTTCGCGCGTCAATGGCCAGATGCCGCGTTGGCAGGCAAATCTGGCGCGAATTTGGTAAATGCGCAATTCGCAGAGGAAGGGGTCAGACCCCTGGCTAAGTCGTATCAGCTTTTCTCGTTCGTTGCGGCCAGGGGTCTGACTCCGGTCGCACCTGACGCCATTCGCTGCCCTCCCCGCTCCTGTCCTCCGCGCCCTTGCTGCTCGCGACGCATGGACAGGGCGTGTGCGCCTTGGCAGACTGGAGGCGCTTCGCCACGGGGCGGCGTGCCCAGCAAGATCGCCAGTTGAGACCACACGGTTCGCCAGGGAATCCGCACTCCTCAATGTCCGACACCGAACGCGCCTCGATCCTGGCCGAGCTGACGCCCCCCTTCGCGCTCATCAGACCGCCCGCGCAGTTGGCGCCCGTCGTGCTGTGCTCGCCGCACTCGGGCCGCGTCTACCCCAGCGCGCTCCTGGCCGCCTCTCGGCTCGATCCACTGACGCTGCGCAAGTCCGAGGATTGCTACGTGGACGAGCTGTTCCAGCCGGTGGTGGGCCTCGGCGTGCCCCTGTTGGCGGCCCGCTTCCCGCGCGCCTACCTTGACGTCAACCGCGAGCCCTACGAGCTCGACCCGGAGCTGTTCGTGGGGCGGCTGCCGGCTTTTGCCAACACCCAGTCGGCGCGGGTTGTGGGCGGGCTCGGCACCATCGCCCGCATCGTGGCCGATACCGAGGAGATCTACCGCGAGCGGCTGCCGATCGGGGCTGCCTTCGAGCGCATCGAGCGGCTCTACGCGCCGTTCCACCGTGCGCTCGCCGACCTGTTGGAGGAGACCCGCGCCCGTTTCGGCACCGCAATTCTGATCGACTGCCACTCCATGCCGTCGGCCACTGCCGGCCAGCCCAGCGGCGGCCGGCCGCACTTCGTGCTCGGCGACCGCTTCGGCGCCTCCTGCGATGCCAGGCTCACCCGCTTCACCCGCGAAGTCCTGCAGCGGGCGGGCTACGACGTGCAGGTCAATCGGCCCTATGCCGGCGGCTTCATCACCGAGCACTATGGCAATCCGGGCCAGGGCGTGCATGCCCTGCAGCTGGAGATCAACCGGGCACTGTACCTGGAGGAGGCTACCTTCTCCAAGAACCGGCACTTCGACAGCCTGACGCGGACCCTCTTTGACGTGGCGGCTCGGGTGTTCGAGGTCCTGCCCCTCCTGGTCGAGCGGCGCGCTGCCGCCGAGTAAGGCCCGGGCTAGCGCTAGTCGACCCGTTAAGCCAGTTTGGGTGCAATGCAACAGCGGCGCCGACACTGGAATGGCCGGCCGAAGAGGCCCGACGGGTGGAGAGACTGGCAGAAGAAGATCCCTGAGCGAGCCGCAACCCCCCAATCCCATAAAGAAAAGGGGCCGCTCGGTGAACCGAACGGCCCAAGTCTAGGGAGGAAACGCCCAAGGAGGGCAACGACACCATCGCTGGCGTCGTGTTAAAAAGATAGATGTGCAGCGCACAAGCCGCAAGCGCTTTTTATTGCAACGCAGAAGCCCGAGGACCGCATAGGTCAGTCGGGCTGACCTAGTTCGGTCTACAACTTTGGGTGATAAACGGGGGGTAAAACGGGGTCAGACCCCTCGCCTCTGATGTAGCAGGCGGCATACCAGCGCCGATGCGAGGGGTCTGACCCCGTCCGCCTCCCAGCCCCACACCGGCGGGCAAAAAGAAAGGGCCGCTCGCAGGCGAACGGCCCAAGTCTAGGGAGGAAACGCCCAAGGTGGGCTGCAACGCCGGCGGGAAGTCAGCCGGGTCGCGGCCCTCATATGGGCTTCTTCGGTGTGCCCCGCAATGGGCGTGGTCCATTTTCAACAGGCATGTGGCGTGACCGCCACGAGGTGGCAATCGCGGATCTGGTCGGGAAGCCCAGGCTCTCAGGAATATCGATCTTGCGACATGCCCTATGCTGAGACCAAATGTGGCAAAGCCGCATTGCGCCTCATTGTGGCGCTTGCACCTCAATACGGGCGCTTGAGCTTAGGAAACATCGGAAAGTGCTTTACGTTGAGCGTCGCAAGCCCGAACCCGTGGCGCTCGGCGGTGGCGGCGATGATGGCATCTGGCAGGTCGATGCCATGGGTCTTGCCGAAATGTCGGATGAAGGACCCTCCGCTTCTCGCAATCTCCTCCGTGATCGGTAAACGCTTGAGTGGCGCGCACAGTGCCTCGATATCCTTCTCTTCTCGTTGGGTCCGCGCGCCGACATGAAGCTCGAGCATCGAAATGACGGAGATGTGAGGCGCCGCAGGAAGTGCTCTCAACCACGCAACGGCAGTGGGCACACGCCGGATGCAGTCAATTAGGACGTTGGTATCGAGCAGGAGGCTCACGGGGCGCGTTTCCATCCCTTACCCAACAGGGCGGATCGCCGGTGCCACCGACCACGTATCTCGCGCATCTCCTCATCGAGGTTTTCACGCTCTGCCCAAGCGCCGGAAAGCTTAGCAACGGCCTCGTCTACCACATTCTGCCAAGTGCGCTGGTCCTCAGCCGCCTGTTCGAGACGCAGGTCGATGCCGGTCCGAATGAGCTCGGCCTCAGACACACCAGTCGCGGCAGCTTGCTCCTTGAGCTTGCGGTTCTGCTCCTCGGTGATGAAGAGCTGTTTGCGAATCATCTTGGTCATGGCAAGCCCCTGCACGGTATCCAACTGCATGCCCCGCCGCTGGACTTCCTCTTGCGCCGCTTGGCGTAGACCAACCCGGGCTCATTGCGACGCTCCTACACATATCATATGTGTCTACAGACGTGGCGGCAACCGCAGGTCGAAGCCCGTTGCATCGATGCTAATCCTGATGACGGCGGGCACGGTTTGCGTATAGTGCGCGCCGCAAACCTCGGCCGATACGCGCACCCATGCAGAAGAAAGCCGCCAAGCCGGCGTCCGCGAGGCCGCCCCAGAAGGCGCCGCCGACGGCGGCCGCAAATGCACCTCGTGCCAGCGACGGTCTGCAGCCGACCAGGTCGTTCCAGGACCTGATCCTCTCGCTGCAGCAGTTCTGGGGCGAACAGGGGTGCGTGATCCTGCAACCCTACGACATGGAGGTGGGGGCGGGCACATTCCACCCGGCCACCACCTTGCGTGCGCTCGGCCCCAGGCCGTGGAATGCGGCTTACGTGCAGCCCTCGCGCCGGCCCAAGGATGGCCGCTACGGCGAGAACCCCAACCGTCTCCAGCACTACTATCAGTTCCAGGTGATCATGAAGCCGTCGCCCCCGGACATCCTGGATCTCTACCTGGAAAGCCTCGGCCGCATCGGCATCGACCCGATGCTGCACGACATCCGCTTCGTCGAGGATGACTGGGAGAGCCCGACGCTCGGCGCCTGGGGGCTGGGCTGGGAGGTATGGTGCGACGGCATGGAGGTGACGCAGTTTACCTATTTCCAGCAGGTCGGGGGCTTCGACTGCAACCCCGTCTCCGGCGAGATCACCTACGGGCTTGAGCGCCTCGCCATGTACGTGCAGGGCGTGGACCGCGTGTTCGACCTCAACTTCAACGGCCGCGAGGACTCCCGAAAGCTCACCTACGGCGACGTGTTCCTGCAGGCCGAGCAGGAGTACTCCCGCTTCAACTTCGAGCATGCCGACACCGAGGTCCTGCTCCGGCACTTCCGCGACGCCGAGACGGAATGCAAGGCGCTGCTGGAGGCGGGTGCGCCGGCGCCCAACGCCAACGACAAGCGCCACAAGCTGGCGCTCCCGGCCTACGACCAGTGCATTAAGGCGAGCCACATTTTCAACCTGCTCGACGCCCGCGGCGTCATCTCCGTGACCGAGCGCCAGAGCTACATCCTGCGCGTCCGCGACCTGGCCAAGGCCTGCTGCGCGGCGTGGCTGCAGACCGAGGGAGGCGGGGCGTGAGCGGGGATCGTAGGTTGGGTCGAGCGAAAGCGAAGACCCAACACCGCTATGCCGTTTCGATACAGTGTTGGGTCTGCGCTTCGCTTGACCCAACCTACGGGCGTCCTACGCCATGATCCCCGCCACGCTCGCCGGCGCTGTGATCCTGGGCATACCACTGATCCTGGTGGCGTACGTGGCACTATGGAGGCAGCAGCGCCCCATATTCTGGTTCGCCCTCGCGCTGATCCTCGTAGGCCTCGGCTATCTGATGGCGACCGGCGCCACCGACGACATCGCCCGCAGCATCGTGCCCGGGCGGGTGCTGCAGCCCGCGGGCTGATCTGAGACCGACGCGAGGAGACACCGCCATGAGCACCCCCAAGACGCTGCTCGAGCTGTCCGGCGCCGACCTGCGGCCCCCGCCGCTCGCCCAAGCCACGCTCGTCATCATCGACGCCCAGAACGAGTACCTCGACGGCAAGCTGGCGCTGCCCGGCATCGCCCCGGCCGTCGATGCGCTGGCGCGGCTGCTGGCGAAAGCGCGCGCCGCCGGTGCGCCGGTCGTGCACGTCCAGCACAAGGGCCGCGCCGGCGGCCTGTTCGACCTCGACGCGCGCGGCGGTGCCATCATCGATGCGGTGAAGCCGGCGGGCGGGGAGAGCATCGTGTCGAAGCCGCTGCCCAACGCCTTCGCCCAGACCGATCTGGACGCCACCCTCAAGCAGCTCGGCCGCACCCAGCTCGTCATCGCCGGCTTCATGACGCACATGTGCGTCTCCTCCACCGCCCGCGCCGCCCTCGACCTCGGCTACAAGGCCGCCGTGGCCGCCGACGCCGCCGCCACCCGCGACCTGCCCGATCCCATGGGCGGCGTCATCGCGGCCGACGCCCTCCACCGAGCCGCCCTGGCCGAGCTTGCGGACCGGTTCGCCATCGTGGCGAAGGTGGATGAGATTCCGGGGGCATGACCCGCCATGGCTGAGCTTCTGCTGGAGCTGTTTTCCGAGGAGATCCCGGCGCGCATGCAGGCGCGCGCGGCGGAGGACTTGAGGCGGCTCGTCACCGAGGGGCTGCAGGCTCAGGGCCTGCAAGCCGGCGAGGCCAAGGCCTTCGCCACACCGCGCCGGCTCACGCTGACGGTGGAGGGCGTGCCCGCCCGGTCTCCCGATATCTCGGAAGAGCGCAAAGGCCCGCGCGTCAACGCACCGGAGCAGGCCATTGCCGGCTTCGTGAAGTCGGCGGGGCTCCGCTCCATCAAGGACGCCCAGATCGTCAAGGACGACAAGAAGGGCGACTTCTACGCCGTCAGGATCGAGAAGCCCGGCCGGGCCGCCAGCGAGATCGTGGCCGAGCTAGTGCCGGCGGTGGCGGCCAGGTTCCCATGGCCGAAGTCCATGCGCTGGGGCTCCGGGCGCACGAGCTGGGTGCGCCCGCTGCACGCCATCGTCTGCCTGCTGGACGGCAAGGTGGTGCCGTTCGCCATCGAGGACGTAGAAGCCGGCCGCTCTACCCGCGGGCACCGCTACTATGGCAATGCGCCGTTCGAGGTGAAAGGCGCGGCCGACTACGCCAAGGCCCTGAGGAGCCACAACGTCATCCTCGACGCCGCCGAGCGCGCCCAATCCATCGCAAGCCAAGCGCGCGCGCTCGCCCGGGAGCACAAGCTGGCCCTGGTCGAGGACGACGCCTTGCTCAACGAGAACGCCGGCCTCACCGAGTGGCCCATGGTGCTGATGGGCACCTTCGACGAGTCCTTCCTCGACGTGCCGGCCGAGTGCCTGATGGTGTCCATGAAGCAGCACCAGAAGTGCTTTTCGCTGCGGCACCCGCGTACGGGCAGGCTCGCCAACCGGTTCCTGCTGGTCTCCAACCTAACGCCCAAGGACGGTGGGGCGGCCATCATCGCCGGCAACGAGAAGGTGATCGCGGCCCGGCTGTCGGACGCCAAGTTCTTCTGGGAGCAGGACAAGAAGCGCCCGCTCGACGAGATGGCGGGGGCGCTGGCCGGCATCACCTTCCACGAGAAGCTCGGCAGCCAGAAGGACCGCGTGGAGCGCGTCGCCGAGCTGGCCTGGCAGATTGCCGGCGCCGTTGATGCCAATAAGGAGGACGCGCGCCGCGCGGCGCAGCTCGCCAAGGCCGACCTGGTCTCCGGCATGGTCGGCGAGTTTCCCGAGCTGCAGGGCCTGATGGGCCGCTACTACGCCGAAGCCGGCGGCATCAAGCCGGAGACCGCCCGCGCCATCGAGCTGCACTACAAGCCCAAAGGGCCGAGCGACACGGTGCCCAGGGTGGAGGAAGGCGACGCCGTGGCCGTGGCCGTGGCGCTGGCCGACAAGCTCGACACGCTCGTTGGCTTCTGGGCCATCGGCGAGAAGCCGACGGGCTCGGGAGATCCGTATCAGTTGAGGCGCGCGGCGCTGGGAGTGATACGGATCGTGCTGGAGAATGACTTGCGGTTGCCTCTTTCCGAGGCGCTTGCTCACGCGATCAATGGATACATTGCTCAGAAGAACGAAGTTGTTCGAGAAGGTGTAAGGAGTTGGGCAGGTGGACCTGGCGATGATCTCGACGACATAGTGAGTAGGGCCTACGACGCGTTCACAGGTTCCAAGCTACGAGACTTCATGGCGGATCGCCTCAAGGTTCAGCTGCGAGAACAGGGCGCAAGGTTTGATTTGGTCGACTCTGTTTTCGCGCTGAGAGGCGATGACTTGGCACTGATGGTTAGGCGCGCTGAGGCACTGACGACATTCCTCCAGACCGACGACGGCGCCAATCTCCTGACCGGCGTGCGCCGCGCCATCAACATCATCCGCGACGAGGAGAAGAAGGACAAGAAGAGCTACGCTGGCGCCGCGGACTCCGCCCTGCTGCGCGAGCCCCAGGAGAAGGCGCTCTACGCGGCCATCCAGAAGGTCAAGAAGGACACGGCGGGCGCCATCAACGTGGAGAACTTCGCCGGCGCCATGCGCGCGCTGGCCGAGCTGCGCGCCCCCGTGGATGCCTTCTTCGACAAGGTGACCGTCAACGTCGCCGATCGTCCCGACGCCGCCCAGCTGCGCGCCAACCGCCTCGCCCTCCTCTCCGAGATCCGCGCCGCCACCCTCACCGTGGCGGATTTCTCCAAGATCGCTGGGTAACAACGTAGGTTGGGTTAGGCCCGAAGGGCCGTACCCCAACATGGTGGAGGATGCCGATGTTGGGTTACGCCGCTTCGCGGCTAACCCAACCTACAGCGGCTAAAGCAGCCTCGTCGCCACCACGAAGAACGCAATGGCCGCGGCGGCAGCCATGAGCAGCAGGACGAGTGGATCGCGGAAGAGCCCCATGGTGCAAAAACGCCGGACTCCGGCAACGGTTCCGCCAGTCAGGTTCAGGACCCTATCACGCCGTGCGCCGGAGGTCGGTCGACAGCAAGCTCGCGCAGGGATAGGCTGCATACCCACGAACCATAACGGGAGAAACGCTTATGAAGAGGCTGCTCGCGATTGCAGCGGGGCTGGCGCTCGCCGCATCGGTCGGCTTTGCCCAGACCATCACGCCGCCGACAAAGGAGCCCGTCAAACGCACGCCGCTGCAAAAGACCGAGTACCCCGACGGGCATGTCATCCACATGCAACTCGTCGAGCTTGCCCCGGACACACCGGTCGCGCGCCACACCCACCCGGGTGTCGAGACGAGCTACGTGCTGGAGGGCGAGCTGCAGCTGGCTGTCGAGGGGAAGGCGGCGGTCGTGGTCAACGCCGGCGAGAGCTTCGCCGTGCCGGCGAACACGCCGCATGAGGGCAAGGCCGGTCCGAAGGTGACCAAGCTGATCGTCACCTATGTGGTCGATAAGGCCAAGCCGATCGCTTCCCCCGCGCCGAAGTAGCCGCCGGGCGGGAGTAGCCGGCTACCCTCGAGCCGGCTGCGCCGGGTCTTGCGGCAGGGCAGCACCGCGCGCGCCGGCTTCGCAGGCCCAGAGCCAGACGGGGGCCTTCGTGCCGATCGATGCCAGCACCGCGCCGATCAGGGCGATCAGTAGCACGGTCGCGACAACGATGGCGCGCAGGGTCCGCGCCCAGTCGATTCTCGCGCTTCTTGCGCTCATGGACGGCATGGTGTTGTGGGCGGCTGAAAGCCTCGGCTTCGCTGAAAGCGCCGCAGCAGCGGCCTGAAAGCCAGGTACAGGGCCTCTTGGAGAGGGCCGCCTCGATCCTTTCTACCGCCTCAAATGGCTATGCCCGGGGCGCATGGAAAGCCCGTCTCACGCGGGGGTGAGCAGTCTTGATAGGCGGAGCCTTTGGGCACCGGCGCAAAAAAAAGACCGGGCGCGAGGCCCGGTCTTGAGGGGGACTGTCTGCCCACGTGGGGCACTTGAAGGCGTCGAAGGGAGGGTAGCTGCCTTCAATAGCTGTCCGTCACAGCTGTGTGTATAATGGGCAATTGCCGCAACTTGAGGTAGACGGAACAGGGCATGCGAGCCATGCGCTCGTGCATGACTCAGTACTTCCACTGCCGCGCCTTGGCGACCAGGAAGTCGCGGAAGACCTGCACCTTCTTGGCCGTCTTCAGCTCCTCCGGCAGCACGAAGTAAATGGGTACCGTGGGCAGCTCCACGTCGCGCAGCACCGGCACCAGCTCGGACTCGTCCTCCGTCAGATAGTCGGGCAGCATGCCGATGCCGATGCCCGCCCGGATCGCGTACTTCATGGCGATGATGCTGTTGGCTGAGAAGGTCGGCTTGCGGGGCGCCTTGCCATCCACGCCTGCCGTCTCCAGCCAGCGGATAGACGACAGATGCGCCGCCGGCGTGCCGCTATAGGACACGAAGGCGTGGTCATCCAACTCGTGCACCGTCTCCGGCGCGCCGTAGCGGCGCACGTACTGTGCGGAGGCGTAGGCGTGGATCTTCATGGTGAAGAGGCGGCGGCGGATGAGGTCGCTCTGCTGCGGTTCGGCGGTCCAAATCGCCACATCGGCGGCGCGCATGGCGATGGCGATCTGCTCGTCGCTCAGGATCAGGTCGATGCGGATCTCGGGGTAGAGCTCGAAGAACTCGCGCAAACGCTGCGTGACCCAGATAGTGCCGAGCCCGATGGGCGCCGTCACCTTGAGGTCGCCGGATGGCTTGGTGGTGGTGTCGGTGAGCAGCGTCTCCGCAGTGGAGAGCTTGTTCATGATCTCGCTGGCCGTGCCGAACAGCATCTCGCCCTGTTCGGTCAGGACGAGGCCGCGCGCGTGCCGGTGGAACAGCGCGACCTTCAGCTCCTTCTCCAGCGCCGAGACCTGTCGGCTCACGGCCGACTGGCTCATGCGCAGGGCCTCGCCCGCATGAGTGAAGCTGCCGGCCTCTGCGGCGGCATGAAAGATACGTAGCTTGTCCCAGTCCATTGAGCTTTTTTCTGTGACGGACAGTTGTGCGGGTTTACGCCTCGACGGCGGCTCCCGCGGTGTTTTCGACCTTGGCGAGATAGCGTTCCGCCTCCAGCGCCGCCATGCACCCCATGCCGGCTGCGGTGACGGCCTGGCGGAACACTTCGTCTTTGACATCACCGGCGGCGAACACGCCGGGTATGGACGTGCGCGTGGAGTCCGGCGCGGTGATCAGGTAGCCTGACCGCGTGGTCTCCAGCTGGTCCTTGAAGATCTGCGTCGCCGGCGCGTGCCCGATGGCGACGAATACCCCATCTACGTCGATCCTCGTGGTCGCACCGGTGTCGACGTTCTTCAGAGCCACGCCACGGACGGATTTTCCATCGCTGGAGCCCAGGATCTCCTGGACCACCGAGTCCCACACCACCTCGATCTTTGGGTGGTTGAACAGGCGCTGCTGGAGAATCTTCTCAGCCCGGAAGCTGTCGCGCCGGTGCACGACTGTCACCTTGTCGGCGAAGTTGGTGAGGAACAGCGCCTCCTCAACCGCGGTGTTGCCGCCGCCGATCACCACAACGCGCTTGCCCTTGTAGAAGAACCCGTCGCAGGTGGCACAGGCGGATACGCCATAGCCTTTGAACCTCTCCTCCGACGGCAGGCCCAGCCAGCGCGCCTGGGCGCCGGTGGCGATGATCAGCGCATCGCAGGTATAGATGTCGCCCGAGTCGGCCTCGAGGCGGAAGGGCCGCGTCTTCAGGTCCACCTTGACGATCAGGTCCATGATCATCTCGGTCCCCACGTGCTCGGCCTGGAGGCGCATTTGCTCCATCAGCCACGGCCCCTGCACGACATCGGCAAAGCCTGGGTAGTTCTCCACGTCGGTAGTGATGGTCATCTGGCCGCCGGGCTGGCTGCCCTGGATCAGCACCGGCTTCAGCATCGCACGCGCTGCATAGATGGCGGCCGTGTAGCCGGCCGGGCCGGAGCCGAGGATCAGAACCCTGGCATGCTTTTTCGTCATGGCAAATCTGCCCCAGCCGCGCTTTTTGCAGAGAACGAACCCCGAACCGATATGGGTAGCCTATACGGCCAGTGCAATGCTGCGGTCAATGTACCGCAGTTCAGGGACCAGGTTTCAGGGGATCAGGCTTCCAGGACCGAGCCGCGCTCGCTGCAACCCTGACCCCCAGTCCCTAGAGCCTGAAACCTGACACTTCACATCAACTTCATCGCCTTCAGGCTCTTGTGGCCGTTGCGGCCTACGATCAGGTGGTCGTGGACGGCAATTCCGAGTGGCCTGGCCGCATCCGCGATCATCCGG
>Ga0209382_10005645_pt1 | contig 16256 bp, 15 predicted proteins | sample SoiMetdeltSBSDD5_FD_187599 | JGI IMG/M metagenome (GOLD analysis project Ga0209382, IMG submission 187599) | Bulk soil microbial communities from a Populus tree surrounding site in Tennessee, USA - Soil MetaG P. deltoides SBSDD5 (SPAdes) (version 2) | ecosystem: Environmental > Terrestrial >...
GTCCTCAGCGGTCTGCTCTGTCGGGAGGAGGGACGTCCCGGGGACGTTCAGCGGCAGCAACCAGCTCCAGCGCACAGCAACCGGCGCCGTGCGACTAATTGCCTTGACAGTCTAGGTATCCGGGCTACATCCTTCCGAGAAGCCAAGACAGTCTAGGTAACGTAGATGCCCACTGCCGCGAAGGATCTCCACGGAACACTCGACGCCCTCATCCTCAAGACCCTCAGCTGGGGCCCGCGACATGGCTACGCCATCGCACGCTGGCTCGAGGACACGAGCCGAGACGAGCTCGTGATCGAGGAGGGGTCGCTCTACCCGGCCCTGTACCGGATGGAGCGCAAAGGCTGGATCGAGGCGGAGTGGGGCGAGTCGGAGCTCGGCCGCAAAGCCAAGCTCTATAACCTCACTCCCGCGGGCAAGCGGCAGCTCCGCGCCGAAACGGAGGAATGGGCGCGATTTGCAGGGGCCGTGTCGCGTATCCTCCTGCCCGCCTGACGAGTCACCGCACGACCCGCGGACGTTCTCATGCCCACACCAGGTGCCTTCGGTCGCCAGCTGCGATCCGCCATCTGGAAGGCGAGCGTTGCGGAGGAGGTGGACGCGGAGCTCGCGTTTCACGTCGAGATGCGAACCCGCGAGTACATCAAGCGCGGCGACGACCCGGAGCTCGCGCGCGCGAAGGCCATCGGCCGCTTCGGGGACATTCAACGAGTCAATGACACCTGTCGCCGGATCGGCGAGGGACGGGAGCGTGATATGCGTCGTGCGGAATGGATTCACGAGCTTGTGCAGGATGCACGTTATGCACTAAGGCAGCTGGCACGAATGCCCGGGTTCACGGCGGTCGCGGCGCTGACGCTCGCGATCGGCATCGGGGCGACGACGGCGATCTTCAGCATCGTACACGCGGTCGTGCTCCGACCGTTGCCGTTCCGGGAGCCCGACGAACTCGTGCGAGTCTACACGCACCAGCGCGGAGCGGACGCCAGCACCGCCGCCGCGAACTTCATCGCGTGGCGGGAGCAGGCGAAGTCGTTCGAGCGGATCGCGCCCGTCGAGTTTCGAAACCTCACGCTGATCAGCGCCGATCGCGCCCCTGAGCAGGTGACGGCATCGCGCGTGTCTGCCGACTACTTCCCAATGCTGGGCGTCAGGCCGCTCGTCGGGCGCTTCTTCAGCGCGGATGAAGATCAGGCGGGACGTGGAAACGTCGTCGTTTTGAGCGACCGCTTCTGGCGCGAGCGATACGCTGGCGACTCGGCGGTCGTCGGTCAGACGATCCGACTCAATGCCGTCGAGCACGTGATCATCGGCGTGGTGTCGTCAGCCGCCGACGCTGTTGGGACTGATGCGCATGTGTGGGTGCCCATCGCGTTCACCCCAGAGGAAAGGGCGGATTCGCGGAAGGGCTACCTGGATGTGCTGGCTCGCCTGCGACCTGGTGTCACGATCGCGCAGGCGCAGCAGGAGATGGCGGCCATCGGCAAGCGAATCGAGACACAAGACGAGGACAATCGAGGGCGGAGCGTCCGTCTCGCGTCGCTCACCGAGGTGTACGTCGGCGCATACAGGTCGCGGCTCCTCATCCTCCTCGGCGCCGTGGCGTTTGTGCTCCTCATTGCGTGTGTGAACGTTGCGAACCTGCTGCTGGCGCGCGGGGCCGGGCGCGGGAAGGAGATGGCGATCCGCGCCGCGTTGGGCGCCGGACGCGGGCGCGTCCTGCGGCAGCTGGTCACCGAAAGCCTGGTACTTGCACTGATTGGCGGCGCGGCAGGCCTCGCCTTCGCGTTCTGGGGAGTGCGCGCGCTCCTCGCCTCGGCGCCGGAGGACGTGCCGCGCCTGGACCAGGCCGGGCTCGACGCCACGACGCTGGGCTTCGCGTTAGGTATCACGCTGCTGAGCAGCATCGTCTTTGGCATCGTGCCGGCGTTGCGAACGGCGCGGAGCAACCTGCAGGGCACCTTGCGAGAAGGCGGCCGAGGCAGCGGCGTCGCCACCCGCGACCGGGTTCGCCAGTTGCTCGTCGCGGCGGAGGTCGCGCTCTCGCTCATGTTGCTCGTCGGGGCCGGGTTACTGATCCGGAGCGCGATTCTACTGGAGCGCGTGGAGCCGGGATTCGTGCCTGACCGTGTGTTCACGGCGTGGATGTCGCTTCCCGAGACGCGTTACGACAGCGTCGAGAGTGTCACTCGCGCGTATGACCGGATCGTGACCGAGGTGCGTTCGGAGCCGGGTGTAGAGTCCGTCGCGGGCGTCACCATCATCCCGATCATCGGCGTCTCCGCACAAGCGTCGTTCGTGCCGGAGGGGCGCGCCGACGACCCGAGCAACGCGGTCTCGTTCAACTTCAGGATCGCGACGCCGGGACTCTTCCGCACGTTGCGGATTCCCATCAAACAGGGCCGGGACTTCGATGAGCGCGACGTGGCGGGCGCGCCGTGCGCGCTGATCATCAACGAGACAGCCGCTCGCACCACGTGGCCGAACGAGTCGGCGATCGGCAAGGTCATTCCGGGCGTGCGGGGCCCAACGGGAGAGCGGCAACGGTGCTCGGTCATCGGCATCGTAGGAGATGCGCACGATGACGGCCTCCGCGAGCCGGTTCGCCCGCAACTGTACTTTGCCAGCGCCCAGGCCGCCGCGGTGCTGTGGAATGCCATGCAGCGGTCCATGTTCATCGTCGCCCGTACGACAGGCGACCCGATGACCATGACGAAGCAGCTCCAGGCTGCCGTGGCGCGCGTCGACCCAACGTTGCCGCTCTTCAATGTGCGGTCCATGGACGCGCGTCTCGCCAGTTCGCTCGCCACCGGACGGTTCAACACGATGCTGCTCACAACGCTCGGCGTCGTAGGGCTGTTGCTCGCGGCGGTGGGTATCTACGGCGTCGTTGCCTACTTCGTGACGCAGCGGACGAGCGAGATCGGGCTGAGGATGGCCCTCGGTGCTACGCCGGGGCGGGTGGTAAGGCTCGTCGTGGGGCAGGGGATGCGGCCGGTGGTGCTTGGCATCGTGGTCGGTGCAGGACTGGCGGTCGCGGCGAGCCGCCTTCTGGGAAGTCTCGTATTTGGCATCGGAACCACGGACCCGGTGACATTCGCGGCCGTGCCGCTCGTGCTTGCGGCCGTCGCGTTCCTGGCAAGCGTGGTCCCAGCCAGGCGCGCCACTAGGGTCGAGCCCACCCAGGCATTGCAGACCTGACTCAGGGTCAGCCTGCGCCGGACGCAAAGGGGTCAGACTCCATTGAACCGTTCAATGGAGTCTGACCCCTTTGACCATCCTATTCAACGTTTTACCGGGGTCTAACCGTCTTGTAACTGGGATCTACCGCCGGCCTGTGATGGCCTGTTGATTGCGCGGGGACCAGAACCCGGCAAGTCGCCCCGAGGAAGGGCACCGCGAAGCCGCGGCGTTGGCCAGAGGTCATTCTGTCTGCGCGGTCCACCATCGCGCCCCGCACCCATGAAGCTGTTAGTTGTCGAGGACGATCGAATGCTGTCGGAGCTCCTCCGCCGAGCGCTCGTCGAGGAGGGCTACGCGGTCGATGTGGCGCCCGACGGCGCTCAGGCGGAGTCGCTCGCGTTCATTAACGATTACGACGCGATCGTCCTGGACCTCGTCCTGCCCGGGAAGTCGGGGCTGCATCTGTTGCAGCAGATGCGTCGGGAGGGTCTTTCGACGCCGACGCTGATCCTGACGGGGCGCCGCACAAAGGAGGACGTCGTCCGCGGCCTCGACATCGGCGCGGATGACTACCTGACGAAGCCGTTCGACCTCGACGAGCTGAAGGCGCGCGTTCGAGCGCTGGTCAGGCGCGGCGGCGCGCGGCAGAGCGAGCAGGTGGCGTTTGGGGGCATCGTCCTCGACCGTCGGCGCCGTCAGGTGACGATCGACGGACACTCGCAGCGCATGACGCCGAAGGAGTTCGCGCTCCTCGACTACCTCATGATGCGGGCCGAGGAAGTGGTGACGCGAACCGAGCTGCTGGAGAAGGTATGGGATCTCCATTTCGATCCCGGCTCGAACGTCGTGGACGTCCACGTCGCGCGACTTCGCGCGAAGCTCCGGCTCGCCAACGCGCCCGTGCACCTCGACACGGTTCGGGGGATCGGCTTCATGCTGACGCAGCGGAGCGCGAAGGGGAAGGAGTCCGCCTGACGGTCCAATGAGCGACCTTGTCCGCGGCCGGCCTAACGAAGCAACACCGCCTGACCGCGAGGCGGAGCGCGCGGCGCTCGACCGGCTGAGCCGCGTCGGGGGAGAGCAGTTCGTACGGGATCTCGTGTACCTGTACCTCGAGCAAAGCCCGGAGCGCATCGAGGCCGGCAGGGAGGCGATCCGTCACAACGACTTACCGAGCCTGGCGCAGGCGGCGCACGGCATGCACTCGAGCAGCGCACAGCTCGGTGCTCGGGCCCTCGCCGATGCGTGCGAGGCGACGGAAGCCGCGGCCGAGCGCGGTGACCTGAGCGATGCTCGCGTGCAATTCGAGGCGATCGAGGCCGAGTTCGCCGCGTTCAGCGCGCGGCTTGCCACTCGAGCCCAGGGCGGTGGAGTCGGGAGTCGACATTCATCGGATGGCACCGGTCCGGTGATCGCCGTCGTCGAAGACAACGCCGACAATCGTCTGCTGGTCGACGCCATCCTCGGCGACCGGTTCGTGCTCTTCGAGTACGCGACGGGGACCGAGGCCATCGATGGCATGTGCGCAAACCACCCGGACCTCGTCCTGCTCGATGTGTCGCTCCCCGGGATGGACGGTCTCGAGGTCCTGGAGCGAATCCGTCGCGAGCCGATGCTGGAGAGGGTGCCTATCGTCGCGCTGACGGCGCACGCCATGTCGGGCGACCGCGAGCGGTACCTGGCCGCGGGGTTCGACGACTACATCCCGAAGCCCATTGTCGATGAGGCGGCATTCGTTCGCGTGATCGACGATCTCCTCGCTCGTGACGACACGGTCGGGCGTCGCGGCACGTCAGGGCTCTGAGCATGCCCATGCTTCGACGCCTCACCGTGGCGGAGAAGGTGGCGAGTGCGTTCATGGTCGGGGTCGTGTACCTGGCTGTGGTCGGCGCCATCGCGTACCGCAGCGTCGATCGCTTCGCGGAAGCCACGGTGCGCGCCGAGCGGACGCACGTCGGGATGCGGACGCTGGAGGAGGCGCTCTCCCTCATCATGGGAGCGGAGACCGGGTCGCGCGGGTACGTCATCACCGGCGACGCCCGCTATCTCGAGCCCTACCGCACCGCAGAGGTGGAAGTCGTTAGGCTGTTGCGGTCACTGGAAATCATGACGGCGGGAGATCCCGTTCAGCGCGACCGGCTCGGTCGCCTGACGCCGCTCGTGGCCCGGCGCTTCGCTATCCTCGATGAGTCCAATCGGCTTCGCGCGACGGCCGGGTTCGACGATGCGGCCGCGGCAGCCAGGACGGGGCGTGGTCGCGTCGTCATGGACTCGATCCGGCAGCTGGTCGATGCGATGAGCGCCGAGGAGATGTCGCGGCTTCGCGATCGCTCGGCGCAGGAGCAGCGGAGCTTGCGTCGCGCGACGACGTTGATCGCCGTGAGCTTTTTTTTCGCGGCGTTGCTGGGGCTCGCCGCCGGCCTGGTCGTGAGTCGTGATATCGACCGGCGAATGGTGGCGGAAGAAGAGGCGCGCCGCGCGAAGGAAGTCGCGGAGGCCGCGAGTCGCGCGAAGAGCGAGTTTCTCGCGATGATGAGCCACGAGCTTCGTACGCCGCTCAACTCCGTGATTGGGTTCTCGAACGTCCTCCTCCGAAACCGGGCCGGGAACCTGCGAGAGAAGGACCTGCTCTACCTGCAGCGCATCAAGGCGGGCGGCCGGCGCCTTCTCGCGTTGATCGACGAGGTGCTCGATCTCTCGAAGATCGAGGCGGGTCGCATGCGGTTGGAGCGTGCGCCGGTGTCGGTCGGCGAGTTGGTCGAGGATACCGTCGCGTCGTTCGAGGGGCAGCTTCGCGACCGGGTGATCTCGCTCGAGGCGGAGCTCCCGGACCGGATGACGCCGATCATGACGGACCCCGCGAAACTGCTGCAGGTGCTGGCGAACCTGATCGGGAACGCGATCAAGTTCACGGAGCGCGGCGGTGTGGTGGTGCGGGTCATCGCGGACCGGGCATCGCGACGGCCGGTGCGCATCGAGGTTGCCGACACGGGGATCGGAATCCCTGCGGACCGCCTGGAAGCGATCTTCGGCGCGTTCGAGCAGGCAGATACCAGTACGGCGCGGCGTTATGGTGGGACCGGCCTTGGGCTCGCGGTGTCGAGGGCGCTCTGCGACCTGATGGGATATCGACTCGAGGTGTGGAGCGAGGTGGGGCAGGGGTCGGTGTTCAGCGTCATCCTGACTGCCGACGGGCGGCTGGATCGGACTGATCGACTGCCGCGGATGCGCGAGGTTCCGGTGTCGGTCTGACGCCGCGGCGCGCCTCGATGTGTGGCGCCCCACCCACGCCGCCCGGTGGCGGGAGCATCGTGATCCACTCGGGCAAGTAGCGAAGACCACATGGCGAATGGCCCCGGATGCCTCCAGTTGAATTGGAGGCGTCCGGGGCCGTGTCGTTCGCCCCGCCGAGGTCACAATGAGCCCTCGCTTCGGTCGGTTTGTCCGTGCGTGCGTTGGGCTCTGACTCGAAATGTTACGCCTCGCCGAACCGGTGTATTTGTAGCGACACATCGACACCGGACGACACACCGCAACGACACCGTCGCGTTCCGCGACACGCCGCGCCGACAGCGCGCCCCGCGTTAACCGCCACAACTGAAGGGCTTAGAGCCCGCGTCGCACGTGCCGCGATGCGGTGTGCCCGTTGCCCCTACCACGAGCCGCAATGCTGGCCGGTGCGCGTCAGCTCGACGGCTAGCAACGCGACGAACTCGAGCCATTGGCGAACAAGCTGTCAGGGTGACCGACGTCGGCGCCCCGCCAAGCCCGAACGACAAAGGCACCCCGGTCGCGAGGCCGGTCCGCAAAGCCATGGGTCTCTCCGAGATCGCCAGGCCGCCGCAAGGAACTGGTTGTGACGCAGCTGCGCGGTTCATCGAACCCTTGGAGAGACCAAATGAGACCCCGTGTGATCGCGAGTGCGCAGCCGGCGCGCGGACCGGCAACAGCTAATCCCCACGACTTCATGAAGAAGATCCTCCTGTCCGTGTCGCTGTTGGCCTTCGCGGCCGCTTGCGGCGGCGACGGAGATCCAACCAGCCCGACCGCCACCGTCGGTCCCGAGATCCGCGGGCCGAGCTTCGACAACATCTCCAACACCGTCGACGCCACCATCGATGCGGCCGCCGAGGTCATGTCGTTCAATGTCGGCGACGCGGCTAAGACGACTACGCTAATCGTCCAGCCAACCAACGGCGACGGCAAGAACGGCTGCAACCTGACCGGGTCAACGACACTCATCGTGTCTGTCGCTTCGAGCAACCCCGGGGTGGCGACCGTCAGCCCGGCGTCGGTCACCTTCACCAGTTGCGGTGCTACGCCGACGCTGACGGTCACGCCGGGCGTTGCAGGGTCGGCCATAATCAGCCTCACCCAGACCACGAACAATACGGGCGGCTCGTTCGACCTCGGTCCCGCGTCGTTCACCGTAGACGTGGCTCCGGCTCCGACCACGAATACGGCGCCCAGCGTTGCCGTCGCGGGCGTGACGGACGGGGCCAGCTACAACAAGGGTTCTGTCCCCGTCGCTATGTGCCAGGTGACGGATGCCGAGGATGGCAACTCGTCCTTCCCGGCCACCCTCAGCGCCATCACGGGCCCTAACGCGGCCGACGGGATCGGTTCGCAGACGGCCAGCTGCAGCTACACCGACGGCGGTGGGCTCACGGACTCCGAGAGCGCGACCTATACCATCATCGATCCGTCTCCGCCAACGATCGTCCCCATCGTGAACCCGGCTTTGCCCGACGGGAACAACGGCTGGTACAAGGGCAACGTTACCCTAACGTGGATTGTGAGCGACCCGGAGTCACCCAACTCGGTGGTGAAAACTGGCTGCGTTGATCAGAACATTACCGCGGATCAGGGGGCGACCACGTATGCGTGCTCCGCGACCAGCGCTGGCGGGTCGACCGGTCCGGTCTCCGTCGAGATCAAGCGTGATGCCACGGCCCCTTCGATCAGCGGCAGCCGGTTGCCCGCACCCAATTCGAATGGCTGGAACAACACCGACGTCACCGTGAGCTTCACGTGCTCGGACGCAACGTCGCTCGTCGCGAGCTGCGGACCTAACCAGACACTGAGCGGCGAGGGCGCCGGCCAGTCGGTGACGGGCAACGCCGCCGACAACGCCGGCAACACCAACTCAGCCACGGTCACCGACATCAACATCGACAAGACCGCCCCAAGCGTCAGCCTCGTCGGCGGACCGGCAGCTGGCGGCAGCTACTACTTCGGCAGCGTGCCGGCCGCGCCCACCTGCTCCGCGAGCGACCAGCCCGCGCTCTCCGGCCTCGATGGGAGCTGCGTCATCAGCGGGTACGAAACCACCGTGGGAACGCACACCGTGACGGCGACTGCGACGGACAAGGCGGGCAATACAAACACGGCGAGTGCGACTTACACCGTACTGGCGTGGACGCTCACGGGGTTCTACCAGCCCGTGGACATGAATGGCGTCTTGAACATCGTCAAGGCCGGGTCGACCGTGCCGCTCAAGTTCGAGGTCTTCGCCGGACCCACGGAACTGACCACGACAGCGGCCGTGCAGAAGTTCTCGGCCCTCCAGACAGCCTGCGACGAGGCCGCGACGACCGACGACCTGGAGATCAGCAACACGGGCGGCACGAGCCTCCGCTACGACGTGACTGGCGGGCAGTTCATCCAGAACTGGCAGACGCCGAAGCTGCCAGGTACCTGTTACCGGGTCACGATATTCACGCTCGATGGCTCGAGCATCTCGGCGCTGTTCAAGCTGAAATAGCGAGCGAGCACCATCGCAGAGGAACTGGGGGCCCCGGGGCAATTGCCCCGGGGCCCCGTTCTTTGGAAGCGCCGTGACCAGCGCACACACTGGAAACCCCTCGCACCGAGTGCGGGGATTTGACATCGCGTCGTCTCGCGCCTAGTAGGTGCCGCCTACACTCGTGACGCTCCTCGCCGGCACCGTCAGTACAAATGCGTCGCGCGTGGTACCCTCGAGCGTCACCGCGCCTAACGGCCGCCAGCGCACGTCTTCGTGCGACTGCTCGCCCGTTAATGGACCCGTAAACGCCAGCCCGTTGAGATGCACGCGCACCGACTTCGGCACATCTCCGTTGTTGATGATCACGACCGACGCCTTCCCCCGCCGATTGTCCGTGAACGCGCTGACCAACACCAACGAGTCCGAGCTTGACGACTCCACGCGCATCGCCCCGCGCTGCACCCACCGCGCGTAGTGGCCGATGGCGTACCCCATCCCCGTGATGAACACCGACGACGTGGGGAGATCGATCAGCGCGATCGTGTCCTCCTCCTTGAAGAGCGACTGACTCGGGCCGGAGTGCTCCGTGTTCGTCTCACTGTCCCACATGCTCAGCATTCCGAAGTACGCGCTCGCATCCGTATACGCCAGCTCATCGTGGATCGCGATTGCCCGAGCGCGTAGCGCGTCCATGGTCCGCGGGTCGACCCCCCCATGCGACACCTCCGTCATCCAGAGCGGGAGGTTGTACTGGCGCCCTAGGTCGCGGAGTGCCCGGCGCTGGGCGATTTCCGTTTCATCCCGGCGCCCCCGGCCGGGGCCCTCGAGGATCCGCGTCGTGCTCGAGTACGGTGACCCGTACGGGTACACGTGATACCCGATTGCGGCGACGTATTGTCGCGCGCCCGGATCGGCAAGGATCGCGCGGGCCAACGTGGTCGCCGACAGCACCGAGTACTCCGACGGCGCGATGAACTTGGTCGGCATTCCAACGGCTCGCAGCCGCGCACCGGCGCGCTTGATGATGTCGATCATCTCCTGTGCGCCGCCGCCCTTGAGCTCCACGTTCCCGATGGTCGGCTCGTTGAACAGCGCGTGATAGCGCGGGATGTCGCCCGTGGCGTCCCGCCACTTGAGCACCGCAGCGACCACGTACTCCGCGGACTCATCGAGGTAGCGATTGTAGTCGGCCTTCCTGATCGGCTCGAGCCAGGTCGCCGCCGTCAGGCTGACGGAGTTCCCCGGATACAGCGAGAGGCTCTCTCCGGCGAGCGCTTTCGCGGGCGTGACGAGCTTGTCGGCGACGGCCTGCAATCCTGCGAGCTCGAACGCCGATTGATTCAGGTAAAAAGGGTCGGCGTCATCGTTCGCGGGTTCGAACACACCGATGTCCACGTTCCCGAGCGTCAGGCGCACGTCGCCGTACACGGCCTTGAGCGCTCGCGCGCGAAGGGACGGAGGCAGCTTGTCGTTCGCGCCGTTGCCGTACACGAGCGAGAGGGTCGTCGCACCAAACCCCTCCATGACCTGATGTGCTGCGGCGGCGTTGACCTCGACGCGCACGCTCGCGGCTGACGCCGGTCCCTGCGCGGACCCTTGCGCGTCCGTCGCCCCGACGCACGCCGTGAGGAGCGCCGCGACGAGCGCTCGCACCGAGATCCCGCTCGCGACTGAAGGACTCATCGGGCTCCCGCCATGGTAATCTCCCTCGATTGGTCCAAATCCTCGAGGAACATCGCCTCCGCCTGTGCGCCGAGCACGCGGTCCTCGATCACCGCGTCGAGCTCGAAGTTGATGGCGACGCCTAACGGGTTGAAGTCCGTCGATCCCACACGCGTCCACCGGCGATCCACCACACTGGTCTTCGCGTGCATCATCTCCCCCCGCCACTCCCAGATGCGCACGCCGTTTCGCAGAAGCCGACGGTAGAAGTAACGGGTCGCGAGCCGAATCCAGGGATGATCGTACTGACTTGGCACGAGCACGCGGACATCCACACCGTCACGCGCCGCGCCCGTCAGCGCTTCCACCTCCGATGGGCTCGGTGTGAAGTACGCGCTCGCGATCCAGATCGAGCGCTCCGCCGAGACCGCCTGAATCTGCAGGGCTCGCGAGACGCGGAAGCGACCGGGTTCACCCTCAATGATGCCAACGAGCGCAGGCGGATGCACACTGGGATCCAGGTGCGTCGACCGTGCCAGCCGAGTGAGATGGCGATGCGACCCGCGCCGCTCTTTGCCGAGCGCGCGGCGCCACATCCGATCGAACGCTTGCGTCATGTCACTCGCCGCGTCGCCCTCGATCTGGACGGCGGTGTCGCGCCACGGCGCGCGTCGTTGCTTGAGCACGCCCGTCTTCCACTCGCGCCCGATCCCGATCCCACCCGTCACGCCAGCACGGCCGTCGACCACGAGCAACTTCCGGTGATCGCGGGGAACGAAGCCGAGCCACGCGCGGAATCCCGGCGGGTTGAACATCCGCGCGTTCACGCCGTGGCCCCGCATCTCCGTGAAGAATGATCGCGGCGTGCCGAGGCACCCGATCCAGTCCACGAGCAGTCGGACCGCCACGCCGCGCTGAGCCGCGGCGATGAGCGCTCGAGCGAACTGCTGCCCGACCTCGTCATCGCGAAAGATGTAGCCCTCGAGGTTGACGGACTCCTCGGCCCCGTCGATGAGCGCCAGCATCGCCGCGAATGTCGCCGGCCCGTCCCGCAGCAACGTCACGCGGTTTCCACTCGACGCGTCGGCCGCGGCGATCCGCCATAGACCGCGCGCGAACGAGGGAGAGCCAAGTTGCGCTGGGATGCCGCGCTCTTCGAGCTCTGGTGGGAGGACGGCCGTCGCGAGGCGGGCGACAAGCGAACGAGCGTCTGCCTTACGGGTTCGCTCGTCGGCCGCGGCCTCCACGCTGGGGGTTACGAGTTCTGGCCGGTCTTTCTCATTCATCCCAATCGCGTGCGATTCGAACCATCGCCGGAACATCGAGCGGCTTGCCCAGCACCGGACAGCCGAGTGCCGTTGGCCTGCGACCCTCGGTAGCACCTGGCACGTCGCCACTCACGAACACGACGCGTCGAGAGAGCAGTGGGTGGTGTTCCTGCAACCACGCATGCAGATCAAACGCAGTGCCGTCACCGAGCCAGATGTCGATGAACAACCCGTCGGGTGGCACCTGCTCGATGCGCTCCTTCGCCTCGCGCACCCCCTCGGCCGTGTATACGCGAAGGCCGCTGCTCTCGAGTTGCCGGCGAACGACCATGCGCACCGCAGGGTCATCGTCGACATATAGAACGGTTGGCATGTCTCCTCACCTGCCGCTGGCCGAGCCGCGGCTATCCTACCAAAACATACGCCCTGCGCGCCACTTGCCCGAGCCGGCCGGGTGGGCGATATCACGCCATGCTCTCCATTGACCTCACGGGACGACGCGCGCTCGTCGCTGGCGTCGCGGACGACGCGGGTTACGGCTTTGGCATCGCGAAGGCCCTGGCCGAAGCGGGCGCCACGGTCTGCGTCGGCACCTGGCCGCCGGCGCTCAACATCTTCAACAACCTGCTGGAACGCGGAAAGCTCGACGAGTCTCGGCGACTGAGCAACGGCCGCATGCTCGAGTTCGAGCGGATCTATCCCCTCGATGCCGCTTTCGACACGCTCGCCGACACGCCCGAGGACATCCGCACGAACAAGCGATACAAGGATACCGGCGACTTCTCGATCGACGGGCTGGTCGGGCGCCTGACGAGCGACTTCGGCTCGCCGTCGCTCGACATCGTCGTGCACTCGCTCGCCAACGGCCCGGAGGTCAAGAAGCCGCTGCTGGAGACGTCTCGCGCGGGCTACCTCGGTGCCGTCAGCGTCAGCGCCTACTCGCTCGTGTCACTCGTTGCGCGCCTCGGTCCGCACCTCCGGCCGAATGCGAGTGTCGTGTCACTCACCTACATGGCGAGCGAGCGAGTCATTCCCGGATACGGTGGGGGGATGTCATCCGCGAAGGCGGCGCTCGAGAGCGATACGCGAACGCTCGCCTACGAGGCCGGGCGCAAGTGGGGCGCGCGCGTGAACACGATCTCGGCGGGACCCCTCGCGTCGCGTGCCGCGAGCGCCATCGGGATCATCGAACGGATGGTCGAGTACTGCTCGGCGAACTCGCCGCTGGCGGGCGAGCTCGCGCCGAAGGATGTCGGCGCGATGGCGGCGTTTCTCGCGAGCCCACTCGGCGGTGCCGTGACCGGCTCGACGATCTACGTCGATCACGGCTATCACGCGATGGGTATGGCGCCTGCGCTGGTCGAGAATCGCTAGTCATTGTCATCCCGAGCGAAGCCGCCGTCGGCGGCTTCGCTCGGGATGACAAGCTCCTCAGCGATGCGCCTCCCGCTCGCTTCGAACCTGCTCGATCAGCCGGTCGCTCACCTCGCCGAGGACCTCGACGATGGTGATTCGTGCCTCCGTTGAGAGCGCGGGCCGCTGTCCCGCGGTCCGTCCCGTGATGAGCCAGCACGCGTCGGCGTCGTAGTTGCGTATGATGCTCGCGAGGAAGTCGAGGGCCGGCTCGTCGCCCGCCGCCAACACGCGTTCAGGGAGATAGAGATCAGCGATCGGGCGTTCGAGGCGCCGTGCCGCGGCAGTGACGTCACCCTCGTCTTGTCGGGCGATCAGAGTACGGATCCGGTCCGCTATTTCATGCGCCACGTTGTGATTCGTCAGCTCGAGCGCCATGCGATGACCCATGAGTACAGCTGCGCGGGTTCTGTTGTGTTCGGTGCAGGTCTCCGGAAAGAAGATGTACCTAACGTGGCAGACGCCGTGCCGCGTTCTGGCAGCCTCGGCTGAAGCGCCGGCCGAAGCCGGCGGGCCGGGCTGTTGGTTTTTCGTAGAAGGAGGAGGTTGCTATGGCCAAGGAACGCGAAGATCGAACACCGGTTGATCCCCCGCCCGGGGTGAACGAAACAGCGGGCGATGATGCCGAGGACGCCGTCGAGGAAGCGTCGATGGAAAGTTTCCCGGCGAGCGATCCGCCGTCCTATACGCCGACGCGCACAGGGACGCCGAAGCGCAAGAACGGTCGAGACACCCATCAATAGCCACGGCACTCCCGGCACCGCGCTTGCCACCCCGGCTCGAATCCAGAATCAACGGAGAGTCCGGTGAACAAGCGACGAAAGCAGCGAGCAACGTGGATGCTCGTCGGTGCCGGGTCCGCCATGGCGGCCGGGGCCGCTATGAGCGGCCTCATCGAGGGAGGGTGGCGCGTGTTGCGGGATGAGGAGCCACCCATCGACCCCGAGGCGTCGACGACGAATTGGGGGAAAGCGATTGCGTGGACGGCGCTCACCGGCGTGCTTGTGAGCGTTGCACAACTGGCCGCTCGACGCGGCGCCGCGGCAGGATGGACGCGCGTGACGGGGCGGAAGCCGCCCCGCCGCCGGTCAGCTGTGTGATCGCAAGCTTCTGGCGATCAACCCCAGTCCGCCCGCGAGCAGCACGAGCATGATCAGCGTGTTGAACAGGCTCGTCGGGCGGAAGAAGATCGTGAGATTCGTTAGGATCCCGAGCAGGATGACGAGCGCTCCGAGCGCGGTGAGCAGCCACCCGAGCTTGGAGCGACCGTCGAAGAAGAGCATCCCGATCCCGATGAGCAACGGGATAAGCGAGATCCCGAAGGCGTTGTACCCCCAGAGCTGCCAGAATCCGGAGCTGACGGTCACCTGGTTGAGAAGGAGGTAGCCGCCGGCTGCGGTCATCGCGAGGCCCGCGAAGAACTCCCCGAGGCCACCCGGTGTTCCGCCAGCGCCCTTCGGCTTTTCGGTGCCGGCCAATCCGGAGTCGTCGAGTGCCATCTGTCAGCGTCCCGAGTGAGGCGACGCTGATGATGGCGCTCCCTGGCGGAATCCGCGAGACTACGTCAGCCGCGAGCAGGCCAGGGCGGCGTCACACGCGTCGCCTCGAGTAGCACGCTGACGACCTTGCGAGTCGCCGACCGCACGCGACGGAGTCGGCGCCAGATCCGCCACCCCGGTGTCCGACGCGCCGATAGTGCGGCGTGCAGCTCGCGCGCATAGCGCCATCGATCGTCAGGCTGCGGCATGAGGCATCGCTCGATGGCGTCGACGAGGTCGTGCGGCGCGTCCGGCGCGAGCTGTCGCAACGGCCGGTGTTGCGCCTCGGAACGCCGAGCCGCGATCTGCTGAACGGTGTCGCCGGGGTAGGGGAGCTGGCCAGTCAGCATCAGGTAGCCGAGGACGCCCAACGAGTAGATGTCGCTGCGGCCGTCGAGGTCAACTTCACCCGCAGCCTGCTCCGGCGACATGAAATGTGGTGTCCCGAAGCTCCGTCGGAGCTCACCGGGCGGCGGATCGTACGACGGCCGCATCGCCACGCCGAAGTCGGCGACCATCGGCCGCACCGTATCACCACTTCGCTCGAGTAGGATATTCTCCGGCTTGAGATCGCGGTGCACGATCCCTTCGCGGTGCGCGTACTCCAGCGTCAGCGCGAGATCGGCGAGAATGCGACGCGTATCCTCCGCATCGAGCTTGCCGACACGTCGGATTCGCGCGCCGAGCGACTCGCCGGGGATGTAGCGCATCACCATGTACATCACGTTCGGCGATTCTCCGAACCGGTGGAGCGGCACGATGCTCGGATGCGCAAGCTGCCCCGTCGTGCGCGCCTCGCGACGGAAGCGCTCGCAGTCGTCGGGGCTCGCGAGAAAATCCCATCGCAGCACCTTGATGGCGACCACGCGGTGTAGCGTGAGGTCGCGGGCGAGGTAGACCGATCCCATCGCGCCGCGGCCGAGGAGGCGAACGATCTGGAACTCGTCGCCCAGTTCGCCGGTGAGGAGCTCGGCATCCAGATCACGCGCTTCGACGGGCGACTCATCGTCGGTCGCGTCGTAGCCGGAAGGCGTGAATTGATCGGAAGGGCGAGGCATGGCTGGCAACATCTCCTGCAAGCTTTCAGGGCAATCCCGCACGGGATGCGGAATTACGTCCAGACCACTTAGGAAAGTACCGTGCCGTCTTCGGCTTCTGCGTAAGATTCCGGTAATGAACGACTTGCTAACGTCTCATAGCGCCAATCTGCTCACGGCAGCGTCCGGAAATGGGACGCCGCGACGCGTATTCGACACGACCAGATCGGCGTATGGTTTCGTCGGCGATGAGACCGTTACGGGTCGGCGCAGCGAAACCATTCTCGATCGCTGATACCGTCGAAGTTCCTGAACGTTGCATCGGCCGTGTGTGGAAGGGGTCAGGACAAGGGGTCAGAACAAGGGGTCAGAACAAGGGGTCAGAACAATTGTTCTGACCCCTTGTTCT
>Ga0209382_10005646_pt1 | contig 16256 bp, 12 predicted proteins | sample SoiMetdeltSBSDD5_FD_187599 | JGI IMG/M metagenome (GOLD analysis project Ga0209382, IMG submission 187599) | Bulk soil microbial communities from a Populus tree surrounding site in Tennessee, USA - Soil MetaG P. deltoides SBSDD5 (SPAdes) (version 2) | ecosystem: Environmental > Terrestrial >...
TCGACAGCGCGCCTTCATGCATCTCACGGCGGATCTCCAGTCCGACAACCAGAAAGAAGATCGTCATGAGCCCGTCGTTGATCCAGAACTCGAGCGGCTGTGCGAGCAGAAAGCGGCCCAGCCCGATTGACAGCGGCGCGTGCCTGAACGCGTGGTAACTGTCGGATGCAGGCGAGTTCGCCCATGCCAGGGCGATGGCGGCGGCGATCAGTAGAACGATTCCGCTGACGGCTTCAACGTGCAGAAAGCGATCCAGCGTGCTCAACACCCTATCGGCGACGAGCGGCGCGGAGGACGAAGTGGGCTGGGGCGGGTGTTGGTTCATGCCGCGGAGTTCCGAGCTGGCGGCCCGACCAGCTCATACCTGTCTCGCGGCGGTACTGGCGGTACAGACGCGGACACCCGGCGCGCATTAGACAATGGGATCAGAATGCATTCAACCGTTTTCGTGCTTACCTACGGCTGCGCGAACATTCGCCATATTAAGCAAATTCGCTGTTCAGCGAATTTGCCCTCCCTGCCTGCGAATTTCAGCGCGAGTTTGGCCGCCTGCGCGGTGTGGCCCACCGGGAGGCGGTGATCGTGCAGCGCACGCGCATCACGGTATCGAATGCACCGATCTCGGCAAGCGTCGCGCGACGTCGGTGGATGGACTCTGCATGCGCGGTTTCAATGTCGACAGCGGCGTACAGGCGCCACGGTAAGCATTGTTGAAGCGCGAACCGCTCGGCGCCGGATGTGTGAAGGCACTCATGATGACTTGGGCATGCGGCACACCCGTCACCCATTCGCTTCTCGGCAGTCGCAACAGAATGCCGAGCTCGTTCGAGATCCGATCATCCGTCCAGCGCTCAAGCTCCAACACGGCTTCGAGATCGGCCGGCTCGACGAGCACATCAAGAATCCCGCTGACCGGATGTACGGCCGCGACCAGTCGAGTTGTGTCGATCAGTGAGAAGGGCGCGAGCGCGGGCGGTGGCGTGCTGCTCGCACTCATTGCGAGCGAGCATCTAGCAGGCGGCGCACCTGATGCAGTCCGTCGATTCCGCCGCGAATCATCACGTTGATCGGCGGGCGTCCCCCGAACAGAACGTTCGAGTTGGGCAGCTTCACCCAACGATCGGCGAGTTCGGGTTCTCCGAAGAACGTGTGGAGCGCTTTGTAGATGCCCAGGCACAGCGAGATGCGAGTGAGAACGTCATAGGAGAGCGTGCCGACCGTGCCGGCGCTCTTGTACTTGTGAACGGTCGATTCAGATACCCAGCCGAGCAAGCCCTGCATCTCGGGAACGGTTAGATTCCAGCGCGCGGCGATCGAGAAAAAGGAACGGATGGCTGGCCCGGTGGCCCGGACAGTCGCTCGCGCGTGCGAGCGCCCTCACGAGCGAGGATCTCGCGATCGGTCATAGCTGGTCGCGGACGAACTGTGGCGAGCGGGTTGCACGGTGCTGGCCTCCGTATGCGGAGTATCTCCTATACGCACGGAGTATACGCTCCGAGGGCGTGAGCCACCGCCACGGGCAGACACAGCCATTTCGTCCATACGCCATGACGAACCCGACGGTCGAGCGAAGCGAGCCCATCGACGCTCGTATTCCGGCACATACCGCAGCCGCCCAGTGCACATGATTGTCGTGTGGGAGACGATGGCGTTGTGCTCGGCCATTATCGCGGCCAGGTTGCGATAGCTTTACGGAGCAGTCTCGCAATTCCGACACGGCAGTCTTTCCTTCAAAGCAAACAGACAAGAGGATCCGAATATGCCCGCGATTGATAATGAGTGGATGGATACGGATGAGTTCTGTCGAATAACCGGACACAAACAAAACACAATTGAGGGTTGGCGAACCCGCGGAGTGGGTCCGGTTTACTACAAGTTCGGACATCTGGTTCGGTATAGGCGCTCCGACGTTGATGCGTGGGTCGCAGAGCACCGCCGTGTTCCTTCATGCGTTCAACTGAATGAAGCAGATCGAGCGGCGCAATCTACCTAGCGTCGAGAGAAACCATGGGGCGCCGACGACGCACGCTTAGATCATCTAGATGAACAATTGGCAGTGACAGTCAACCTGTTCGGCGCGCTCGCTCATGGCGCGGTCGTGATCTCACGACAGTTCATCGCTGTTTGATGCACCTCAGCGACGAGCTCAACGCGATCAGCGTCGACCGGCAGCAGTCACTCGCGGTACTCGCTTCGACGCGCAGGTGATTATGTGGTGATTACGGCCGGTCGTGCGTAACCGGATTAGAGTCACCGTGCTTCACAAGTAGCTGTTCTACTGCGGAAAAAATCGTAGCCGGGGACGGAACCGAACCATCGACACGCGGACATCGACTCCGCGAGTCGATGGCTGTTGTAAGTGCTTGACAATATTGGTGAAAGGACGGAATCGAACCACCGACACGCGGATTTTCAGTCCGGATGCCAGTGAATCGGTTCATGCGCGTCGCTTCTGTCATATAGACGAAGCCGAAGTGCCGGGAAGTCTCAACATCTTGTCGTAGCCGAGCCAACGCCCCGCTCGTGAGCGACGCATGCGGTCACGGTCGAAATAGTTCGCGCGCCACAACGATGCTTCGTTCGGATTTCCGTATCACCCACTTGACTATCAGAAATGATTTCGCTTGCGGGCGCAACCTCTGCGATGCAAGGGACGTGGTGACGAATCCCCTGTGAGAGAGGCCTTCTGAGCCCGCGTTAGCGAACTTCCTGCACACGCGCCGGCGTATAGTCACCGGCACAGGAAGCTGCCCGCCCTCGTTCGGTTCCTGCCCGTGCCCGAACCTGGCGCTGCGACTCGTCGCGCCGCCACGGTCAAACGACTGCCAAGTCGCGTTGCCGATGCAGTTCCCACCTGCATCAGCCCATGGTTTCTCGTCGAGAACTCGTCCCCGATCGAAACTGGCGCTCTTACGTCCCGAGCGCGTTGGATGAGCGCATCCGATGCTTCGTACGACTACCGACAGGCTCAGTGAAGCGCATCGATACCGATACTGGCCCCTTTTGACAGTGTTACCGGCGCACCTCATCGGTCGTGTGCACTGGTGCTGGACACGCTAGCGAACGGCAGGCGCGCCACCAGGATGCAGGCGGCGCACACATGCTTCACGCATGCTTGCGCCAATCGTTTGCAGTTCTCGGCATTGGCGTTTCTCTTGTTCAAGCCGCCTTTGACCGCTCGGATACCCCACTTCGCCTCAACAGCCCCAAATCCCGTTTGTACGCTTAGGAATTTGTCATGAACAATGCGAATACTGCGCGTGACGCGCAACCCCACACTGAGAGCACAGCTCGCTGGCCTAGCGTAGGCGTACGGACCACACTTCCGGCATCCACTCCTCCTATGCGACGGGCGATACGTCGCGCAGAGCTGCGGAAGATCGTACCCCTCGCCAATACGACGATTTATGAAATGGAGTGTCGCGGGGATTTCCCCAAGCGGTTCTACTTAACTCCGCGATGTGTTGTCTGGGATCTCGATGAAGTCTATGCGTGGCTTGATGCCCGGAAGCTGCCCGCCGAGCAGGCAAAACTAGGAAGAGCTCCAAATCCGGACGTCCGCTTGCGCCGGCGGCGGCCGCTCAAAACGTCGCCCGGGTTGTAACCCCACGCATCTATGGAGGAAGGAAAACCGGCGTGTAGGCCGTACCTCTCGACCAGGCGTCCACCATGTCCGCCCACTCTTGCATCATGTGCCGCACCTGCTCGGCGTAAAGCGTTCTGTCGCAAAGATCGCGCCTCCTTTCCATGACTTCGCGCGCAAGTGCCAGTTCGACCCAGTGCGCATTGAAGCCGATATCTAGCAAAATCGTCGACCCGGTTCGGATCAAGTCGTAGAGCGAGAAGCGTCTCAACGGTAACTTTCGAGATTGCGCTTTGTCGAAAATCGCCTTCGTCGTGTGGTTCAGGCACACGGGCGCCATCGGCAGGAATGGATCCAGCATCGAGGGCAGAAGGTACTCGGAGACGCCCGCCCTTGCTTTCAACTCGACCAGGATGTCGAACGCCTGCCGCGACAGATAAATGTAACGAGTCTTAGTTGACTTTGCTCGACCAGGTGGGATCGCCCAAACACCGCCTTCGAAGTCGACCTCCGGCCATTTCGCCATCACAAGTTCGCTTCTGCGAACGAGTGTGAGAAGGATGAGCTTCAATGCGAGCCGATACTCCAATCGAACTGGCGTCTCCTCCATGAGTCTGCACAAGATTCCGACCTCGCCCGGAGACAGCAAACCCTGGCGCGGCGTGAACTTGGCAATCGACTGCGCGGTGATTTTCGCCACTGGACTTTCACAAGGATCGCCTTTCGAGCGGGCGAAAGCGAACACGTTTTTGATCACGTCTCGAGCATGCACCGCCGTTGCGGGCGCCCCGCGCAACTTGATGCGCTCGCATACCTGACGAACCTCCTCTGCATCGATGTCGGCAAGACGTCGTTCCCCAAGAAACGGCTTGATATCGCGATCATAGACGCGCCGGCGTTGACTGATGGTGCTCTCGGAGAGGTCCGCCTCAGCGAACCAGAGTTCAGCAAACCGACCAAACTGTCTCATGCCCATTGCAGTTTTCCGTCCAGCTCGGACGTGATCTGTGGGACGTATGTCTTGACGAACGGCGGCAACAGCACAGGTGCATATGATTGGCCTGCGACCCACGCATCGATCATGTTGGCCCATTCCTGCAGCATGTGCCGGCGCTGCTCTGCGTACTGCGCCTTGTTGTACACACCACGCGATGAGTGGCCCTGCTCATGCGCCAGGCATTTCTCAATCCAGTCTCCGTTGAACCCTACCTCGTTCAGAACCGTTGAAGCGGTGCGACGCAGATCGTGCAACGTGAAGTCCTCAAGCGGAATATCTCTGGACTTCGCCTGCTCGATTACAGACGTCGTAAGACGATTGAGACTGCCGGGCGAGATGTGCGTCCTCGGGTCATGGCGAGATGGGAGGATGTATGGGGAACTTCCGGCGCACGACTTGAGTGCAGTGAGGATCTCGATCGCCTGCCGTGACAGGTACACATTGTGCGGCCGCCGCGCCTTCATGCGCTCTTTGGGAATGCTCCAAATCGCCGCCTCGAAATTCACCTCGGGCCACTTTGCTTTGATCAGCTCTCCCTTTCGAACGAGCGTCAGCAGGATCAGGCGAATCGCCAGTCGATGGTCCGCGGTCGCCTGCGTGTGCTCCAACATCACCAGCAACAGCCGGACTTCGAGTGGACTGAGCGCGCGATCGCGCGCCTTGATCGTGGCGATCGCCTTAGGCGCGACGCTTGCCGCCGGGTTGGGTATCTTGACCCCCTTAAGCGCTGCGAAATCGAACACTCCCTTGATGATGTCTCGAACGTGCAGCGCCGTTGCCGGCGCGTTTCGGCGCTTTATCTGCTCACAAAGCTCGCGGATATCGTCCTCAGTGATCTCGGCCATCACCCGCTTCTTGAAGCGCGGATAGATGTCGCGGTTGTAGACACCCCGCCTCATCGCCTTGGTGCTATCGGCAAGGTCGGCTTCTCGGAACCAATCCTCGGCGTAGTCGCAAAAGGTCTTGGCCGCCTTGACACGTTGCTTCGCGCTCCGCTTGCCCTGAGCGGGAGACTCGCCACGACTGATAGCTTCCTTCGCCTTGAGACACTTCTCGCGGGCGAATGCGAGCGTCAGGCCTCTCGGGTTACACCGATTGGGCGGGTAGTACGGACCAATGATGAACGTCTCGCGCCGCCCGTTCAGACGGTAGTCGTAGCGAAATGAAATCCCACCCGTCGGCAACACCAGGACGTACATCCCGTCGCGGTCGGCGACCTTGTAGCGCTTGGACTGAGGCTTCAGGTTTCTCAGCGTCGTGTCGGTCAGCATCGCGGCGCTCCGGGCCCATGAATGCGTACCGTTACGGCCGTGGGGAAAGGCCTATTTTTGTAGGCTTTAACGCATCTACGCTCTGAGCGAGCGTCAATGCCCTGACGGACACGTGACGGACATTTTTGAGCGTAGTCGAAACCGAACCGCCGGTGTCCGTCAGAATGTCCGTCAAAATTTTCCGCTGGCCCGCGATCGTCCGCGATAGCCAACGAGCGAAAATTTTCTCGGAAACAGGAACTTAGACGTGATTTGCGATTGAACTCGATCGATGGCGAAGGATAATTTTCTATTCCCACTCGATCGTGGCGGGCGGCTTGCTCGAAATGTCGTAGGTGACGCGCGAGATGCCGTTCACTTCGTTGATGATGCGACGGGATACCAGTTCCAGGAATTCGTACGGCAGCCGCGACCAGCGGGCGGTCATGAAGTCGATCGTTTCGACGGCGCGCAAGGCAATCACGTAGTCATAGCGGCGGCCGTCGCCCATCACCGCGACCGAGCGCACCGGCAGGAATACTGCGAAGGCCTGGCTCGTACGATCGTAGAGATCGTGCTTGCGCAGCTCTTCGAGATAGATCGCATCGGCTTTGCGCAGCACATCCGCGTACTGCTTCGTCACTTCCCCGAGGATGCGCACCCCGAGGCCCGGGCCCGGGAACGGATGCCGATACACCATCTCGCGCGGCAGACCGAGCTCGACGCCGAGCTTGCGGACTTCGTCCTTGAACAACTCGCGCAGCGGCTCGAGCAGCTTCAGGTTCATCTTCTCCGGCAAGCCGCCGACGTTGTGGTGGCTCTTGATGACGTGCGCCTTGCCGGTCTTGGCGCCGGCCGACTCGATCACGTCCGGATAGATCGTGCCCTGCGCGAGCCAGCGAATCCCGGGCAGTTTCGCCGCCTCCTCTTCGAAGACTTCCACGAACAGCCGACCGATGATCTTGCGCTTGCGCTCCGGATCGGCCTCGCCCTTCAACGCATCGAGGAAACGCGCCTCGGCATTGACGCGAATCACCTTCACGCCCATGTGCTTCGCGAACGTCTCCATCACCTGGTCGCCCTCGCCCAGGCGCAGCAGGCCGTGATCGACGAACACGCAGACCAGCTGCTCACCGATCGCACGATGCAGCAACGCGCCGACTACTGAAGAGTCGACACCACCGGACAAACCGAGCAGCACCTTGTCGCGCCCGACCAGCTCGCGCACGCGCGCGATGGAATCCGTGATGATGTTGCCGGGCTGCCAGCGCGCCTCGCAGCCGGAGATCTCGCGCACGAAGCGCTCCAGAATCTTCAGGCCCTGCAACGTGTGCGTGACTTCAGGATGGAACTGTACGCCATAGAAGCGGCGCGACTCGTCAACCATCGCCGCCAGCGGCACGTTGTTGGTGAAGCCACAGGCTACGAAGCCTGGCGGCACCGCATCCACTCGATCGCCGTGGCTCATCCACACGTCGAACAGCGCCCTGCCCTCGCTGTCACTGTGATCGCGCAAACCATCCAGCAGCTTGCATGGCGCAGACGCAGTGACCTGCGCATAACCGAACTCACGATCAGTGCTCGGAGTCACGCGGCCGCCGAGTTGCATGGCCATCGTCTGCATACCGTAGCAAATGCCGAGGACCGGCACGCCCAGCTCGAACACCGCTTGCGGTGCGACCGGCGCCTTCGATTCCGTCGTCGATTCCGGACCGCCCGAGAGAATGACGCCGCGAGCCCCGAAAGCCCGGACATCGGCGTCGCTCATGTCCCACGGATGGATCTCGCAGTAGACGCCGCTCTCGCGCACGCGACGCGCGATCAGCTGCGTGTACTGCGCGCCGAAGTCGAGAATCAGGATCCGATGGGCGTGGATGTCCGGTGGGTGAAACGCGGTCGCGGAAGCGGCAGGCCGTTTGGCCATTTCAGCTGACACGGTAGTTCGGCGCCTCTTTGGTGATCGTCACATCGTGTACGTGGCTCTCGCGCACGCCCGCGTTGGTGATTCGTACGAACGACGGCCGGGTGCGCATCTCTTCGATCGTGCGGCTGCCGGTGTAGCCCATCGCGGCGCGCAGGCCGCCGGCAAGCTGATGCAGGATCGTGACGAGCGAGCCCTTGTAAGGCACGCGCCCCTCGACGCCCTCGGGCACCAGCTTCTCCAGTTCTTCGGTCGCATCCTGGAAGTAGCGATCCTTCGAGCCGTGCGACTGTGCCATCGCGCCGAGCGAGCCCATGCCGCGATACGATTTGTAGGACGCGCCCTGGTACAGCTCGACTTCGCCGGGCGATTCCTCGGTGCCGGCGAACAGACCGCCGATCATCACGCAGTGCGCGCCCGCGACCAGTGCCTTGGCGATGTCGCCGGAGAAGCGGATGCCGCCGTCCGCGATCAACGGAACACCGGAACCCTTCAGCGCAGCTGCGACGTTGGCGACGGCGGTGATCTGCGGCACCCCGACCCCCGCGACGATGCGAGTCGTGCAGATCGAGCCAGGACCGATGCCCACCTTGATGCCGTCCGCTCCGGCTTCGACGAGCGCTTTGGCGGCTTCAGCGGTAACGATGTTGCCGGCGATGAGCTGCTGATCCTTCCAAGCCCGTTTGATCTCACGAACCATGTTCAGCACGTTGCTGGAGTGGCCGTGCGCCGTGTCGACGACGATCACGTCGACACGCGCTTCGCGCAGCGCTTCGACGCGCTTCAGCGTGTCCTGGCCGGTGCCGACTGCAGCGCCGACACGTAACGCACCGCGCTCGTCCTTGGCCGCGCGTGGGAACTCGGTGGCTTTCTGGAAGTCCTTGACCGTGATCATGCCCTTCAAGTTGAAGTTCTGATCGACGACCAGCACCTTTTCGATGCGATGCTTGTGCAGCAGCGCCAGGACTTCTTCCTTCGGCGCATTTTCGCGCACGGTGACCAGCCGCTCCTGCGGCGTCATCACCGTGGACACGGGGGCGTCGAGCTTGGTCTCGAACCGCAGGTCGCGGTGCGTGACGATGCCGACCGCCTTGGAGCCCACGACTACCGGCACGCCGGAGATGTTCTTCGCGCGCGTCAGCTCCAGGACCTCGCGGATCGTCTTGTCGGCCGTGATCGTGATCGGCTCATGGATGACGCCGCTTTCGAACTTCTTGACCCGCTGCACTTCGCGCGCCTGGGCCTCGATGCTCATGTTCTTGTGAATGACGCCGAGCCCGCCTTCCTGCGCGATCGTGATCGCCAGGCGGGCTTCCGTGACCGTGTCCATGGCGGACGACAGAATCGGCAGATTCAGACGGATCGAGCGGGTGAGTTGCGTGCTCAGGTCGGCATCGCGCGGCACGAAATCGGAGTGTGCCGGGACCAGGAGCACGTCGTCGAAGGTGAGTGCTTCCTCGAGAATGCGCATGGCAAGTACCCGCGTTATCGATGAAAGCGCGCCATTGTACATGAATAGGACCAGCCTGTAGCCTTCTTTTCCATGCCGCCTTCGGACCTGGAGCTGGATTTCTCGGAGCCTGCGCCGCCGCCGCAGCCGGTGGACACTCGCGACATCTACACCCCGTCGCGCCTCAACCGCGAGGCGCGCACGCTGCTGGAGCGCGGCCTGCCGGCGCTGTGGCTGGAAGGCGAGATTTCGAACCTGTCGCGCCCCTCCTCCGGTCACTGGTACTTCTCGCTGAAAGACGAAGCGGCCCAGCTCCGCTGCGCCATGTTCCGCCAGCGCAACCTGATGACGCGGTTCTCGCCCCGCGATGGCTCGCACGTGCTGGTGCGGGGCCGTGTCAGCCTGTACGAGCAACGCGGCGACTACCAGTTCATCGCCGATTACATGGAAGAGGCCGGCGAAGGCGCGCTGCGTCAGCGCTTCGAGCTGCTGAAAACGAAGCTCGCCGCCGAGGGCCTGTTCGCCGTCGAGCACAAGCGGCCGTTGCCGCGCCTGCCGCGAAGAATTGGCGTGATCACCTCGCCGACCGGCGCGGCGCTCCGCGACGTGCTGCACATCCTGCGCCGGCGGTTCTGCACGATTCCTGTGTTGCTCTACCCCGTGCAGGTCCAAGGCGGCGTCGCGGCGGCACAGATCGCGAGGACGATCCGGCGAGCATCGGCGCGCGTGGAATGCGATGTACTGATCCTGGTGCGCGGCGGTGGCTCGCTCGAAGATCTGTGGGCATTCAATGAAGAGAGCGTGGCTCGCGCGATTTACGACTCAGCGGTGCCAATCGTCACAGGCATCGGTCACGAGGTCGACTTTACGATCGCAGATTTCGTGGCTGACGTGCGCGCACCGACCCCCTCGGGGGCCGCGGAGCTGGTCGCTCCGGATTCCAACGAGTGGCTCAGAAATGTCCTGCGCCTCACCAATCGGCTCACTGTCGCGCTGACGCGCTCGCTCAAGACGCAGCAGGACCGCGCTGCGTGGCTGCGGCGGCGGCTCGCTCAGTTGCATCCTGGCGTGGAGCTGCGCCAGCGCGCGCAGCGCCTCGACGATCTCGAACAGAGATTGATTCGCGTCGTTCGCTCCGACCTCAGCGAGCGGCGACGGACGCTCGGGCAACTGGCGGCGGACTTGCGTCATCACTCTCCCGCACTGCGCGTCGCGAATGCACGCCGCCGTCTGGAAATTGCGCGCGCCAGCATCGAAAACTGCGTGCAACAGAGCATGGACAAACTGGGCAAACGCCTCGCGGTCGCGGTGCGAACGCTCGACGCCGTCAGTCCGCTCGCGACGCTACAACGCGGGTACGCGATCGTCACCGACTCCAAAGGAACTGTCGTGACGAATGCCCAAGACGTTCGTGCCGGCCAGCTCATCGACGCGCGCCTGACGCAGGGCACGATTCGCGCACGCGTCGAGCGCGCCACGAATCCGGAGCTGGACCTGCGATTGCCCCGCTCTGATAAGAAGTGAGCCGACGAGAAATGATCCGCACGCTGATCTTGTTCGCCGCGCTCGCCAGCACTGCGCATGCGAGCGACCTGCCGCGGGAGGCCCGAGTTCCAGGCGGCATTGCGCTCGTTGAAATCCCCGGCGGCGACTTGGCGCCGACAGCGCTCATCGATGCACGGCGCACCGCGGTGATCCGCAGTGGCGATCGCTGGCTCGCGATCGTTGGCCTGCCGCTGTCGACCAAGCCTGGGCCGCACAAGCTCAAGGTCGCGACCGGCAAGGAAACCGTTGATGTGCCGTTTCAGGTGACCGACAAGCGCTATCGCACCCAGCACCTGACGATCAAGAACGAACGGCAAGTGACTCCTGCAGCCGAAGACCTCGAGCGCATCCAGGCGGAGAGCAAGCGCTCGGATGTCGCGCTGTCGAAATTCACGACCGACGGAACGCCCGTGTTCGCATTGCAGTCACCCGTGGCAGGCACGCGCTCGGATTCGTACGGCTCGCGCCGCATATTCAACGGCCAGCCACGCAACCCGCATTCCGGCATGGACATCGCCGCGGCGAAGGGCACGCCGATCCGCGCGCCGGCAGCGGGCACAGTGGTCGAAGCCGGCAACTTCTTCTTCAACGGCAACACGCTGTTCATCGATCACGGCTACGGCCTGGTGACGATGTACTGCCACCTCGACGAGATCAAAGTGAAGGTCGGCGACCGACTCGCGGCGGGCGATCCGCTCGGCACGGTCGGCGCCACCGGTCGAGTGACGGGTCCGCATCTGCACTGGGGCGTGGCGCTGAACCGCGCGATGGTGGATCCGGCGCTGTTCCTCGAAGGGGAATGACGGGCTACAAGCCTTCCGGCGGACCCTTCGGCTTCTGCTGCAGGAAGTCGCCGACGACGGGGCGGAAGCGGTCCATGTCTACCAGGAACGAGTCGTGGCCCTGCAGCGACGGCATGCGCACGAACCGAACATCGCTGCCGCCAGCGGCCAGGCCATCCGCCAGCTCTTGCTGCTGCTCGATCGGGAACAGCATGTCCGTCTCCACTCCGATGATCAGCGCCCGCTCGATGGTGAAGCGCTTCAACGCCTCCTGCACCGTGCCGCCATGGTCGGCGAGATCGAACAGATCCATCGCACGCGAGATGTACAGGTAGCAGTTCGGATCGAATTGCCCGGTGAACTTTGCCGCGTGACTCTCCAGGTACGACTCGACTTCGAAGTCGATGCCGAACGGATCGCCGGGTTGGCGCTCGGCGCTGGCGCGCTCGCGGCCGAAGCGCACGGCCCATTCCTTCGCCGAGCGGTAAGTAGCCATGCCGAGTTTGCGCGCCAAGCGCATGCCCTGTACGGGCATCGCATCGGCGCTGTAGTTGCCTTCTTGCCAGGCCGGATCGCGCCGGATCATTTCACGCTGCAGCGAGCGCAGCGCGATCGAGAACGGCGCCGAGCGCGCGGCCGCCGAGATCGACACGATGCTGCGCGTCTCGCCTGGAAACAGCGCGCAATACGCGAGCACGGTCATGCCGCCGAGCGATGGACCGATCACCGCAGCGAGCTTCTTGATGCCGAGCGCGACTGCGACTTCGTGCCCGCCACGCGCCATGTCCTCGACCGTGAGCACGGGGAAGGTCAGTCGATACGGCTGGCCGGTCGTTGGATTGATCGAAATCGGCGAAGTCGAGCCGAACGGACTGCCGAGCGAATTGATGCAGATGACGAACAGGCGTCGCGTGTCGATGGGCCGGCCTGGCCCGATCATGTCCTCCCACCAGCCCTGCGAGGGATCCTCGGTCGACGAAGCGGCATGCGCCGACGGCGACAGGCCGGTGAAGATCATGACCGCGTTGTCGTGACGCGCAGCCGGGTCGCCCCAGGTTTCGTACGCGACCTCGACGCTCGGCAGCTCGCCGCCCCGGCGCATCGGGAACGGCCGCTGCAGCTTCAGGATTTTGCGGGCGGCTGCCATGGGGGTGTCAGTTTAATGCCTCAGCGCTTCACGCGCTTCAGCATGCGCTTGCGCGAGCGGACCTGGCGCGGCGTGAGCGGATTGCGTCGACCCTTGAACGGGTTCTCGTCGGAGCGGAACTCGACTCGCACTGGCGCGCCTTCCAGCTGGAAATGCTTGCGGAACAGGTTGGCGAGATAGCGCCGATAGGCGTCCGGGACGTGCTGGATCTGGTTGCCGTGCACGACGATGATCGGCGGATTGCGCCCGCCCTGGTGCGCGTAACGCAGCTTGATGCGGCGGCCCCGGACCAGCGGCGGCTGGTGCTGTTGAATCGCAAGCTCCAGCACGCGCGTCAGCTCCGGTGTCGCCATCTCGCGCATCGAGGCGTCGTACGCGTGGCTCACGGCACGCATCAGCTCGCCGACGCCCGTGCCATGCAGAGCCGAGATGAAATGCACCGGCGCGAAGTCGAGGAACGGCAACCGCAGATCGAGGCCGGTGCGAATCTCGTCGCGCTTGTCCATGGGAATGTTGTCCCACTTGTTGACGGCGATGATCAGCGAGCGGCCGCGCTCGGCGACCAGGCCGAACAGACTCGCGTCCTGCTCGGTCACTGCGTCGTGCGCATCGATGACGCCGATCACCACGTTCGCCGAATCGACGGCCTGCAGCGCTTTGATGACGCTGAATTTCTCGACCGCCTCCTCCACTCGCGCGCGGCGTCGCACGCCGGCGGTATCGATCAGCGTGTAGCGGCGGCCATCGCGCTCGAATGGCACGAACACCGCGTCGCGTGTCGTGCCGGGTTGATCGAATGCAATCAGGCGCTCCTCGCCCAGCAGCCGGTTGATGAGCGTCGACTTGCCGACGTTGGGGCGCCCGATCACCGCGACGCCAATGTCGTCGGGACCGGCGGCATCGCCCTCCTCCGAGCGCTGCAGACCTTCCAGAGTCCGCTCCATCAACGTGCGCACGCCATCGCCGTGGGTGGAAGAAATCGGCTGCGGATCGCCCAGGCCGAGCTGATGGAACTCCGCGGCGGCGGACGCGGCATCCAGGCCCTCCGCCTTGTTCGCCACGACGGTGACCTGCTTGCCGAGCTTGCGCAGTGTCTGCGCGATGAAGTGATCGGAGGGTGCGAGCCCCTCGCGTGCGTCGGTGAGGAACAGCACGCGGTCGGCTTCCTCGACGGCGCGTAGTGCCTGCTGCGCCATCAGAACTTCCACGCCGCGCGCATCGACGACGAGGCCGCCGGTATCGACGACCAGGTAGGGAATGTCGCCGACTTTGCCGTAGCCGTACTTGCGGTCGCGCGTCAGCCCCGGCAGATCCGCGACGAGCGCGTCGCGGGTCCGGGTGAGGAAATTGAAGAGGGTCGACTTGCCGACATTCGGCCGCCCGACCAGCGCAATGACTGGCAGCATCTATCCGCCATTCGATTCGGGCTTCGGCTCGGCTTCGGACTGCGGCTCCGCTTCGGGCTGGGGCTCTTCCGCCTTCGGCGGCATCGCATCGGGCGACGGCTTGGCCTTCGGCTGGGTCTTGAACGCGAGCAGCTTGCCGGAATCGGTCTGCACGAACACTTCCCCATCGGTGGTGACTGCAGGATTCGTGATGCGCTCGCCGTCCGTCTTCTGCCGGGCGACGATTTCGCCCGTTGCCTTGTCGAGCCAGTGGATGTAACCCTCGAAGTCGCCGACGACGAGCGCGTCGCCGTCCAGCGCCGGTGCGGTGAGACCGCGACGCTTCATCGCGTCCTGTTCCCACAGCACTGCGCCGTCGCTGCGCTTCATCGCGATCACGACGCTGTCGGAATTCGTGAGATACAGATTGTCGTCGTCCATCGTGAAGCCGCGATAGCTGGAAGCATCGCGCGCCCACCAGATCTGCCCCGAATCGAGCGCGAGCATCGCGACCCGACCCTGGAAGCCGACCACGAAGATGTCGTCGCCGGACACGCGCGCCGGTGCATCGATATCGGCGAGCCGCTCCAGCTCCGTGCGGCCGTGCGGCGCGTTCACGATCGCGTCCCACATCACGTCGCCGTTGCGCGGATCGATCGCCAGCACTTTGCCGCTGTCGAAGCCGGCGATGATGCGATCGCCCGCCAGTACCGGCGGCGCGGTGCCCCGCAGCGTGAGCCGCGGCACTTGCTCGTCGACGGCCCAGCGCTGCGCGCCATCGGCGCTCGCCAGCCCTTCGACGTGACCGTCGACCGTGCGAATCACGACGACGTCCTTGGCGATGAGCGGCCGCGCCAAGATTTCGCTGCCGATCGACTTGCGCCACCGCTCTTTGCCGTCAGCAGCCTCCAGCGCAACGACGTCGCCGTCGCTCGAGCCGAGCACGATCAGCCCGTTCTCGACTTCCGGTCCAGCTGACAACGCCAGCTTGGTCTTCGAGGTCCACAGCCGGCGGCCATTCGTCGCCGACATGGCAAACACTTCGCCTTCGTGCGAAGCCGCGTACACCGTGCCGTCGACGACCATCGGACGCAACGCGAGCCGCAACTGCGCGGAGTCGCCACCCAGGCCAGCGGTCCACTCGCGATGCACGATCCGCTTGGGAACGATATCGACCAGCTCGGCCGGCGGATCGATCTCTTTGTCGCCGCAGGCGGCGAGCGTCAGGAATGCCGCTGCGCCGAGCGCAGTCAGCACGACGCGAACGCGATTCGCAGCGAACATCAGGAATCTCCTTCCGCTGCCGCCGCCGGCTTCGCCGGCGCGGCTGGGACTTCGCCGCCGACGTCGCGGAGCTTCAGCTCGACGGTCGCGCGATCGACCTGGCCCTTGGAATCAGGAGCCAGCGCCGCGGCATATTCCGCCCGCGCGCCCTGTGCGTCGCCCTTTGCCACCAGAGCGTCGCCGCGAATCTCGCGCACTTGTGCGCCGAACGCGCCCGCCTTCTCGACATCGAGTAGCTGCAGCGCTTCATCGTGCTTGCCGGTCTGAATCAGCAGGCGCGCCAGACGCAGCCGTGCGATCTGCCCCAGCTCGCTGTCGCGCGACATATCGGCAACCTGCCGGAGCTGCTTCATGGCCTCGTCGAACTTGCCCGCCTCTGCATCGCGCTTGGCGAGCAGCAGGCGGCCCTGCTGGGTGTAGCCGGACTTGGCGTGGTCGCTCGCCAGATCGTTCAGCAGCCGGCCGGCCTGCTCGGTGTCGTTGGCCGCCAGCGCCTTCTGCAGGTCGGCGTATACCTTGGCCGCGGCGTCGGCCCGCTGAGCCCGGTACGACTGCCAGTACTGGTAGCCGGCCAACAGCCCCAACCCGAGGGCAATGCCCGCGAGGATCCATTTCCAGTTCTCGCGCCACCAGTTGCGGAGCGCCTCTTCCTGATCGCGATCGGTTAAATAGTCTTCGACCATGGCAATGTCATCTGTCTATGAAGTTGTAGGACAGTCTCAGCGGCCGAGCCGTGCAGCAATCTCGTCCGCAGCGCGGTCCCAGGCGATCTCGACCTGCGGCGCTTCCGCTCGCAGGGACTTGAGACCGACGACGCGGCGTTCGGTTTCCGCGTCGCCCAGAATCAGCGCCAGATGCGCCCCGCTCTTGTCGGCGCGCTTCAATTGCGATTTGAAGCTACCCCCGCCGCAG
>Ga0209382_10005647_pt1 | contig 16256 bp, 12 predicted proteins | sample SoiMetdeltSBSDD5_FD_187599 | JGI IMG/M metagenome (GOLD analysis project Ga0209382, IMG submission 187599) | Bulk soil microbial communities from a Populus tree surrounding site in Tennessee, USA - Soil MetaG P. deltoides SBSDD5 (SPAdes) (version 2) | ecosystem: Environmental > Terrestrial >...
GAAGGTCGTGCGGCTGCGGTCGGCCCGCGCGTAGTGGTCCACAGTCGGGATTGCGACCAGGGCCGCGCAGCCCAGCGCGAGCGCAGCGCCTCCCGCCCGTCGTGCCAGCGCCTGTCGTGGAGCCGCCAGCCAGCCTGCGACTACGTCGAGCCCGCCGCCCATGAGCCACGCCAGCACGAGCCAGGCGGGAATCCAGAAGATCTGGTTCGCGTAGATGTGCTCGCGCTCGAAGGCGAACGACGTGTAGCGCGTGATGCCCACCGACGAGAGCCAGCCGATCGTCACGAGCAGCAGCCAAGGACCCGTCTGGCGCAGGAGGAGCGGCACGGCACCGAGGGCCGCGAGCAGCAGCACCCAGCCCGACCCGAACTGTCTGGCCGCCCAGTCGGCCAGGATGGAGAGGCGTCGCAGGTAGTCGGCGTGATGGAACGTCGCGAGCTTGCCGGCCTCGACCTCCGTGTACTGGGCGCGCGTGGCGTGCCGCCACAGCGAGTCCAGTGTCTCCGGGTTGCCCCAGTCCATGTAGGGCTGGCGGGCCGAGGCCCAAGGCAGGACGAGATACAGGGCCAACGGCAGGACGCCCGCAAGCAGCGCGAGCACCACCGTGCGCGGGGAGCGCAGAAGTTGCGGCGCGATGAGGATCGCGGCGAAGCCGACCACGGCGCCGAGCGGCAACGCCGAGGTGTGGTTGGTGGCGGAAAGGCCCGTCACGGCCGCGAGCGAGACGAGGCGAGTGCGGCTCGGATGCTCGGCCAGGCCGATCAACAGCAACGCCTGCGCCGCGACGAACAGCGTGTTCAGGCCGTAGACCTCGGGAATGACCGCCTGCGTCCAGTGCGTCAGCGACACCGCGAATAGCGCCGCCGCGGTCACGGCCGCCAAGCGGTGGCGCAGGGTCTTGAGCGCGACCACCAGGAGCACGGCGTTTGCCGCCGCCGAAGGCACGGCCGACACCAGCGAGACGCGCCAGGCCACGCTGCCCCACGGCAACACGTGATCGGCCATCCACGACAGGACGAGCCACAGGGGATACCCGGGCGGGTGAGGGACGCCGAAGCCGTGCGCGGCCGCGAGCAGCTCGCCCGCGTCCTCGCCCGTGACCCGGCGCGCGGCGGTGACGCCGTAGAGCAGCAAGCTCGCGACGAACAGCCCGGCCACCAGGGCGAAGTCGAGCGGGGCGAGAGGCCGCGTCGAGAGGCGCGTCACGGCGCGGCGCGCGGTCGCCGGCGTGACGATCGCCGGCGGCGCGGCGGAGCCGCGCTGCTCGATCCGCTTGAGGTCGCCAGTCGACCGCGTCGCGCCGCGCCGCTGCAGGAATTCGGCCACGACCGGGACGTTGAGGCCGGCGCCATCCGCCAGGGCCACATCACCGAACGAGTGATAGTGCCGAAGCAGGTAGCGCTGCTGCCAGACGTTCGGACGCCTTCGCGCCCGGGCTTCGGCCGCCTGCGCGACTTCGCGCTGCCCGGCACTCGGATGTTCCAGCGGCGCCGTCTTCCGGTAGCGCCACTTCAGCTCCCAGGCCCGCCAGGCCGCCTCGAGCTGGATGCGCAAGGACATCTTGCTCTTGCCCGCCACCCGGTCCGAGAAGGTGATCGGCACCTCGCGCGCGCGGAAGCCGAGCTGCTGGGCCACATGCACCATTTCGACCTGGAACACGAAACCCGCCGAGCGGATGTCATGAGCCAGGTCCATCGCGCGCAGCGTGTCGGCCCGCCAGAGCCGGAAGCCTCCCGTCATGTCCTGCAGGCGCGAGCCGAGCAGAAGCCGCACGTAGACGCTGTTCGCGAACCACGCGAGGAGGCGACGCGAGCGCGGCCAGTCGGCATCGATGCGACTGCCGGGCACGAAGCGTGATCCGAGGACCACGTCGGCGCCGGGCAGTGCCGCGAGCAGCGAGGGGATAGCGGCGGGGTCGTGCGAGTGGTCCGCATCCATCTGCACGACGAGGTCAGCGCCTTGTTCCAGCGCCAGTCCGAAGGCCTGCACGTAGGCGCGCCCGAGGCCTTCGCGCGTCGGGCGGTGAAGGACGGCGACCCGCGGCCCGTGGCGGGCGGCCAGGTCGTCGGCGATCGCGCCCGTGCCATCGGGGGAGTTGTCGTCCACCACGAGGACCGAGAGGCGCACGCCCGGTATCTTCAGCCCCAGCAGTGCCCAGACGAGACTTTCCAGATTCTCGGCCTCGTTGAACGTCGGCACGACGACGGTGAGTCGACGCGCGCGCGCGAGGACGGGCTGCGGTGCGGGCCCCGGGGCGAGAGCTGACGACTGCTCCAACGCCATGGCGACCGCACCCTCCAGAAGGCAGGCGCATGTAACGCCGCTTGGACGACTCCGTCAAGACCACCGCGCGAGCGCGCCGGACGTGAGCGGCGACGGGACCACTTGCTAAGGTCACGCCGCCATGGCCAAACGAAAACGGATTCGAGGTGCGGCCTCCCCCGCGGCCCCACCTATCCAGACGATCGCGAGCGCTGACGCGCCGGTCGCCTGGCCGCGCGCCGCGAGTTGGAACCTTCTCCTGCTAGCCACCGTCAGCGCCATTTTCTTCCGGCAGCTCTTCCTGCATCCGGACGAGATGCTCTGGGGCAGTGACATCGAGCGCGTGTTTGCGCCGTTCAGGCACATCCAGCACTGGTCGTTCGCCGAGCTGGGCCGCTTCCCCCTCTGGGACCCGACGATCCTCTGCGGCCGTTCGATCGTGGGCGACTCCACGCACCTCATGCTGAGCCCGTTCGCCTGGCTGTTCTGGGTGACCTCGTCTCCCCTGATGTTCGGGCTCTACTTCTGGCTGTACGTCACGCTGGGTGCCTGGGGCGTCTTCCTTTGGCTGCGCAACACGGGCGTCGCACCCGTCGGCGCCTTCCTGGCCGCCGTGGGCTTCGCCTACAGCGGCAAGACGGCCGCTCACCTTTTCGCGGGCCACATGGACGTGCTCCCGACCATGATGGGCGCGCCGTGGCTCTTCTGGGCGGCCGAGCGGGTCCTCCTCTACCGGACGCGCGGCAGCGCGGTGGTGCTCGGAGCCACGCTCAGCCTCACCGCCACGGCCGGGCACCTGCCGTCGATCTACTGGAATGTCTTCTTCGTCGCGGTCTACCTGATCATCCAGGGCATCCTGCTCGGACGCAGCGCCCGCTGGTCCGCCGTGCGCCGCTGCGCTGGCCTTCTCCTCCTTGCCGGAGTCGTGTTCCTCGTCGGCGCCATGGCGTGGTGGCTTCCGATTGCGCGGCAGACGCTGCTCCTGTCGGCGCGCGCCCAGACGACGGGCGACGACTACGGCTTCGCCACGATGTTCAGCGCGGCGCCGTCCGACCTGCTGCGCATGCTGTGGCCCTTCCACGGCCTGCCGGTGCCGAAGCCGTTCGCCTCCGACTCCGAGAACACCTTCTTCTGGGAGACCGCGAGCTACCCCGGCCTGCTGATCCTCGCGGGCGCGTGCTTCTGCATTCTCGTCGCACCGCGACGCAAGGAGACCAGGATCTTCGGCGGGCTGGGCGTGCTCGCGGTCGTGCTGGCGCTGGGGCCGAACACGCCGGTGCATCAGTTGTTCTACAGCATCGTTCCGGGGATCTCGCTGACGCGCGACCCGGGACGGCTGTTCTTGTACTCGAACCTCTTCCTGGGCGCCTTGGCCGGCCTTGGCTTCGCTGAGCTCTTGCGGATCGAACCGCGCCGGCGGTGGACGTTCGTGGGCATCGTCGGCGTGTTGTTGCTGATCACGCTGATGCGGCCCGCGGCACATCGTCCAGCCGCAGGCGGCGTGGTCGGCTCGCCAATGTTCTCGATCAGCGTGCTGACCCTGTTCGCGCTGGGTGGCGTGCTCTTCGCGCTCGGTGGGCTGAGCGTGCGAGGATTCGCGGGCCTCGCCATGGCGACGGGCATTCTGGATCTCGGCCTGGTGTGGACTGCGCACGTCTACACGGCGCCACCAACATTTGCGCCTCGCGCGAACTCGGTGGCGGAGTTCCTCGCTCGGGAGATGGCATCGCAGGGACCCTTCCGGTACTTCGATCCCACCGAGACCGTGCCGCAGCAGCTCGCTGCCCGGTACGGGCTCCAGACGATCACGGGCTACCACCCGGGGATCTACCAGCACCAGCTGGAGAGCTACCGCGCGCTGTGGCCGGAGGGAGAGCGGTCCGACGTCGTCCAGCTCTTCATGCACTCACCGAAGGACATCGTCTGCACACCGCTCTTGGACCTCATGAATGCGCGGTATGTCGTGGCGTACGAGGACGAGCTGGACGACCGCTTCGTGAAGGTGTTCACGACGCCGGACGGGGAGTTCGAGCCTCCGCGCAGCGTGTTCGAGCGGAAGGACTGGCTGTCGCGGGCCTTCGTCGTGCCGGCCTCGCTGCCTGCTGCGGGCGACGATGGCGCTCGCGCGGTGTGTCGGATCGACCCTCGGGCGGAGTGCATCGTCGATGATGTTTCGGTCGCAGGCGGCGGAACCTTTCGGACAGTGGAACTCGCAAGCTGGCAGCCGGGCGAAATCGCGTTCGACTGCCAGGTCGAGGCAGCGGGAGTCCTTGTCCTTTCCGAGAGCTGGCACCCCGACTGGGTTGCCACAGACAACGGTGAGCCCGTGTCGGTTCACCGCGCGAACTTCGGGTTCCTGGGACTGCCGCTCGGGCCGGGCGCTCATGACGTTCGCCTGTGGTATCGGCCGTGGGACTTCTACCTGGGCTGCTTAGTCTCGAGCCTCACGTGGCTCGGCCTTGCGCTGCTCGCGGTCGCGCGACGACGGACCAAGCCGGACTCGATGCCAATCTGGTGACCAACCTGGTACGCTCTGACGGTCGGGTCCAGCAGGCTGCCCCTCATCAGGGCGTAAGACTCTCTCCCCCTTCTTCCCCTTTTCCCTAGAATCCCCCGCTGGACCTGACCCTTGCTGCCTGAGGCAGTTGTCACTCGAATCGGCCCTTACGCCCGCGGCTCTGCGCGGCAGCCGTCGGTCGCAAACGTGCGTCCGCCTATCGAGGGAAAGCGCCCTCTCTGAACGTACAGGAGAGGTACAGCGCCAATCAAGTAGATGTAAGACTTGACCTTTCGTCCGGCTCCCACGGACTCGTCAGTTGGCTGCGCCAAGAGGTCAACAACGGAAAGAGTATACCTTCGCCACAGTTCTGTCTAGACCGGTCTTGAGAATTTCGCAGTCCCGTACGTGTGCCGCTCAAGGTCGGTGTAGTAGCTGCCGTCCATTTCCTCCACCCGGCCAGTCGCGGGGATCTTGAGCATTAGCCGACATGTTCCGTAATGCCTGAACTCGGAAAAGATCGCATTTCTAGGTTTGCGCTCGGAGACATACACATAGCTGAATTCGATGTGCGTCGGGTCGAGTTCACGCAAGGCGCCGATGAGCGAATGACTATAGACGTCCTGTCCCTCAAGGAATACACTCAGGGTTGTCCACCGCTGGTGCAGTGTTAGTCGTGCGCGAAACGGCTTGCTGTAGCTCTCCAATGATGACCGAAGCTCCCCATCCCATACTCCATTGATAATGGGAGTTGAAATGCCGAGCAATAGGCGGACGGGACGCAATCGCCAAGCCACCCGATCAAGATAAATCCATAGCACTCCGTAGACCCCGAAGACTGAGGGAGCCGACAACCAGATGGCAAGATCCCTGGAGGGCCACACGCTGGCGTAGTTAAGAATCGTGGCGATTGCCACGCTGACTGCGGCAACAATGATCGGAACTCTTGCACGTTCGTTCGACTCAATGCTCACCGAGTAGGGATGCATCATGACTAGTCGAGGCAGGTCTTACGACAGTTTGCGACTATTCCCCAATGAGCATGATACTGCCTTCGCTTCGGGCGACCTGAAAGGCGCACCGCCTCGGGTTCGTCTAGTATGTCGGTATCGCTCGAGAATCCTAAAGACCGCCTCGCGTGCGGCGCGCCGTCGAGCACGGGCCCCCGTGCGGCCCAGCATGGCCTGCTGGCGTGAGTGGCGGATGGCTTCATCTATGCCCCTCCTGTCTCGGGCAGCCTCCCACGAGGGCAGCCGATCCGTCAAATGCTCCGTCCCTCAGGCTCTCCCAGGCTGCCGTCGTCGGCGATGCTCTGTTCCCGGCCTGGGCGGCGGCAGTAAGGCGTGCGACAATCGTCAGGCCGAACCGATTCTTGGGACACGCAGCGGCGGGGTGAGCCGCCGGCAGTCTCGCTAACCCCACTTTTTGCATGCGGGCCTCTCCATGTGTGGGTCGCTGATCCCTAAGGGCCTCCCGACAGCTGCTCAGGGCGGGTTGCCTCGACCAGGGCGAGGCGTAGACAACGTAGCCAACTCCGTTTTCATGGAGGCACTCCAGTGACTGATGACCCCGCCCCCCTCCCCGCAAATCCTCCCGCAAGTAGGCGCCGCGCGTGGTTCGACGTCATGAGCCATCCAGTATTCGTAATCCCTATCGCATTTGGAGCCGGCTTTGCGCTGTCCACGAGATTCACTCACGACTACGTCCCAAGTAACGAAGTCGCCAGTCTCCGTGATCAACTTCACGCTACCGAAGCCGAGCTTGCCAAGGTCGACAAGGCACGGCTAGCCGCAACGGCACGCGCGGATTGGGAAGCAGCTCGCGCAACCAGGGAGAAGAGCCGGGCCGATAGTGCTGAAGAGTCACGACGTCTTGCGGAGGTCAAGCTCGCCAGCACCACCTTGGACCTGAGTAGTTTACAGGGGAAGTGTGCCACGCTCATTCCGTATGATGCAGCGCTAGATCGACTTGCAAGTACGCCAGTCTCCGGGTGGTGCATCCTGGGGGAGCCGTGCCATGATCATGAGGAGTACCAGCATCCCGAGTATCACAACTGCACATTGAAGCGAGCGGACGGTGCGGCCGGCCCCTTGGGGGCCAACACGACGGCAGTTGTAAATGAATTCTTGACTGTGTGGCCGATTCCACCCCAGAGAAACGATAAGGACTGCTATGGTGCCTTCGCAGGCCTTGAGGCCATGCTTGAAGCCGACTCGTGCGAATACTACCCACCTGAGGTATCAGAGCGCGGGATTCTCGTGCCGGGCCAGCACGTCCTAATTCGAGACGTGTTTCCCATCGTGTTGGGTCCGACGTTTGTCCAGTACGAGCTGTTGCCCAACCCATAGGAAGCGAGGGAAGGCACGCTTTCATAGATAGGCCAACCGCGCTACTCCGTCGTTGCCACAGACCCGTTCAGTCGCCTGTGGTTGCTAACGATTGGATGACGGCAGTGACAGCCGTCTGATGAGCGGCACCGCAACTGCCGCCTAGGACATAGTGCGGCCCAACAACGATCTCTCCACAAGCCCTATGGCACAAGAACGCTACCATAACCCCAGCACGGCTGCTCGGCTTCCAAACTTACTCCTGTCGTTCTGACGTCGGCCAGAGTGTGCTCGACGCGGAGTCGCTGTGCAACAGGACAATTCCAATGGTGGCCACCACTACACCAACCCAGACGCCAGGTGCCTCGAAAGGCACAGTGGACGTGATCACACCAAGGCGTGTGAAGAGATACTCAAGGCCCAAGGCGATCAATGGTGTCAAGCCCATCGCAGCTGCCTGTGCGAGTTCGCTTCTGATCCTCACTGCGCAGAAGAATGCGCCCACAACCACGACTCCATCACAGGCCGCAATCCCCACAGCTTTGGCATTCAGTCCGTCGTAGCCATTAAGGACCGCGGCCAATGAAAGGTAAGCCAGCGCCACACCCCCATAGCGGTACGCAATTGCATATCCCAAGTCGGCCTTGTGCAGTCGCACCAAGCGGCGCAGCAGCCAAATAGCGAACGTCGTGCCTGCTGCTCCGACCAGACCGCACGCTACGAGTACGAAAGCTTTGTTGCCCCATCCATTTGACGTCGTTATTCCCCTCTCCGCGAGTAGGAGGCATGACAAGCCTGCTACGATCATCAGAACTCCCATCCACACTCGTAGCGATGCACGTGTGGTCTGGGTGCCTGATCGCGCCGCCCAGCGACGTGCCGCCAAGTAGTAGATGGCAACGTACATGGATGGCGTGAGACTGGCGTCCAACGTCTCGGCAACTCCCGGACCAAGTCCAGAATCGCCGTCTATGCCGAGAACTGCGAAGAAGTACGCCGCAGCCGCGATTCCGCAGAGGGCCAGCAGCCAAGGCAGGCGCGGTGAGCACACTTCCAGTCGCAGCTTCGGGCCTCGATGGCCAAAGTTCGCTATTGCGATACCAGAAGCAACAACTGCCATGACACCGGGTAGCGCACTCTTGACTCCAAGCGCGTCATTGGAGTCCGCCGCCTCAACTGCGGCCTTAATGAGGTTGGGGACCAACGCGATACAGAGGGCCATCAAGGCACCCCATCCCGCGTCAGCGAGCATTTGGCGCCCTCGGAAGCTCGAAGACCATGCTGTAGTAAAGGTACGGTGCTGGTGAGACGACCCGAGCGACAAACGCGGTGCCGTCATCGGAATTCAATGACACACCCTGTGCCTTGAGAAGTGACTCGATTGGGGGCGGCAGCTCAAGCCCTGAATCACGCCAGAGTCGGGCGCGTCCCCTATTGTCGAACCACGGGGCGAGGTGCTTCCGAGCCAACCTGGCTTGAAGAAAGGCTTCCAAGACGGTGATCGGGATGCCCTCTGCGAGAAACTCAAGGCATTGGGGTCGAACAAAGGTGTAGTCGTCCAACAGGTCGCCTGAGGCTTTGAGGAGCTGTGGCGGAAGAGACACGATCAGCACCTCCTCCTCCATTGGAATCGTCGAGAGCCCACCGAGGTATTCGTGGCGTTGGCCTTTCGGAGGCTTCGTGGATACCGTGCCCGCCAAGCGGACCGCGTAGCCGTAGTCACGCCTCTCCTCGCGTGGGACCCGCCAACTCACCGCGATCTCCCGTCCTCTCGATGAAGTTGACTCGTCTTCGATGGCCGTCCAGCCATCACCCTCTGTGTTGGGTTTGCCGGGGACCTCCCGCACTAACGTGCGGGCGGCCATCAGGTCGATCACCGGATTCTTGTCATCCGGCACTCCGGTAAACCAGGTCTTGTGGGTCAGGAAGAGTTCGTCCCTGCGCTCACCGTAGTGGCGCACGTCCTGCCAGCAGCGCACGACGAGGCAATCGTGGTTGCCATTCGCATCCGGGCGTGGGCCGACAACAAAGACTTGCCAAAAGCGTCCTCCCACAAGGCCTGTTCGCTCAGCAGCACTCGTGTCGAATGTACCTGAGCGAGCGCAGTGATAGAGGGCTGCGCCCTCGATCAGGGTTTCGGGGACATCGCGCTCCGGGCGGCTCCAGTTTGCGACCTTGGCCTCACCGAGCCCTTGGCCGCCCAAGAAGCCGCGGGTCTTCGAGAGGACCTGATCATCGTCAAGCCAGGAACGAACGTCCTGGACGAGGTCGTCCTTCGAGTAGCTTGCCATCCTCGATCCTCACTGGCCTCGTGTTGTCCGGCTGATCCGTCAAGTATATCGTCACTTTCGACAGGTCGAATAGCTTGCCTGCGTCTTGCGCTTTCTGACGTTGGCACAACGACAACTTACGCTCCCAGAAGCTCATTTGCCGGTTCGATGGCGTGAACTGATCCATCGAAATGTGACCTGTCAAAAGACAGGTCATAATGGGCGTCAAACGGCTGCGGTTGGCTGTCCTCCTGGAGGCGTTATGGAGCGGTTCCGTCACGACGGGTCCTCGCAGTTCGTGGTTCGCACCCTCGGAGTGCTCTCCCAGCCCGACTGGCGGGCGCGGCTTCTCGCCAGCCGCGTCGCGGAGCTGGCTGGTGCGCGCGCGCGGGTTTGCCACCTGGGCGTGCTCATCGCCGGTCTTGTTGCGGGCGTCGCTTGCCACGTCGCCCTCTTCGCGGTCACCGCGAGCCTGCTGTATTGACCACCGGCGGGGCCCCGCGGGGCTCCGCCGGTCGCCCCGCCCCGGCGGTCTGGTAGCTTCCATACGCGCATCGAGCGCCAAGGGGAGCGGGGCGGCCATCCAGTCCTTGGCCGCTCACTTCCCTGGACCCTGCGTCACGACTGTTTCGCGCGGTCGCGGCACTCGATCGGTCATGGATCAGTTTCCGTGGGGTCCCATTTCCTCCAGACTGACCCGCTGCGAGTGCACTTTCGGGGTAGTCCACGGGCCGGGTTTTCCACCCCGCGACTCTCGAAACGGGCGTCGGCCCGTCTGCCCAAGCCCGTCCCAGGCAAGCACTTGGAGTCGCCGGCCGATAGTTCCAGCTGCTCCACCCGCACCGACACCCGGAACTCGCTCCCGCGCGCTCGCCGCCGACTGCCCACCGCGGCGCCGCGGACCGCATCGCCCCCGGCTTGGCCGCCGGCCCCCCAGCATCCTGAACGACCGCTCGAAACGAACGCTTGGAACCGCCTCCCTCGCGATCTAGGATCGCGCTGTCCTGAGGCTCCTTCCAAGCGCGGCCGGTGGCCGCGACCAACTCCAAGCCCGCCTCGGGCGGCCCCCCGGCCGAACGCCGGGGACGGAGTTGGACCATGGAAGTTCCGCAGAGTGCCGCGGCGGGGTCGGCGAGTTCCGCAGGCGGCCTGCGCATCGTGCGCGTGCCTGTCGCGTCCCTCGTCCCCGATCCGGGCAACGCCCGCCTGCATCCGCAGGCCAACCTGGACGCGATCATGGCCAGCCTGCGCCGCTTCGGTGCTGCCGAGCCTCTAGTAGTTCAGGCCGGCACCCGGCGCATCGTGGCGGGCCACGGGCGCCTCCAGGCGATGAAGGCGCTCGGCTGGACCGAGTGCGACGTGGTCGAGCTCCCGCTGACCGCGACGGACGCCATGGCACTCGGCGTCGCCCTGAACGAAACCGCCCTCAGCGCGACGTGGGACGACCGCGCGCTGGCCACGATCCTCGAGCAGCTGCGCGCCGAGGATGGTGGCCTCGACGGCGTCGGATTCTCTCCCGCCGACCTCGACAAGCTGCTGGACGACCTGAAGCTGGCCGCCGGCGAAGGCGACCGCGATCTCGATGCCGTCCCCGAGCCGCCCGAGGCGGCCACGACGCGCCCGGGCGACCTCTGGCTCTTGGGTGACCACCGCCTGCTCTGCGGCGACAGCAGCTTGTCCGCCGACCTCGACCGGCTGCTGGCAGGCGCCCCGGTCCATCTGGTGAACACCGACCCGCCCTACAACGTGAAGGTCGAGCCGCGCAGCAACAACGCCATCGCCGCGGGTCTCTCGTCCTTCACCTCGACGCACCACCAGAAGCTCGACGTGGAGCGCCACCCCGAGAAGGCCAAGCCGACCAGCCGCCGCCTGCGCGCCAAGGACCGGCCGCTCCAGAACGACTTCCTCGAAGACGGCGCCTTCGACGAGCTGCTGCGGAAGTGGTTCGGCAACATCGCCCGCGTGCTCCTGCCCGGCCGCTGCTTCTACGCCTGGGGCGGCTTCAGCAACGCCGGCAACTACCCCGAGGCGCTGAAGGCCAGTGGGCTGTACTACAGCCAGGCGATTATCTGGGACAAGCAGTGGCCGGTCCTGACGCGCAAGGACTTCATGGGCGGCTACGAGGTCGCTTATTACGGATGGAAGCTCGGCGCGGGCCACGAGTTCTTCGGCCCGAACAACGCCGTGGACCTGTGGCAGGTGCGCAAGGTCACGCCGCAGCTCATGTCGCACTTGACCGAGAAGCCCGTCGAGCTGGCCAGCCGCGCGATCCTGTACAGCTCACGCCGCGGCGAGAACGTGCTCGACTTGTTCGGGGGCTCAGGCAGCACGCTGATCGGCTGCGAGGAGACCCAGCGCCGGGCCTACCTGCTGGAGATCGACCCGCTGTACGCGGACATCATCATCATGCGCTGGCAGCGGCTCACCGGCCAGGCCGCCATGCTGGAGGGCACGAGCCTGACCTTCGACGCCGTCGCAGCCGAGCGCGGGACCTGCCCCGAAACGGCGCCGGCCGGAGGCTGACCATCGACGCGGTCTACTGCCCCTGTGCCGCCCTCGCGCTGCTCGGCACCTGGTGGAACGTCCAGCGCCGGCGCGTGTGCTTCGTCCTGTCGTCCTTCCCGGAGTAGCTCGCCATGCGCCGCAGAATTCCCGCCGACGCCTTCGACTACTACCACGGCCTCGGGCCCGGACGCAGCTACGCGGCCGTCGCCCGGCACTTCAAGGTCAGCGTGCGCGGGGTCACCAAGCGCGCGCTCAAGGACGGCTGGCAGGAACGCATCGCCAGGATCGAGGCCGCGGCGCGCGAGAAGGCCGACCAGAAGGCCGCCGAGTCGCTGGAGGCCATCAACGTGCGGCATCTCCAGATGCTGCGCGCGATCCAGGCCAAGGCCCTGCAGGGGCTGCAGCGCCTGTCGCTCGACCACGGCATGGACTGCGTGCGGGCGCTCGAGCTCGCCATCCGACAGGAGCGCATCGTGATCGGCGAGCCCGGCGACCGGACGGCGGTCGACGTGCAGGACGTGATCCGCCGCGAGTACGAGCGCTGGATGACGAGGGGAGGAGACGAGCATGCCGGCGAAGACACCTGAGGTCTTGAGCAAGCGCACGTTCTTCAACGACCTGCGCTACGAGCCGCACCCGGGTCAGCAGCAGGTCCACGAGAGCGCCGCCAGCCGCCGCGTCGTCGCCTGCGGCGTGCGCTGGGGAAAGACGCTGTGCGCCGCCATGGAGGGTCTGGCGGCCGCCATGGCGCCTGCCGAGCGCTCCATCGGTTGGGTCGTGGCGCCCACGTACGACCTCGCCGACCGCGTGTTCCGCGAGATCCAGCTCATCGCCGTGCAGCACCTGCGGCACCGCATCCTCGCCATGCGCGACAGCGACCGGCGCCTCGTGCTCCGGAACATGGCGGGCGGCCAGTCCGAGGTCCGCGCCAAGAGCGCCGATAACCCCGTGAGCCTGTTGGGCGAGGGGCTGGACTTCGTGATCGTCGATGAGGCCGCGCGCCTCAAGCCCTCCATCTGGCAGAGCCACCTGTCCCAGCGCCTGGTCGACCGGCACGGCTGGGCGCTCCTGATCTCGACGCCCAAAGGCAAGGGCTACTTCTACGACCTCTGGAAGCGCGGCCAGGACCGGGACCCGGACTTCGCCAGCTGGAACTACCCGTCTTGGACCAACCCGCTCCTCGACAGGGCCACCATCGACGCCGAGCGCGCTCGGCTCCCCGAGCGCGTCTTCCGCCAGGAGTACGGGGCGGAGTTCCTGGAGGGCAGCGGCGCGGTCTTCCGCAACATCCGCGACTGCGCGACCGGAACCCTCACTGGCCCCGTCGCCGGCTCGGCCTACTACGGCGGCCTCGACCTGGCGCGCGTCGAGGACTTCACCGTCCTCGTCATCCTCGACCAGCAGTCGCGCGTCGTCCACGTCGACCGCTTCCACCGCCTCGACTGGTCGCTGCAGGTCAAGCGCATCCTCGCCGCCACGGAGCGCTACGGCTGCCGGGTCCACGTGGACTCGACCGGCGTCGGCGAGCCGATCTTCGAGAGCCTGCGGGAGGCGGGCGTGTGGGTCGAGCCCTACGCCTTCACGCAGGGCAGCAAGGCCGCGCTGATCAACAACCTCGCGCTGCAGCTCGAGCGGCGGACGCTCGTGCTGCCGCGTCCCGAACTGTGGCCGGAGGGGATCGACGAGCTGGAGGCCTTCGAGTACTCGGTGACCGAGACGGGCAACGTGCGGACGGGAGCGCCCTACGGCTGCCACGACGACTGCGTGGTCGCGCTGGCGCTGGCCAGCTGGCACCTGCACCAGAACTACCGCCGGGTCGGCGTCATGGTCATGGGGCGCGGACGCCGCGGCTGGTAGGCGGACGTCGCCCGAGGCGTGAGATTTCCGTGCTCTCCGGGCCTTCCCTTCGGCCGCGAATCCCCGCAGCGAAGGCCGTTCATGCCCTGACGGCGTCGAGGTACGCTGAGGCCATGGCCGACCATGCGCGACGCCTCGACACGGCGGGCCAGCCGTCCGAAGAGCTGCTCGGCCCCTTGAACGACGTGGAGCGCAAGTTCGCGCCGGCGCGTCTCTATGCGGCGGGCGACCACGGCATCCTCCAGGCCGGACCTCGGGTGTCCGTGATCGGGTCGCGGAAGGCCAGCCCCACCGGCCTCAGCCACGCGGGCCAGATCGCCGAGACGCTCGTGGCGCGCGGCATGGTCATCGTCAGCGGGTTGGCCGAAGGGATCGACACAGTCGCGCACCAGGCGGCCCTGTCACGCGGCGGCAAGACCATCGCGGTGCTCGGCACGCCGCTCGACCAGTGCTACCCGGCCCAGAACCGCCAGCTCCAGGATCGGATCATGCGGGAGCAACTGGCGATCTCGCAGTTCGCGCCGGGCTCGGTGGTCGGCAAGGGCAACTTCCCCATGCGCAACCGGACCATGGCCCTGATCTCGCACGCCTCCATCATCGTGGAAGCCGGGGACACGAGCGGCTCGCTCCACCAGGGTTGGGAGGCGCTGCGGCTGGGCCGGCCGCTGGTCATCCTCTCCGCCGTCGCCGAGGACGCGCGCCTGACCTGGCCGGCGAAGATGGTCGAGTACGGCGCGCTCGTGCTGCCGCCGACGCAGCTCGACGACGTGCTCGACCTGCTGCCGTCGCCGGGAGCAGAGCTCGGCATGGATGCTGCTCGCTGACCTCGAGTTCGCGTCGTACCTGAGCTACGCGCCAAGGGGCGACTCGGACGAGGCCAAGCGCTCCCGGAACCTCACCTACGCCCTGAAGGCGGACCGCGTCGTGGGCGATCCGCCCCTGCCCCTCTCGACCATCCTTGCGCGGCACCTCCAGCGCGCCCTCGACCGCGTGCCCTTCGCCGCCTGGCTCGGCCCCACCGTCACGCTGGTCCCCGTGCCCAAGAGCTCGCTCATGCAGCGGGGAACGCTCTGGGTCCCGCAGCGGCTGGCCGACGCCATGGTGGACGCCGGGCTCGGCGGCGAGTCCCTGGACCTGCTCCGTCGCATCGAGGCCGTCAGGAAGTCGGCCTTCGGCGCCACCATCGCGGACCGCCCACGAGCCGACGATCACTACCGCACGCTCAGCGTTGAAGGGGTCCTGGGGCGTCCTGGCTCTATCCTGCTGGTCGACGACGTCATCACCACCGGGGCCTCGCTGCTCGCGGCGGCGAGCCGGCTCGCCGAGGCGTTTCCCGGTGTCCGCCTTCGTGGCTTCGCGTTCATTCGCACCTTGAGCAATCCCGCGGACTTCGCCGCGCTCGAGTCGCCCTGCTCGGGGACGGTGCGACTGCAGCCGAACGGGCGGACGCAGCGGGAACCTTGAGGCCGGCCGACGCGCGGAGGTCCCGCCGCCGGGCCCGGGCCTTCCCTGGGCGGCGGGAATGAGCCCTCATGGCACTCCCTTCGGAGCACGCCATGGACATTGACCAAGCCCTCGAACGGTACGTCGTGCAACTTCAGGCGGACGGCCGCGTCGCGTCGACGATCGACCAGGTGCGCCGGTACGTCGAGCTGCTGGCACGCTGGCTGAAGGAGCACGGCCAGCCCACGGACGTGCGGGCGATCACGCACGAGCACCTCGCAGGCTTCCTTGCCTCGGACAAGGTGCGCCAGCGGCACGATGGCCGATCACGCCGGGCGACCTCGGCCAATGTGCTGCGCTCGAAACTGCGGTCCTTCTTCAGCTACGTCGCGGATGCGGGGTACGCGGAGCGCAACGCGGCCAAGCTCGTGCAACGCGCGAAGTGCGGGCCGCCCCCGCCACACACACTTCCGCCGGAGGATTGCCGACGACTGCTGGCGTCGCTGGCCAAGCGCAAGGACCCGCGCGGGCGCCGCGATCACGCGCTGTTCTCGCTGCTGCTCGCCGCCGGACTCAGGATCGGATCGGCCGTCGCGTTGCGCATCGAAGACCTCGACCTCCCCCAAGGCACTGCCTTGCTCAGGAAGTCGAAGGCCGACCGACCGGCGCAGGCCTTCCTCTCACCCGAAGTCGTCTGCACCCTGCGCGCCTACATCGGCAAACGCCGCGGCGGCCCGCTGTTCGAGAGCGCGCCGGGCAAGGCGATCGACGTGCGGCAGGCCCGGCGGCGGCTCACGCAGGCGCTGGAGGCCGCCGGCATTCAACGACGTGCGACGCCACACAGCTTGCGCCACGCCTTCGCGGTCAATCTGCTCACTCGCACGCAGAACCTCCGACTGGTCCAGAAAGCCATGCACCACGCGAGCATCGCAAGCACATGCGCCTACGCCGCCGTCGCCGACGATGCCGTTCGGCGCGCGCTGGCCAGCGCCGGCTGACGGCGGCGCTGTTGGACGCCGGCTGCTGAAGTCGGCCTTGGACGCCGCCCGGCGCTGGTGATCACGGAAGCCAGCCTGCTCTGCTGCCACGGACCGA
>Ga0209382_10005648_pt1 | contig 16253 bp, 16 predicted proteins | sample SoiMetdeltSBSDD5_FD_187599 | JGI IMG/M metagenome (GOLD analysis project Ga0209382, IMG submission 187599) | Bulk soil microbial communities from a Populus tree surrounding site in Tennessee, USA - Soil MetaG P. deltoides SBSDD5 (SPAdes) (version 2) | ecosystem: Environmental > Terrestrial >...
ATAGCTGCGACCAGAGGTGGCGCGATCATGGCGCCTAAACTGGAGCCACTGTTGCAAGTGCCGATCATGAGTGTTCGTGCTTTTGCCGGCACCCACGTTGCGGCGGCTTTGGCAAAATGCCGGCCACGCGCCGGCTTCACCGACGGCCAGAAGTCCTCGAAATGCCCCGAGAGTCCAGGGGCCGCGAGCCAGTGCTGTCAGCATTCCGGCAATTGACCACCACGCGACGACGATTGAGAGCCCACGGCCGATCCCCAATCGGTCCAGAACGCAACCGGCGAAAGAATAGGCAACGGCGTACACCGCAAGGAACGCGTTCAGGATCGCGGCGTATTGGAAATTCGTCAGCTGAAACTCGCCGCGTATCGTGGTGCCAGAACGGAGAGTACCTGCCGGTCGATGTAGTTGATAGTCGTTTCACCGAGGAGCAGCATGACCAGGACGATCAATGCGCCTCGGCTTAAAGTAGATTCGTATTCGGCGGTCTTGACCGCGGATTGTTTTCCCCAATTAGCACGCGGCCCTCCTAGAAAATCGCTACCGGATTAACCGGCCCGCCCGTCGCACTTTCGGCGCGCAGCGGATCAACAGTGAACAAGAACGTCCAGCGGTTGCGCGCCGTGGCGGCGCGCAAGAGTTCCTCGAAATCGCAGTTGTCCAACATTGGGACACCCATCGCGCGCGGGTACAATCGACGCGAGCGACGCCGGCCCCGCCGCTTCGATCACGAGGTCTGCAATGTCGATCAGCTCCGCGATGCCGATAATCGTGGGCTTGAATTGCAACGTTTCGACAAGCCTGTAGGCGCTTTCGGGATTCACGTCCGATACTGCCACCAACCGCGCTTTGACTTTCCCGCAGTCGATAGCCTGGGCGATTGTCGAGCCGATCCAACCGGCGCCGATCAGCCCTATCTGCAGAGTTGTTCGCGACACGCTCATTGCTCTCGTAGATGTCGGATGGGGAGTCGCCGGCGTTCCTCATTTTCCCTGCTTGCGTGCCGGAATCGGAGACAATAATGACCGAATACTGCGACTAACTGATGAGACCTAGCCTTTGGATGACAACGATCACTCCGAGACTGAAGAAAAACACACCCGACAGCGTTAAGCCAACTCGAACCAGCCAGCCTGGGCGCAACTCCGCCGGCAGCAAGGTCAGATTGATCGCCAGTGTGTGCCAGCAACTAACACCCAGCGCGATGTTGTAAAACATCGTGGCGTACGTGATCAGCGTGCCGGGGGTGAGCGAAAGCATAATCAAGCCGAAGAGCGCATAGCCCAGCAGCACCTTGAAATAGACCGACTTGATGGCTACCTTTTCCATGCGGCGCATGCGCGGGCTGCTGGTCCAGAAAACGTCTACCCAGCGTCGGATAATGCCGTCGGCCGTGCTGGACACGGTCGGTGCGAGAACGAGAAATCCGCAGAAGATGGTCATGAACCAGCAGAAGTTTCCGAGCATGGCGCCCGAAGCCAGCGTCACCTTGTCTCGAACGCCAACCGCTGTCATTACCGACGTTGTCCAATCGTCGCTCTGTGTGCCAAACGGCAGGAACTGCACGGAAAGCATTGCCGGCAGGGCCAGACCGATGAAACACGCCGGCATCCAGACGACCATCTGATCTCTCACCACATGTCTGTACCATCGGCGCCAGCGTGGCAAGGACGTCGCATTAACTTCAAACACAGAACCGACATGCGAAAGACTCAGGCCGTGGCCGCCGAACACGCTCGGTATGGCGCCTACGTAGTGGCCCATCCCCCAGCCCTGATCTCTCGTGTAGTTGCTGATCGGGGTATTTGTAAGCCCACCGGAACCGGCGACGGCCGCCAGTGCAGCGATGAACGCGATCAGGCTGAAATCGATCGGCGGTAGGCCTCGCCCTTCGAGAAGTGAAACAAACACATTCTCGACATTGGCACCGCGCGCGAGCGGAGCTCCCGCCGCTGCCTGAATCGGGACGGTTCCGAATTTGAAAAAGCCCGTCCCAATGTCGATCCAGGTCGCCGGCTGAGAGAAGAAGAAGGCCAGGAACAGAAGGAATCCGAACACGACCACAATCTTGAAGGTCATCACGGCCCGCAGCGAGTTGTAAATCTTGCCGCCAAACAACAGCGGAACCAACGCCAGCAAGAAAATGACGTAGGCCAGAATCTTCATCAACCAGAAGTCCCCGCTATCGACCGCGGGGTTCGGCACGACGCCGCCCTTCAACAATGTCGCGACCGGCGTTGCGGCATTGGCCGCGAGGTAAGGAAATACGGACCCGAAGTCCAGGAACAGATAGGCCAGAACCCAAAATCTCGGCCCCGGCAGGATACGGAATTTACCGGTAAAGATCGGCTCGCCGGTATACAGTGTGTAGCGGCTGATCTCAATGTTGTAGATAACCTGTCCCAGAACACTCAGGGTTGTAAGCCACAGCAGGCTGCCGCCGTAAACCGCGGTGACTCGCGGGCCCAGCAGCCACTCGCCGCCGCCGATCGCCGCTCCACCCGCTACGAGCCCAGGCCCTAGCATCGCGAACCAGTTCTTCCACGTGAAACGGGGGGCATCGATCAGCTCGGCGGTTTCCCACCGCGGCATTTCCGGAGAGCCGGGATGCGGCGCCTCGAACCTTACCGGGCTTACCGCGGATTCTTTTTCCCCAACCAGCACTTGACCCTCCTAAAACGTTGCGATCGGATTCACGGGGCCACCAGTCGCACTTTCCGCGCGCAGCGGCGCGACACTGAACAAGAACGTCCATCGGTTGCGCGCTGTGGCGGCGCGCAACAGTTCCTCGAAATCGCAGTTGTCCAACATTGGGACACCCATCGCGATCAATAGAAGTTGATGCAGCGGCCACGGCACTCCGTCAATACCCGACGGCAATACATCGCCTGGACCTTCGCTGGCGAAGACGGCGACATCGCGTTGTTTGAGCCAGCGCGCCGAACTGGCGTGAAGCCCGGCCATTTTTTCCTGCGCGGCCCAAGGCCCCTTGTCGGCGCGTCGCGCCCAGCGGCCGGTTCGAATTAGTACTGCGTCACCCGCGCCGACGCGGATGCCAGACATCTTTTCCCAGGCATCGAGGTCTGCCGGATAGATTGCTGTTCCCGGCTCTAAATATGGGACACCTTTCAAACGCGGCAGATCGATAAGCACGCCGCGAGTGAAGATCCCTTCCTTGTAATTCTCGATCGCCAGCCGGTCGATACTCTTTCCCGCAGCCGGAGGAGGAAAGCCGTTATAAGACTTACCGCCAACGGACATGTGGGCCAGCGAATCCATGTGGGTGTGGGCGAATCCGTGGTAGGCGATCTTATATTCGTCCATCGCGAAGTCGCCATCTCGCATCGGTGTCAGGGCGAAAGGCGATTCGTTGTCGATTGCCTTTTGCATATCGAGGCGCCGGCTTAGAGAGACGGCGACACCATCCTTCACCAGAGCTGCGGCAGCTTTCCGGACGGCGGGCGTAATAAGACGCACCGCTCCCGTCTGATCTTCTTTTCCCCAACGTCCCCAGTTGGAGAGTTCCTGCATCATGCTATCGACGCCAGAACGTGTTAGCTTTTGTTGTTGAGCGGCGAGTGGAACGAGCGTGAGCCCGACAGGGCGAAACCAGTAAGAGACGCCGAGGCTCGCGCACGCCAAGAAAATGGTTATACGGAGGACTCGCATCGCTAACAGATGTTGCCTTTTAAATATGTTCGTCGATTCATGTATTCAGACCCCGATTGAGTGCGTCTTCTGTCTGGAGAATGACGGATAATACACTAACCTATCTAACAGGTAAACAGGAGGAATGCGCCGTGGAACGTCGTCAGGTCGATTTTCCACCTGCGAAAATGCGGGCCCATGGTATACAGTAACCTGTCTAACAGGTAAAAGGGGCGTCATGCAAAAATGGGAAGCACTTTCGAGGATCACGAAAGCAGGTCTCGTTGCTGTGGTACGGGCGGAATCGGCCAGTGTCGCCGAGAACATTGCGAGCGCCTGCAGAGAAGGCGGTGTTGGTGCGATCGAAATCACATTCACGGTTCCGAATGCGCATGAAGTCATTGCCGCGGTGGCCAAGCGTTTTTCAGGCGACGGTTTGTTGATTGGAGCTGGAACCGTTCTCGACGAGGCAACCGCACGCATCGCGATCCTGGCGGGCGCGCAGTTCGTTGTCGGCCCGTCTCTCGATGCGCGAACCGCGCAGTTGTGCCGCCGTTACCAGGTTCCTTATATGCCGGGCGCAGGCTCCGGCACTGAGATCGTCCGTGCTCTGGAAGAAGGAGCGGATATCGTGAAAGTCTTTCCCGGCGAAACTCTCGGACCGGCATTCGTGAAAGCGATCCGCGGACCTCTGCCGTACGCTCCGTTGATGCCCACCGGAGGCGTAACGCTAGACAATGCAGCTGAATGGATTCGGGCCGGCTGTGTTGCGCTGGGAGTCGGCAGCAACCTGACAGCCGGCGCAAAAACGGGAGATTACGGCAGCATCACTCAAATCGCTCGACAGTTTCTCGCAAAAATCAATGAGGCCCGGAGCAAGTAAAAAAAGCATGACGAAAACGACGATTACCTTCGGCGAAATCATGTTGCGGCTGTCGGCCCCGGGCTCGGAGCGTTTGTTCCAAACGCCGCGGCTCGAGGCGACGTTTGGTGGAGGAGAAGCCAACGTCGCAGTATCTCTGGCAGGCTTCGGACTGCCCGTCTCATTTGTCACTGTTCTACCGGAGCAAAACCCGATCGCCGATGCAGCCATTGCGGATTTGCGCAAGCATGGTGTCGACACGTCGCGCATTGTGCGCGGCCCTGGGCGAATGGGGATTTACTTCCTGGAACCGGGCGCGAATCAACGGCCGTCGAAGGTCGTCTATGACAGGCAGGGAAGCTCCATCGCTCTGGCGTGCAAGGGTCGCATCGATTGGAAGAGTGCTTTTGCCGGCGCCGACTGGTTTCATGTCACCGGAATTACCCCGGCGCTCAGCGAATGCGCCGCCGCAGTGACCCTCGAGGCCGTCCAGCAGGCGCGCGCCGCAGGCGTAACCATTTCTTGCGATCTGAATTACCGCAAGAACCTCTGGAAGTGGGGTCAACCTGCTCCGAAAGTGATGTCAGAGTTGGTCGGAGGGATTGATATTGCCATAGCCAACGAGGAGGACATTCAAAACTCCCTCGGCATAGAAGCCGCGGTTAATGTCCTCGCCGGCGCATTGGATCCTACCTGCTACGAATCGTTGACGAATAGTGTCCTAACGCAATACCCGAACCTGAAAATGATCGCCGTCACGATGCGGGAATCCATCAGCGCCAGCCGCAACCGCTGGTCCGCTTGTCTGAACACCGGAAAAAAATTTTTCGTGAGCCACCTTTACGACATCACCGATATCGTCGATCGGGTGGGCGCCGGCGACAGCTTTGCGGCAGGCCTGATTTACGGAATGCACAGCCTTGGCAACGAGCGCGAAAGTCTGGAATTCGCCGCGGCCGCGAGTTGCTGGAAACACTCGATTCCCGGTGACTACAATCGGGTGAGTGTCAGCGAAGTGACCGACTTACTTCGTAATGGAGGCTCTGGGCGCGTCCTACGCTAGGCGTGGATCTGACTAGCGCCGGGCAGCTTTGGATGCGACCGCAAGCGCGGTCTTTGCCTCGTCGAAGTGGTGTGCCATCAGTTTTCGCGCCCGCGATGGCTGCTGGGCCTCGATCGCGTCCACAATAGACTGGTGCGTATCGACGATTTGCTCGATTTGCGCTAGCGTCGACCGGCTACGCAACCCCATGCGAATAGAAGATTCGAGAGAGCCGTGTAGAGTCCGGCTGAAAATCTCGAATAGCGCGTTTCCCGTGGCCTTCCCGATCAACTGGTGAAACCGGACGTCCATCCGTGCAAAACGGTCCAGGTCCTTCACCGCTTTCCGCATCCCTTCCACCAATTTCTTCAACGCTTCAACCTGCGCAGAATTGCGATGCGTCGCTGCTAATTCCGCGGCGTGGATCTCGACGGCGAAACGCAGTTCCAGGACGTCTTCGACCGATATCTGTTCGGTTGTAAGAGCATGAAGAAAAAGCGGAGTGAACGCAGCGTGGCTTACCTGGCCGACGCGGGGCGAACGGCCCATCGCGATCTCCAGAATCCCCGCCGTTCGCAGCGAATGATAAGCCTGGCGAACCACGCCACGACTGATCCCAAGGTCCGCGCTTACCTGTACCTCTGAGGGCACCCGATCTCCCGGCTTGAGATCATTGTCGTGGATATGCTTGACCAGATACTGTGTCACCCGTTCCGACAGGTTGTACTCGTTTCGGATCGCTTTCATGTGCCTAGTCTAACCCAAGCTGCGCTGTTCTTACCTACGGACAACGCCTCAATCACACTAAAAAGCGCGACTTTCGATTTGTTTTCAAACACGTGGGCTAGTGTTACCGTTCCGGTCTTCGAGGCCGTCGAAAAAATGCTCGGGTTGAAACTCGAACAGCAAACCCGAGCGATCCCGGTCACCGTCATTGATCACGTCGAGCCAAATCCCAAGCAGCAGTAGCGTCAATCCGTAGTCTTACGCAAATTTGGCGCGTCGCATGCACCACTCTCAGTGGGAGGGGCAAAATGAGAACGCCAATGGAATATCTGCGCGCCAAACAGGAAAAAGGCGCTATCGGCTACATGCTGCTCTGGGCAATGGGTGTACCAGTGGGGATACTGCTCGTTATCTTCTTATTACGTGGTTGTACATAAGTTCAGCGAGAACTAGTCGCCGTCGGCGACGCAACAACATCAGTGTGACCAACAATTAGAGTGGAAACACCGGTCTCAATATGCGCTCGCCGACGCTCGTACCAGACTTCCAGTTCGCGCGCCTTTTGGGGATTGTACTCGCGTACGGCATCGTACCAACCTCGAACAAGTGTGTGCTGAATGTCGCGCATGTCGTGCGTCAGTTGCCAGTCACTGCGGGTGTGTGATGTTTGATATCCGTTTGCGGCGAGGAGTTCCTTCGTCATCTCCGCGGCCGAGGGACCGAGCGCAGGACCGAACCCTTTGTTTGTTCGCTGATGTTCATTAAACAGAGATCGAACGATCTCGTCTTCGGGTTCTTCAGGATCACAGTGCATCCGACCGTCGTACGTGAGCGCAAACCACACGGGTGCTGCTGCCTGAGCGCAACGCTTCACGAGTTGTTTTAGCCAGTGTTCGGAAACAAGGTCCAGTAGGGCAGAAGCAGTGACCAGGGTTCCTGCTGGAATAGCAAGCTGGTTCAACTGGGTGGACAAGTCGATTTGCGCGATCCGCACGCAACAATTAAAAGTCGCACCTTGTATGAACAGTTCGCCTTGATCATTAACGACAGAATCGGCCCACTCGCTCAGACATTCTGGGATGGCGCTCACCAATGTTGCGTCGTGTTCAACGAGTGTCCAATCCTGTTTCCCACCGATTAACGGCGCAAGGTAGCGAAGATTTGCGCCGGTTCCGGCGCCAAGATCCACGATATGGCGACAATTCGCGATCTGTGGCAAAAGGGTCGACACTCGCGCCGCTCTATCGACGGGTTCGCGCAAGCGAAGCCAATCTACTGTAAATGAGCTCACAGCAGATCCTCGAGCGCGGCTGCGAAACGTTGGGAAGAAGCGGTCCAACTTGGTAGTTCGTTGCGTGCGGCGAGCGCGTTTGTTGCGAGCTGCTGCCGTAGCGCTGCGTCATCGTGAAGACGCGCGATCGCTTCGGCCAACGCTTCGATGTTACCCGGAGCCACAAGCAGCGCCGCCTTCGACCAGGCGTTCTCCGGGATCGCCCCGGCTGATGTGCTGATTATCGGCAATCCATGTGCGGCTGCTTCGGCCAAGGCCATCCCATATCCTTCCAGATACGACGCGAGTACGAATACGTCGGCACGTTCGTATTCCTGTTGAAGTGCCACGTCGTCCACTTCGCCCAGTAACTCGATTCTGTCGCCGAGTCCAAGACTTCGGATTTGTTCGCTTAACGCTTCTGCTGTTACCGGGTCACGCTGCACGCTGCCGATGCAGCGCAACTTCCAATTCTTGTCAGGCAATCGACTCAATGCTTCGAATAAAACGGCGTGACCTTTCCGTGCGGTCAACGTGCCGACACAGATCAGGTTCAGCGCGCCATCACCAGTGTCGAACAACGTCCGTACCTTTGGTGACACGTCCACTCCGGGCTCGACTACGACAATGGAATCGGCCGACACGTCGTAATCTGAATCGGCCAGGATCCGCGAGGTCCATCTGCTAGTAACAATCACCCGCCGTACAAGGTTGAGCGCATCGCGCTCCGAATGCTTCAGCAGGCGTACTGTCTCTTCGTCCAGGCCAGTTTCCATAGCCAACGGGTGATGAATCAACGCGACGAGGCGAAGCCGCACCGCTTCCGGTCGCAACAGCGCCGGTAAAGCCGCGAGAGCAAGCCCATCGATGACGACGATCCGGCCGGTGGGAATGCTTTTGAGGATGTCGTTCGCGTCACTCAAAGCCTTTGCAGTCGGATAAGGGAAAGTGGAGTCGAGCGAACACACATCGACCTCCCAGCCAATGCGCCGCAAACCGTCTACAATGTTGCGGTCATAAATGTAGCCGCCGGTCCGCGTCGACAAATCGCCGGGGACGAGGAAGCTTAGTTCGTCAGTTCGTCCTCGTAGGCTGCCCATGCGATGTGTGATTCGTGCAATGTCACGCGCATCGACTTCAGCTGATGCGCGCCGCTACCGAGTTTGTGATCCCGGATTTTTTCGACGAGACGCTGGAAGATGAATCGCGCCAAAAACTCTGTCGTGGTGTTTTGACCTTTAAACGCTGGATCTTCATCAAGGTTGCGAAAGTTGAGGGTGGATACCACGGACCGCAACGCCTCACTCGCCAGTCCAATATCGACGACGACTCCGTCCTTGTCGAGTTGCGGCCTGCGGAATTCCACGTCGACGACATACGTCGCTCCGTGAAGATTGCGGGCAGGTCCGAACACTTCGCCTTTAAAGCTGTGCGCGATCATGAAGTGATCTCGAACGCAGACGGTAAACATGCGTGTTTCAACTCCAATTAGATTGCCGAATACACGATCCGATGACACAACGTGTTTCCGGCTGATGCGGCAATTGCCGGCATCACCTGCGGTAAATCTTCAAAGCGACTCTCGCCGCTGATCAACGCGTCCAGCCTGGCGTCGCTCAAGAGTCTCAACGCGAGTTCCATTCGGCGGCGGTTATCCCACCGGCTGCGTTGAGCTGTGGCCACGGTACCAACCTGAGAGCTCCGGAGCGTGAGACGTTTGCTGTGAAATCCTTCTCCCAACGGAACAGCAGGCTTTCGGTTTCCGTACCAACTCAATTCCAAAACCGTCGCCTCAAATCCCGCCAACTCCAGAGCGGTCGAGAGACCTTCGGCAGTACCGGTTGCGTGGATAACCAGGTCTGCGTTGGCGATCGCTTTTTTCGGTGCGGCAAACGCAACACCCAACGCACCCGCAATGCGCTCACGTTCATCATTGATATCGATCAACTCGACTTCGCAGCCGTGGATTCGATTACAAAGCCAAGCCGACAAACAGCCGACAACTCCGGCGCCAACAATGGCTATTCTGTCTCCGAGCCTCGGCGCCGCATCCCACACTCCATTGACGGCCGCTTCGAGATTTGCCGCCAGTACGGCGCGTTGGGGTGGCACACCATCCGGAATTCGATAGACGGCGGTGGCAGGGACGACATATCGCGTCTGATGTGGATAAAGGCAGAACACGGCGTTGCCCCGAAGAGACGCGGGGCCTTGTTCAACAATACCGACATTACTGTATCCGTATTTCACAGGAGCCGGAAAATCACCGTCCTGAAAAGGTGCGCGCATACGGCCGAATTCACTGACTGGGATAGATCCATTGATAACCAGAGCTTCGGTGCCGCGGCTGATACCGCTGTACAGTGTGCGTACCAGAACCTCCTGTTCGCTCGGTTCGCGTAAGGTTTCGGTGCGGATCTCTCCCTCGCCCGGGCCGATAATCCAAAAGGACCGAGCATTTAACGCAGCCTTGGTCATCCTCGTGTTTCTCGCGAATTCATCCGTAAAGCCGTGCTAGTATTCACCGGCGCCTGAGCCCGGCAGGCCTCTAAAATCACAGCGGGCACTAACATAGCAGACGATCAAACGTGTTTTTTAAGATTCGACATAGCACTGCTTTTTTAAGCGTATTGCTGTCCTTTGTCGCGATGGCGGCAACCGCGTTAGCAACACAGCGTATCCTCGGCCTCAGCACGACGTTTGTATTCAAGGCCGGCGTGGGTTTCGCTTGTGGTGGATTGCTGGTGATTCTGCTCGCAAACAAGTTTCTCGTGACTCACTCGTTTGGCTCGGCCAATCAGGTGACTCTGGCGCGTGCCGCATTGACTGCATTGCTTTATGCGGCCATTGGTGAACACGTGGCGCTGCCGGTTGCATGGTTTGTCGTGATTGCTGCCGCCGTAGCCGTCACGCTCGATGGACTCGACGGTTGGCTTGCCCGTAACAATGGCGAAAGTACGGTGTTTGGCGCGCGCTTCGACATGGAAACGGATGCGCTTTTGATTCTTGGCGTATCCATACTTTCGTGGCAATACGGAAAGGCCGGACCATGGATTCTTGCGGCGGGAACAATGCGTTACATCTTCGTCGCTTTCGGCTACGCGCTGCCCTGGCTTAAGACCGCACTGCCGTATAGCTACAGACGTAAAGTCATCTGTGTCGCGCAGTCGCTCTCCTTGATTGTTTCTCTGGTTCCGTGGTTCACGGCTCCGCTCAGTACCTTCATTGCGTTCGCAGGACTGTCGTTGCTGGCGACATCATTCGCGGTCGACATCGCCTGGCTTTTCCGCTCGCACCGCACGCAAGCGATGTCGTGACGGGAGAATCACGCTTTGAAGCTCTTTCTCATCCGGCACGGACAGGATCACGACAACGCCCGTTCCCTCATCAATGGCAGACGAGATACTGAACTTACCGAAGTTGGAAAAGTGCAGGCTTCCGATGCGGCACGAGGATTGAGGTCGGCCGCAATCAGCTGCGCATACACATCTCCCTTAAAGCGTGCTCGCCAGACGGCGTCCATCGTCGCGGCCGCGCTCGGTATTCCCGAACCGCAAGTGGATTCCGACCTGATTGAGCGCGACTATGGCATTCTGACAGGAAGACCTGCTGCTGAGATCCCCGTTCACGCAATCAGGTTTACCGAAGCACACGGCTTCAAGTACGTTATCGAGGCGCCGGGCATTGAGAGTTATGCTGAGGTGTGGAAGCGGGCAGGACGTTTTCTTCAGCGAATCAGCCAACAGTATCCCGATGAAAGGGTGCTGGTTGTCGCGCACAACGAGATCGCTAAGATGATCCGTGCAAACTTTAGCGGTGAGTCGTGGGAGGACGAGCTTCGACGGCCACCGCTGGCCAACGGCGAGGTGATCGCGCTCGGATGAAGCCCGCATGCAAGGAGATCGAATGGAGTCCACGAAAAGCCCGAGTTGTGTGGTGATACCGACGGGATCGGCGCGGCTGCCGACTGCCTTTGGCGAGTTCAGGATCAGCGTATACACGGATCAGGAAGGCAAAGAACATCTCGCTGTCGTGATGGGCGATATTGCTGGACCGCCTGTGTTGCTGCGGATTCACTCCGAATGTCTGACAGGAGACGTGTTTGGTTCAGTGCGGTGCGATTGCGGCGAGCAGTTGCAGGTTGCGCTTCAATACATCGCGTTGGAGGGCAGAGGCGTTCTTCTTTATCTGCGGCAGGAAGGTCGAGGCATCGGACTGAACAACAAGATTCTTGCCTACGCGCTGCAGGATCAGGGAATGGATACGGTCGAAGCGAATCTGCATCTGGGTCTGCCCGTGGATGCCCGGAACTACCTCAACGCTGCCGAGATTCTGAAGGATCTAGGAATCGTTTCGGTGCGGCTGGCAACGAACAATCCGGCGAAAGTAAAGGCGCTCGAGTCGTACGGTATTCAAGTAGTCGAACGCGTCCCGCACGAAATTCCGCATCGGCCGGAGAATCGGGGTTATCTGAAAACCAAAGCTTCGAAGCTGGGGCACCTTTTCAATTCGCAGGTTCCGTCTTTGTTGGAGATGCCGACTTTGCCGGAAGCCTCGATCGTTTCACAGTTACGCCGCCGCTTGCAGGAAGCCGCCGGCGGAATCCCGTCCGTGACGCTCACCTACGCGCAGAGTATCGACGGCTCGATCGCCGCGAGACCAGGCCAACGGCTTCATCTCAGTAACGCACAAACACAGACACTCACTCATCGGTTGCGTTCGATGCACGATGCAGTCCTGGTTGGCATCAACACGGTGCTTTCGGATGATCCAAGACTCACCGCTCGGATTATCGGAGGTGCCAATCCGAAACCCGTGGTGTTGGATGGACGGCTGCGCCTGCCGTTGAAGTCACGGCTTCTTCATCCACCGTGCGTGCCACCGATCATCGCGACGACCGCGCAGGCGAGTGCTTCGCGTGAAAAGCAGCTGCGAGCGGCAGGAGCCAAAATTCTGCGCCTGCCGACGCAACGCAACGGACTGGTCGATTTACGAGTCCTGTTGCGCCGCCTTCACGACATGGGGATTCGGTCGCTGATGGTAGAAGGCGGATCGAAAGTGATAACGGAATTCCTCTGCCGACAGTTGGTGGACCAAATGGTTGTCACGATCGCTCCGCGTGTCGTCGGCGGGCTCAATGCAGTGGCGCCCTTTGTACCTACCGTGCGATCGCCGGGACGCGGCCGATTGATCAATGTGCAGTACCAGGTGTTCGGTGGAGATCTCGTGGTGTTCGCGGAAATCGAGAAAGCATCGCGAAAGATGACAAAGAAACTTGCTGCGCGAAGCGCATCCGAATAGTGCCGCGTAGCGGCGTCCCTCTCCCTCTGGGAGAGGTCGGCGCGAAGCGCCGGGTGAGGGTTTGATATTCGATCGCTCTCAAGCCCTCACCCGCCCTTCGGGCGACCTCTCCCGGAGGGAGAGGGGCCATTAATCGGTCGTGGCGGCGCGTCGTGATCTGGTGTTGTCCGTGTGATTGCTCCCGAAGGCGTTCAGGAACATCGGTACCAGAGAGTGCATCTTGCCCAACGCCGGATGCCGCGGAGTCAGGCCCTTCGAGAATCCCTCGTTCAGCAGACGCTCCATTATTATTGAATCGCTGGCGATCACGTGGACGGGTACGTCCCATGGAGCGTTTCGGCCACTGACCGCTGCGGCCGGCTGGTGATCGCCGATAACGATGACGACCTGATTGTCTTTGGCATGTTGTCTCACGTAACCGGCCAATGATTCGTATTCGTACGACACGGCGCGCAGATAACTCGGTGACAGGTTCGTGAGGGAGGGCACGGCTGCCAACGCCGGTTCGAGATCGGATTTGTCGTAGGGCGTCGATGTCAGCATCCGAGCCCAGTCGGGCTGGTACGGCGCCACAGGCCCAAACGGCGCATGCGTTGTGGCTGTAGGGAAGACAGCAAATACCGGCGCACGACTTTCTGTGCCTAGTTCGCGTGCATCCAATTTTGCCAGCGTGTACTGATCCGGGATGCTCCACCATCCAAACTTCGGACCCGTGTATTCCATCGAGTCAAAGTTGTAGATGACGTCGAACTTGTAAAAGGCTCCTTCGGGCCATTCCTGGCGTATGCCAGGCATGAGCGCCACCGTACGATATCCGTTGAGCGCAAAGGTGGTCACCAGAGTCTGCCGGTTTTGCGACATCAGCGACACATTCGCATATTCATCGCGAACTTCGACCCCGGACAACAAACTCAAATGGGCAAGCCAGGACGAGCCGCCAAAGGTCGGAGACTCCACATACGCGGATGCCACTTGACGGCCGGCGGCGGAGATCTCCGATGCGAGCACTTCGCGGCTTTTGGCGAGCGTGTTTGCGAACTCCGGATTGTCAAACGTCACGGCACCGTACGATTCGAGGAAAATCAGGAGAACGTCTGCGCCTCTGAGTTCTTCAAGCTGCACGTCGAGCGCGGGGCTCGAACCCAGTGCCGGAGCCAGGCGGTTGGGACCGATCATCCCTGCCACATAGCGCGCCTGTCGTGCAAACGAACCCGTAACCGGATCCGCAAAGGGAATCCGAGTTGGAAAGCCAGGAACTAAGTGCTGCGCGGTAAACAACGAAACGAGAATCAGCGCGGCGACGGCGAACGCTCGTCGCGGCAACTCGTCTTTCATGGCAGCAGTTACGAATCGCAGGCAAAGCCACACCACGGCAAATCCCGCAGCAAGGCCGATCAACGTACCGCCGACAACCACCAGTAGTGTCGACCACGGCACGTCGCGAGTGAGCATTGCCGCCACATTCGCCAGGTGTCGCGAATCCCAGTAGATGTTGAAGTCGCGCCCATATAGCCCTGGCGCCGTCACATCGATGTAATGGCCGATGACGAGAACCAGCCAGACCAGGCCCAGGATGCCGCGATGAATTCGCTCTCGTTTCCTCAGGACGGCAGCCAACAGCAAGACACAAACGGCTACTTCAACCGAAAATGCGTTAACCCACCGGACGCGTGGCGACGGCCAGACATTGCCGAATGCGAGTGATGCATTCAATACGAACAATGCCAGGAGCGCGAGAAGAGTTCGAGCGAGTATCTTGAAATTCATAAACCGGACAGGGATTCTAAAGTCGGATGTCGCGCCGGGAAACAACAAACTGGATTCACTGCTGATTCGGAGTCACTTGCCAAGTGGAACAACTTGATCGATCACGATATAACGAGTGGGACCTCTGCCGGATCGCAGTCTCAATCCCAACTCCTGAATTGCGGTTGACATCGCTGGTCCCCGGACATCATCAAGGCTGTCTGCATACTCCATCTTGAAATCGTACGAGCCGGTTAAACCGGTCCGGTCGACCACCCGCTGCCCAAGGAATCCGGCGATGCGGTCAGCGAAAACCTGCATCGATGCGTTATATCCCTGCATAAAGTAAGGATGCTCCGGTTTTCCGGTTGTGCCGAATGTAACTAATGGTCGGCGGTCGGGGTCAGCGGTTCCGACCAGAGCGAGCGGCTTGTTGCCGCGAACTAGTTCGATCACCGGTCCGTCCTTGATCTCCTCATGCACTTTCAACCGGAACTGTTCCGCGAGAAGCGTCTTGATCATCTCCAACTCGTCTTCGGGGGGCCGCGTTTTAGGATCTTGCGGGTTGGACTTGCTTGCGGCTGAGTCCGTCGGAGGAATTGCGGTAAGGTTAAAGCGCTCTACTCTCACCCAGGCCGGACCACCCTGAACCTGGAAATCGTCTACTCCGTAGGCGTCCACGATCAGCTTCTGCAGAGTGCAGCCGACTGCAGCGATTCGCCCTCCGGGATGAGTCAAAAAATTGCAAAGCGGTCCTCCCAGCGCCGACCGCTTCAGCGAAGCGACTTCAAACGAGAGTTTTGTCGGGCTTTGCACTAACAGAAATAAGAACGTAAGAATCGTGGTTATGAGCATTCCTACCGCAAGGGAAAGTTTCTTTTGTTCAGGTCGATTATAAGCGAGGCGTATACTCTGGCAGTGTTTCGCACCATCTTGACAACGATGGTTGTGAGCTTTTTATTCGCCGGCCAGGTGTGGACTCAAACTGTCGGCCAGTCTCTCTCGTTTGAAGTCGCGTCCGTTAAACTCAATCCCGAACGCGGAGGCGCAGGTGGAGGAAGTTGTCACGGGATCGATTCGTCACCGCGTCAGCCAGGCATCGCCCGCACTCCGTTGGGGCGCTGCGTTTTCACACGAACGCTGGGGTATCACCTTGTGACGTACGCGTATGGTCTGGAGGACGGCCCGCTCCCCCGTAATACGATGATCCGCGGTGTTCCCGACTGGTTCCGTCTTGAAATGTACGATGTGATTGGCAGCGTCGCAGAACCATCGACGGCAACACAGGAACAGCTTACTCAGATGCTGCAGACTCTTCTGGCCGACCGCTTCAAACTCAAGTTCCACTACGAGACAAAGGAAGTCGGTGGTTACGACCTCGTCCAGGGTGATAAAGGGCTGAAGTTCCAAAGATCGAAGGACAATGCAGTTCGTCGACTGATCGTCATTCCAGATAAGAGGGGCGGTCCACTCGAAGCAACGAAATACCCGCCGTCCTTCAGGCAGGTCAGCGCCAGCCGATACAACCTGGAAGACTTTGTTGTTTTCCTCTCCGGCATGGCTGGCGGCCCTGTGGCCAATAAGACAGGACTCGCGGGCGACTACGATATGGATCTGAGTTGGGATGCCGAGTTGGGCCCATCTCTTTTTTCGGCGATTCA
>Ga0209382_10005649_pt1 | contig 16251 bp, 19 predicted proteins | sample SoiMetdeltSBSDD5_FD_187599 | JGI IMG/M metagenome (GOLD analysis project Ga0209382, IMG submission 187599) | Bulk soil microbial communities from a Populus tree surrounding site in Tennessee, USA - Soil MetaG P. deltoides SBSDD5 (SPAdes) (version 2) | ecosystem: Environmental > Terrestrial >...
CGCGGCCGGCGCCGCGCTCGCGTCCTTCGACCGCATCGGCCTCTCCCATGTCCCGATGGGCACGGGGAACACCGAGCGGCTGATGAGGGCGGTCGAGATGCTCGAGCCTGATGCCGCGGTACTCACGCCTTCCTACGCGGCGTACCTGGTCGAGTGGGCGGCCGAGCGCGGGTTCGACCTGCCCGGGTCCAGCGTCGGGCACGTCCTCGTCGCGGGGGAGCCGGGCGGCGGCGAGCCGGCGTTCCGGGCGAAGCTCGAGGAGGGCTGGGGGGCGCGGGTGACCGAGGCGATGGGCATCGGTGATATCGGGGTCTCCCTGTGGGGCGAATGCGAGCAACAGGACGGGATGCACCTCGGCGCGCGCGGCTTCGTCCACGCCGAGCTGATCGAACCGCAGACCGGTGAGGCGCTGGGGATGGAGGATGGCGCCACCGGCGAGCTGGTACTGACTCATCTGCGACACAGGGCGGCGCCGCACCTTCGCTTCCGCACCCGCGACCACGTCCGGGTCCGGACCAGCCCCTGCCCCTGCGGGCGCACCGGCCCGCGCATCCGGTGTATCGGGCGCACGGACGACATGCTGATCGTGCGCGGCGTAAACGTCTTCCCGTCGGCGATCCGCGAGGTGGTGAGCGAGTTCGCGCCGGCGGTCAACGGCCAGATCGCCGTGCGGCCGAGCGCCCAGGGCGCGAAGCAGGACCCGCCCCTTCCCGTGAGCGTCGAGCTCTCGCCCGGTGCTGCGGCGGACCCGGGACTCGCGGAGGCGATCCGGCAACGGCTGCGCGAGATCCTCGTCGTGCAGACCAGCATCGAGCTGGTGTCATCGGGGACACTGGAGCGAAGCGAGTACAAGTCGAGCCTGGTCCAGCGCTAGGAGGAGAAGGATGCGAAAGCTTCAGTCCCAGGGTGTCCACCACATCACGCTCGTTGGGGCGGACCGGCGGACCTCGATCGACTTCTGGGAGGGCGTCCTGGGCATGCCCTTCGTCTTCGAGCAGCCCAACCTGGACAACGAGTCCGAGAGCCACCTCTACTTCGACCCGGGCGACGGGCGGCTGATCACGATCTTCACCAACGAGGACCGGAAGAGCACGCCCGATCGCACCCCGACGGACCCGGGCTGCGTGCACCACATCGCGTTCGCGCTCTCGCAGGCGACCTTCAACCAGGCTGTCGAGCGGCTCGACGAGCGCGGGATTCGCCACAGCGGGGTCAAGGATCGTGGCTTCATGGATTCGATCTACTTCGAGGACCCGCTCGGGCTCTTGATCGAGCTCGCCTCGTACCGCTTCGAGCCACCCGTCGGATTCACACACGCCGAGGTGCTGCTCGAGGCGCACAGGATCAGGGTGGAGCGCGGCGACTACAACATCGCGCAGATCCACCTCACGGACGCAATCGAGACGCTCGTCACGCGATCGCGGGCGTCGCTCTCTGACGATCGATCACCCAAGGACCCGTACGAATAGGACTCACGAGGAGGAGAACATGGCGGCGAACACGCTGAGCATCCTGAAGCCGAGCGTCAACAACCTGGCGGCCCGGGTCTTCGTCCGCGCCGCGGGGCTCGAGTACGAGGAGGTCGACATGTGGGGGAACAAGGGCACGCCCGAGTTTCTCGACAAGGCCCCGGCCGACCTCACACCCCTGCTCGAGGAGGAGGGCCTCCTCCGCGGATCGCTGTGGGAGAGCTGCGCGATCATGCAGTACCTGTGCAACAAGCACGGGCTGGATCGGTTCTACCCCACCGATCCCGCCGAGCGGGCGATGAACGACTCGGCGATGTTCTATTTGATCGGAACCTTCTACCCGCTCGTGGCGCGCGCGACCTACCCGACGCTCGGCTTCCCCCAGTACCCGGGCGAGGCGGCGACGTCCGACGCGGATGACGACGTGAAGGCCAAGGCCCAGCAGGACGCGACCGACGCCCTGGCCGTCCCGCTCGAGGCCTTCCATCGGTTCTTCCTGGCGGGCAAGCAGTTCATCGGCGGCGACTCGCCCTCGATCGCCGACATCCGCCTGGCGGTGACGCTCGAGTTCCTGCGCGCGATCGACTACGAATTCCCGGCCTGGGCCGAGGAGTACATGCAGGCGGTCGAGTCGGCCCTGGGCGACGCGTACTCGGAGCCGGCGGCGGACGTGCGGGCGTTCGTGGCCTCGGCGAAGTAAGAGCGACGCCCTCTGCAACGTCCAGATGAATCTGTCGCGTCCGCTTCACGGTGAAGCTCTTGCGCTGAGCGATCCCGCTACACCGCACCCGGCGGCCCGAACCAGGTGGTGAGCGCATCACGAAGCCCCAGATCCGTGCCATCTCCCGTCCAGGCGACGTGTCCGTCAGGCCGAATCAACACGGCGGTGGGAGCACTGACCACCCCGAGCACCGGAAGCTCCCAGGCACCGGCGTATTTTGCGTCGATCAGCTGAATCCGACCCGCCCATGAGGTGATGTCGAGGCCGCCCGGCTCGCCGAGGTTGAGCAGCGCCGGCCGGGCATCGTGCAGCAGCGTGAACACCCGAAGTGGGCCGTCTGCGGTGACGAGGTCGAGATCGGGCATGCGCCGGCCGAGCAGCGGATGTCCCTCACCGAGGTCGTAATGGATGTCGAGGCCGGACAGCATCGCGGCGAACCGCCGGCGAGGCTCATCCATGCGCATCAGCTCGGACACGGTGTCGCGCAAGGCGTCGAGACGCGAGTCGGCGGGGCGGTTGAGCACCGTTTGCGCCATCGTGTTACGCAGCACGCGGGCGGCGACCGGGTGGCGCTCGGCGTGGTAGGTATCCAGAAGGCCTTTCGGCGATGTCCGGTTCACCACCTGGGCCAGCTTCCACCCCAGGTTCACCGCATCCTGTACGCCGGTGTTGAGACCCTGTCCACCCGCTGGGGAATGCACATGGGCGGCGTCGCCGGCCAGCAGCACCCGCCGGTCCCGGTAGGACGCCGCCTGGCGGGTCATATCGGTGAACCTGGAGATCCAGGTGAGACTGTGGACCCCGTAGTCGGTCCCGTAGACGGCGATCAGGGCCTCGCTGAGATCACGCAGGGTGGGTTCGCCCGCGGGTCCGGGGTGCCCTTCGGTGACCATGATCCGCACCGGTCCTCCGTTCTTGTAGATCACCTCGCCATCGCGGACCTCGTACTCCAACCTCCCGAGGGAATGGATGCCGCGGGCGTCCCGGTGGATGCCCAACTCCGGCTCCTCGACCATCTCGGCCTCCGCGATCAGGGCGCTCGTGGTCGGATCCCACCCGGGGAACTCGATGCCGGATTCCTTGCGGACCAGGCTGCTGCCTCCGTCGCACCCGACGAGGTATTCCGCCCGCAACGACTGGCCGTCGGGCAACTCGACCTCGACGCCGGTGTCGTCCTGCGCGAAACCGGTCACCTCCCGTCCGCGATAGATGGGCACCGCCAATTCGCGGACCCAGCCGGCGAGGATGCGCTCGATGTGGTTCTGCCACAGCCCGAGCCCGTAGGGATGCCGAGTGGGAAAGTCGCTGATGTCCAATCGGCTCCCGCCGAAGCTTTGGACCTGGGCAACCTGCCCCTCCGTCAGGAACCGATCAGCGACGCCACGCTGATCGAGAACCTCGATGGTGCGGGAGTGAAGACCGCCTGCACGGGCGCCTCGGTGATCCTGGCTGGCGCGCCGCTCGACGATGGCGACGTCGACCCCCGCCAGCGCCAACTCCCCCGCCAGCATCAGCCCCGTCGGGCCCCCTCCGGCGATCACCACCGCATGCTCAGCGCGGGTCGGCAGCGCTCGCTGATCGCTCACGATCAGAAGCTACCCAAGCGCTGATGTGCGAATATCGCCGCAGCGGCCCGCGTGCCGGGCAACCTGATCCGGGAGGAACGATATGGAGGTTCCAGCAAGAGGCGGTCGGCCACGGGCGCTCGCGGCGATCGCAGCCCTCGCAACAATCGCGCTCGTCGCTGCGGGCGCCTCGTCTGCGGAGGCGGCCTCGATCAAACGGGGGCACACACAGCTGATCCTCGATCAGAACACCTCCTCCGGCCTGGACGCCCGGGGCATCGGCATCCTGCCGATCGCGCCCGCGGAGGCGATCAGTGGCGGCGAGCAGTTCCCGATCAGCGGCGGCAGGGTCAGCCGTGACGCAAGCACGGCGCGGATCAACCATGCCGGCGCCATGAGGTTCGTCGGTGACAACGCGCGCGTCAGGGTCAAGCGGCTCAAGGTGCAGCTACGTGACACGGACGATTCCGAGTTGATCGCGTCGCTCAATGGTCAGCGCATGTCGTTCCTGTCCCTCGAGGGCGGGCGCCATGCCTCCCGCGGACGCGACGTCACCTTCCGCGGGATCAAGGCCTCTCTGACCAGGAAGGCGGCGCGCACGCTCAACCAGGCGTTCGCGACCAACTTCTTCAAGAAGGGAACGCGGCTCGGCAAGCTTCGCATCGACATGAAGCTGGCCCGCTAGCAGGACCGACGCCGGCGGGGCGGGGCCCTCGCGAGAGGCACCCCCGCATCCCGGCCAGAACCGCGACAAAACGGGACACGCAGCAGCGGTTGACCGCATCGGCACGATGTCGCAGGAGAGCGTGGCGCCGGGCTGCGGGAATAGGGATGTCGCGGCGCACCCAGAGGCGCAAGTCTGTGCGGTAATGCAGGCGGTACACCTCCCCCTAGTGGTCCTTGTCTGAATGCCTCGGGCGTGAGAGCCTTGGCTTCCGACCCGCGATCGCAAGGAGGAGCACGAGATGCCGAAGTACCTGATCCAAGGCTCATACACGGTTCGAGGTGAGGAGGGCGTGCGCGCCAAAGGCGGCACCGATCGACGGCAAGCGGTTGCCGAGACCGTGGAAGGCGTGGGCGGGAAGCTCGAGTGCTTCTACTACGCGTTCGGCGACACCGATGTGATCTCGATCGTCGATCTCCCCGACGACGAGGCCGCTGCAGCCGTTGCCCTGATCGCCAACGCCTCAGGCGGAGCGACGGTGAAGACCACGGTGCTGCTCACACCCGAACAGATAGACCAGGCGGCGGACCGGGCTGTCACGTACCGTCCGCCGGGGCTGTAGTACCCGCCAACAGGCGTTGACGGTTCGGGACCCCGATCGCAAGTTGGCCCAGTAATCCGCCGGCCCCTTTAAGCCGCGACATGTCCGCTGCGTGACTTCTGCTTTCGCGTGAAAGCGAGAGAGCGCTCCTGCTTTTCGTGCAAAGCGGCAGCGGCGTGAGCACGCCTACAGGGACGAGACGATCGTCTGGGTCGGTCCTCGTCGGCCGGGCGCGATTCAATCCAAAATTGGACCTTTCCACGGTCCAGACCTGAGTTGTCGCGCGCGGCGGGCGCAAGGACACTCTCCATGCAGCGGTCCGAAACGAAGGGAGTGGAGATGACCCGCACAGCGAAGACACTCATCTCGATGGTGACGGTGATCGCCGTCAGCGTCGGCCTCGCCTCCTCGGCGATGGCGTACTACAGCACCGGTTCCGCGAACGCGTCGCGCGACGATCCGCAGTCGGCGACACCGCAGAGCGCACCCGGTTCGCCGAACGCGATCGTCGGCAACGAGGGAGGCCAGCCAAGTGGGAACGTCGCCGCGAACCCGCCCGCCGACTCCCTCAACGCGACGATCGTCGGCAACGAGGGTGGGCTGCCGAGTGGGAACGTGGCCACTGACTCGCGCCTTATCAGCGCAGCCTCTGGCGACCTGAGAGCCGTGAGCAGCTCCGATGGGTTCGACTGGGGCGCCGCATCGATTGGCGCCGGCGCCGCGCTCGGACTGGCACTGGCGACGGCGCTCGGGCTCGGAATGGCGAGGCGGAGGACTCGGTTGGAGCCAAGCGTCTAGCTCGGAGCAACCGAGGTGCTTCCGACACCCTCGGCCGAACACATAGCTCGTTTAGCTGGGCGCCCCGGCCGTGGCCGGGGCGCCGCCACGGGGACGGCTATGCACCGTACTCGTCGGCCCCGAGGAAGTGGAGCGACTCGTACGGCTCGTCGCCCACCACCCAGCTGTCGTGGTCTGGCGGCACGGCGAAGATATGCCCTGGCTCCATTACCTCCTCGTAGCCGGGACCCGCCACGGCGGCTCGGCCCGAGATCACGATTCCGAGGTGTTCCACCTGGCAGCGATCGCCGGGACCTGTCCCGACATGATCGCTCCACCTCCACCCGGGCTCATAGATCGCCCTGCCGAGAGTCATTCCGCCAACCCGCACGATCTCGAATCGACCCAGTGGAAACTCTCGTACTTCATCCGGTTTATCGAAACGGTGAAGGGCCAACTCGGTGATCCGCATGTCGCGAACGATACGCGGGTTCCCACACCCGCCTGCTCCGGCCGCCCGCGCATGCTGTCGCTCCGCGTGTCGCTTTCACTTTCGCGGGACAGCAGCAGTGCTGCTTTCGCGCAACGCGAAAGCACGCTTCAGTTGACTCTCGTATAGGTCATGCCGAAGTCCGTCTTCCATGTCTCACCGTCCTCTGCGACTTCCCATCGGCCGCTGATCGTGTCGCCGTCCTTCGAGAACGTGCCCGTGAATCGCTGCGAGAAAGGCTCCCCCTCTCGCCATAGCTTCCAGACCCCGTCGCCGAAGCTCATCTCGTAGACGCGCTGGACGTCTCGCTCGTCCGTATAGAGCTGGTAATAGCTCGCGCTCATACCGTCACACCCGATCACCGCGACGCCGTCGGGCGCCTCCGGCACGTCCACTTGCCAGCGCTCGATCAACAGCGGCACGCCGTCGAGCCACTCGAAGGTGACCCGGCCCTCGCCGGGCCAGGCCGGTCCGCCGGGTGGACCGGCCTCGAAGGTCCATTCCCCGACCAGTGCCTGCAGGCGCTCCCGCGCCGCTCTATTGATGGACTCCTCCATCGCTTCTCCTTTCGACCGGGTCACCAATGTCGACCGCGAAGGCCGCCCGGATTCATCGGGACTCGAGCGCTGCTGCTTTTCGCGCAAAGCAGAAGCGCCACCATCACGTTTTGCGGGCACCGGGGAGCTACGGCTGCGAGAACTTCTCGATCCGGTCGTTGTTAGTGTCGGCGACGTAGACGTTGCCGGCGGCATCGACCGCGATGCCGTGCGGATGATCGAAGGTCAGCACCGACACCGCGCCAGCAGGCTAGTGGCTACCGCCTAAACGGTGGGTTTCTCGCTGGGGACGGGTTCCTCCGCCCCGGAGCCCCGGTCGACTTCTCGATGTTCTCGATGACCTCTCGCGCGTAGCGCCGGAAGATGGGCTTGCCGACGGTGCGAAACAGGGTCCCAAAGATGCGTCCTCTCGCGTTGGCCTTGAACTGGCGTTCCCAGATCATCTCGATCTGACTGCCGTCCCCGTGGGGAGTGGCCCTGATCTCCCAACTGCTGCGCGCTGGCTCGTAGACGTTCGAGTCAGTCACCGGTGCGCTGACCAAACCCGGCTGCGAGGAGTCATAGCGGCATCGCTCCCAGTTCGTTCCGAAGGGACCGGTCGCCGTGCCCTCGGTCACGTCGGCTGACGTTCCCTCGAGCTCGTGCACCTTGAAGTGCTCAAGCTCAACGGCGGGGAACACTTGGGCGCGCCGCTCGCTGAAATCGAAGGCGGCTCTTAGAACACGCTCTGGCGGCTCGGTGGTCTCACAGACCACCCGGATCGTTGCCACTTTTGGAACCTAACCGACGCCGTCTAACGCACGGCTAAAAACGGTCCATGCTCCTGCGACATCGCCTACGCAGTATCTCGCGGGCGGCCTGGTATCCGACTGGTCACTTCTGCTTTCGCGTGAAAGCGGAAGCGGCACTTCCGGTGCAGCCGCTACTCCCGCAGCCCGGCGGCTTCGCCTCAGGCGCTCGGATCGCTCACGCAGACTGTCTGGAAGCTCTGGGTTCCATCTTGAGGGGCGATTCTGTCGCCGTGCTCGTCCACCACCTCGAAGTAGTGATTGCCGTTGTAGGCGGCCTCCTCGTCCGTCCAGAAGATCTGGCCCCCGCTGACCCCCGGAACGTCGTAGTTCTTCGCGAGCGCGGTCGCTTCGGAGAGCGAGGGCAGGCGCAGGCCGAGGCCGCTGCAATAGTTCATCGTGCCGGACTGGGACCGGGCGCCCCCATCGGATCCCGCGCAGATCGGGCCGAACTTCAAAGTGGCCGGCGCCTTGCAGGTGTCGACGCCGCTTCGGTCGGCGATGTCCTTGCCGTTGATCGACCCGGCGATGATGTTCGCGTGCTTGCCGCTCGGCGGCTTGTGGCCGGAGACCGTCCCCGGTCCTATCTGGCTGTTGGACGAGACGACGTAGGCACCGAGCGCGGTGCCGCCGCCGAGGACGAGGAAGACGGCCAGGGTCGCCATCACGTTGGCGTAGGTGAGGTGCGAACGAATCCGTTGACGCAAGAGGGACCTCCCTGTCATTCGGGGCGGAGGCCAGGCGCGTCGGCGAGTCCTGACTGGCGCCAGTGGGCGATCCGCCGATGTAGGACGACCCTCTCATGGGAGGCTCCGGGGGTCAACCGATGAGCACTTCTGCTTTCGCGTGAAAGCAGAAGTGATTCGTGCGTCTCCCTGAACTCCGATTAATGGCCCGATTCGTTTCTCGCTACGACCTACGGATAGTCGAGCGAGTGTCGCTCGCGGCCTGACTTGGCGAGGCGGCATTCGGCGACCTGCGAACGATGTGAGATCGTTGGTTTGGGATGCAGCAGCTGACTTTCGTTGCTCGGGGTCGGGTTGAGTTTCGCGAAGTCGCCGAGCCCACACTGGATTCGGAGGAGGGTGCGATCGTGCGCCCGATCGCGTCGACTACGTGCGATCTCGATCGTGCGATCATCGCGGGCCGGACGCCGTTCGAAGGACCTTTCGCGATCGGCCACGAGTGCGTGGCGGAGGTCGTCGAGGCCGGCGCTCGCAGCGGCGTGGAGCCGGGTGTGTCGGTTGTGGTGCCGTGGCATCCGTGCTGCATGGAGTGCCCGACGTGTCGCCGGGGCCTGACCGCCCACTGCGAGCGCGTCAGGCGCTTCGCGATGTATGGCCTGCCGCTGGGCGGCGATCTCGGCGGCCTCTTCGACGATTTGGTGCATATCCCGTTCGGCCGCGCGCTCGTTCCGCTGCCCAATGGCGTGCAGGCGGAGGCTCTCGCCAGTGCGTCTGACAATCTGACCGATGCCTACGGCGCCGTCGCGCGTTCGTTACATGATCGCCCGGGCTCGAGCGTGCTCGTGCTCGGAGGCACTGGGTCGATCGGGCAATGGGCCGCGGGGTGGGCGGTCGTACTCGGCGCCGACCGCGTCGTTTACGCAGACCATGACGCTGAAGGCGCCGGCACGGCGGCGGCCTACGGTGCGGCCACCATTGCTGATCTGTCCGAGCTCACAAGCCACGAGCCATTCGACGTGCTTATCGACGCATCAGGACAGGCCAAGCTGCTCGCTGACGCGATTGTTCACGTGGCGCCTGGCGGCCACTGCCACAGCGTCGGTATCTACTTCGCTGAGCGCACGGGGCTGCCGCTAGGAGCGATGTACATGAATGCAATCTCTTTCACCACCGGGCGCCCGAGCGTCGCACCACTGTTGCCGGAGGTACTCCGAGCCGTTTCTGAGGGGCGCCTCGATCCGGCTCCCGTCTTCAGCGAGCGACTCGGTTACGACCAGGCACCAGAGGCGCTCGCCGAGATCCCCCGCAAAGCGCTGTTCACCCGAGCCTGAACCAGCCGGCCCTGATCACTTCTGCTTTTCGCGCAAAGCAGAAGCGCGGCCCACTCCCGCAGCCCGGCGACTTCGACGCCCGCGTGCCTAGTGCCTCGCCCTCCCTATCGGGGGCAGGTGGCGGTCACACCGCCGCCTTGTGCGATCGCGATGCACCCGCCACCGGCGCGCATCAGAAGGGCCCCATTTCTGGGGCCCTTCTTTGCCACTGCTGTTGTCGCTTCAGCTCAGGCTCTGGCCCTCGAGAAGCTGTTAGCGCCGCAGGTGGCGCTCCCGTCCGAGAGATCCTGCGCGAGGACGTTGACGCTCACGTCGCAGACGTTCGCAGCGACGCTGATCGGGATCTGCACGGTGTTGTTGCTGATGTCGATGTTGACGAGCCCCTGCTGATTGGCTCCACCGCCACCGCCGTTACCACCTGCCGCCGTGGCGATGCCGTCGGCGTCGGCGTTGCAGGTCGTCTGTCCGGTCTGAGTGAGGTTTTGCACCAACACGTTGACGTCCACGTCACAGATGTTGGCCGCAACGGCGATCGGCACCTGCACGGTGTTGTTGCTGATGTTGGCGTTGATCAATCCACTCTGGGTCTGGGCCGACGCGGACGGCGCCGCCGCCAGCCCGATGGCCAGCATGCCCACCGCCGTCAGCGCGGCGAAGCGCATCCTGGTGCTGCGGATAATTGCCTCCATGGCATCCTCCTGGACGAATTCGTCCTATCGTGGGCCACCGCGGCCGCTGGACGAGCCGTCCAAGCTCCGTGGGGCACCTCCTACGCGGTTACGGGTTCCCACTGAAAGAAATTTTCAAGCGCCTGTGCTGAAGATTCAGCAGACCGGCTAGGCGGCGACCATCGTCTTGTCCGGAGCGTCCAAAACTGTGCGTGCACCCGTCTCCCCACGGGGCACACCCGCCGATCCGACTGGCGCGGAACCACCGGCTCGCCAGCTAGGGTTGGCAGCAGGCGCCTCCATTTTTTGGGGGCACCTCCTACAAGAGCCCCGGGACCTCGGTTCCGGGGCTCCTTTATTGCCGTCGCAGACGTAAACCGCTTTCCGCCCACGTCCCCTGTCGATGGGGGACCGCGAGCGGGGCCGACTCCCATGCGGTGCGCGAACGCTGGAACCTCAGGCTGGCCTGGCCATGGTTACGCGACTGCTGCTTTCGCGTGAAAGCAGCGCTTCTGCTTTTCGCGCAAAGCAGAAGTGAGGGAGCCCGCACCCGCGTTAGCCGGGGATTCCCGAGTGACAGCCGACCTCTGCGTAGCCGAGATCGCCGGGGCCGGTGGAATCAAATTCGTTCGTTCCGCTCCCGGGACATGCCCCTCCAAGCGCTTCCACGTTGGCGTCGAACTGCCAGTCGGGAAGAACGCCCCCGTTCTTGGTGAGGGTGCCCCAGGTGCAGAGCCAAATCACCTCGCCGTTGTCGACCTCGGTGCTGAAGGTCCCCCCGAGCTGGCTGGTGCACATCTGCTGAAAGCTCGGCAGCGGCCCTGGGGTGACCCTGTGCCTCATCACCCCGCCGTGAATCGCATAGGAATGGCAGGCACGCGGGCTCTCGAAGGCGCTGCCGTCGGCGCGGAGCCAGTCGAGGTAGCCGGTTCCCTTGCAGGCCTGGGTCTTGGTGCTGTTGCCGCCGTTTGCCGCCCCGGCAACGCTCGCATTGAGCGCCAGGGCGATTACCGCCAGGACCGCGACACCTGCCCAGAGCCGTCGAGTGCGGTGCAATGTTCCTCCTCCTCGCTCAGCTTGCGAGTGCTATGTGCATCCTCTCACCCGCGCGGTCGCTTCGCAAGCACTCTGGGCCGCCCGACTGTCGCGACAGATAGCCCACTTCTGCCTTCGCGTGAAAGCGGGAGGGCGGCCCTACGGCTCAGGCGGCCCTTTTGATGGACCACGAGGCGTGTCGATGATCCGTGGTGTCGTTCGGAGAGACATATCGGGCCGCCGATCCGATCTTCGGGCGACGCCACTATCTAGGGAGATCGAGGTTCGCGTCGCGCTTTGCCCGGGTGAGACAAGTTGTCAAGCGCTATCAATTGTGGCGAGGAAGTCTTGGAATGCCCGGTCCGTGCGTGCAGTGTCGCCGGTGGCGTCGAGGTCCATGAGCAGGCCGCGGATGACGGCGAGCACGACGGTCGCCAGTTCGGGTCGGCCGAGGCTACGCATGCCTTCCTCGAGTGGTGCCAGCCAGTCGGTCGTCGCGGTCCGCCGGAAGCCGGGCCAGAGTGGTTCTCCCGCGGTGTCGTGCAGTCGGCCGAACATGCGGAGATAGGGCTCGCCCTGCGGCCCGGAGATCGCGGACCAGGCGCGGGCCAGGGTGGTCGGGTAGGGCTCGTCGGGTCGCAGGCGTATGAGGTCGGTGAAGACCTTGACTTGGCGCTGTCGGGCCTGTTCAAGGATCTCGCGGAGTAGCCCGTCACGGGTTCCGAAGTGGTAGATCAGCATCCGGCTCGAGGTGCCCGCGGCGGACGCAAGTGGCCCGAGACGGTCGGGGAGCCCGTTCTCGAGTGAGTAGTCGGTGCAGGCGTCGAGGAGCCGCTGCCTGATCTGTGGCTGGCGCTGCCTGCCCACGCCGTCATCCTTTCACGTAATAAACGGTACGTCTACTGTTGTTCGACCGCTGATCGGCATGACGAGGAGATTGCGATGAGAGTCGTTTTCGTGCATGGGGCGTGTGTGAAGGACGGATCGTGGTGGTGGCACCGGACCGCCGATCTGCTGGCGGAGAGGGACGTCGCCAGCGAGGCGCCCGGCCTGCCGAGCTGCGGGGAGCCCGGTGAGCCAACTGATGCTCAGGGCCCGGGGCTCGCTGAGGACGTCGCCGCGGTCCGGAAATCGCTGACTGCGGGCGATGAGCCGACCGTCGTGGTCGCCCACAGCTACGGCGGCATCGTCACCGCGGAGGCAGCAGCGGGTGTCGACGCCGTGCGCCATCTGCTGCTCGTGTCGAGCTACCTGCCCGAGGTCGGGCAGAGCCTCTCTTCGTTCGGCGGCGAGGAGCCTGCCCCGTTCCTCGACATCGATCCCGAGGGCGGCACTTTCACCGTCCGGCCGGACACCCTGGCCGGGACGTTCCTCCAAGACTGCGATGCGGAGATTCAGCGACAGGCCACGGGCAAAACGGCCCGGCAGAGCCTGGCTGTCGTAGAGCAGCCGGTGCAGGCAGCGGCCTGGAAGCACCTGGCCTCGACGTACTTAGTCTGCGCCGAGGACCGCGGCACGCCCGTCGACCTGCAACGCGAGTTCGCCGGTCGCGCAGGAAGCGTCGTGGAACTTGACACCGGCCACCACCCCTTCCTGTCGCAGCCGGGCGCCGTGCGCGACATTGTTCTGAGCCTATGAGAAGCGACGGGCCAAGAGACTCGGAAAGGCGAGCGTGACCCAGACGATCGAGGACCTTCACGCACTGAAGCGTGTGTTTGGCGCCGACGCTAAGCCCTTCGAGCCGCAGGAGGACTCATGACCACATCACTCATAACAGGGGCGAACAAGGGACTGGGGTTCGAGACTGCCCGCCAACTCATCGCCGCGGGCCATCGGGTGTGGATCGGAGCGCGCAATCCGGACCGCGGGCAGCAGGCCGCCGATCAACTGGGCGCAGAATTTGTGCGGCTCGATGTCACCGACGACGCGTCCGTGGCCGCCGCGGTCGAGAACGTTGGGGCACTGGACGTCCTCGTCAACAACGCCGGCATCAGCGGCGGGCGCATCGGCCCCAGCGAGGCCACGGCCGACGACATGCGCGCGGTCTATGAGACGAACGTCTTCGGACCTGTCCGTGTCCTGCACGCATTCATCCCGTTGCTCGAGAAGTCAGAGGTGCCGGTCATCGTCAACGTCTCGAGCGGCGTCGGCTCTCTCGGCCTCGCCGCTGACCCTGACGGCCCCTGGAGGGAGGCGAACTATCCCGTGTACGCGTCGTCCAAAGCGGCGCTCAACATGCTGACCATCCGCTACGCCGCCGCCTTCCCGAGCATGCGGATCAACTCCGTCGATCCGGGTTTCACCGCGACCGACTTCAACCGGCACCGAGGTACGCAGACGGTCGAGGAGGGTGCCGAGGTGATCATCCGCTACGCGCTGATCCCACCTGACGGGCCGACCGGCGGCTTCTTCGATCGAAACGGCGCCGAGATCTGGTGAGCGGCGGGATCCCCCCGGTTTGCCAGCCGCGAAAGGAGTAAGCGAAATGCCCAGCATGCACGAGAAGGTGGCAGTGGTGACGGGGGCCATGAGAGGCGTCGGGCTCGGTATTGCGAAGGAGATGCACGACGCCGGCGCGACCGTGGTGATCACCGATCTCGACCGAGCGGGCCTCGACGATGCGGTGTCAGAGCTCGGTCCGCGGGCTCCGGGGCTCATCGCAGACGTGACCGACCTGAAGGCGATGGAGCGGGCATACGAGGAGATCATGCGCACACACGGTCGCCTTGACGCCGTGGTCGCAAACGCAGGCGTCGGCGACAGCGCCCCACTCGGTTCGATCACGGAACAGCAGTTCGATTTCATCTTCGGGGTCAACGTCAAGGGAGTTCTCTTCACCGTGCAGGCCGCCCTGCCCCACCTCTCGCCCGGTGGGACCGTGGTCATCATCGGGTCCACCGCGAGCACCCGGTCCGAGTACGCCATGAGTCTCTACGGCGGGTCGAAGGCGGCATTGCGCCAGATGGTCCGTACCTGGATACGGGAGTTACAGGGGTCAGGTATCCGGGCGAACATTGTCAGTCCTGGTGCGATCGACACGCCGTCGCTCCGGAGCGCTCTCGCCGGATCGGTCGGCGAGGATCAAGTCGAAGCTCGTGTGGCCGAGATGGGCGCCGGGAATCCAATTGGACGGCTCGGGACTCCCCGCGACATCGGGAAGGCCGTGGTGTTCCTGGCGAGTGACGACTCGAACTTCGTCACCGGAGTCGAATTGTTTGCCGACGGCGGCATGGCCCAGACGGGGTAGACCTCTTGCATTCGCGTGGAAGTGGCAGCGTGACCCGAGCCGATCCGTGCGTCTCCCTAAAATCCGATAGGTGCCCGATTCGTTTCTCGCTGCGACGCACGGATAGTCGAGCGGGTACGGCTCGCCGCCTAGCGCTTTCGCTTCTCGCGCAAAGCAGAAGCGTTGGCCTACTCCCGCAGCCCGGCGGCCGCGCCGATCAGTGCGCCAGCGACTAAGGGACCCGGACTCTGGTGAACTCGACCGTCTTCATCACACACCCAGTGTCCTTCAGGAACACATTCATCTCCTTCGAGGTGAAGGTTCCGTTGATAGGCACGGTCGCTCCTGTTGTCGTGGTGCAGGTCCCCACGACCGAGTAGCTGGGCGTAGCTGCCGAGGCTGGAGCGGCGACGGCACCGACGAGTCCGGCAGCGACCATCAGCGTCGCCGCTCCGATGCGAATCCTTCGCTTCATCTGAGGACTCCTTCTCCCTGCTTCGTTCTCTTGTACGAGTCAGGCGCAGTCTATGCCGCTCGGGCCTGGACCTGCAAAACGCCGAAGCGGGTACTCGCGGACCGCCGCAGCATTGTTGGCGCACGCAGTCGCAGAGTGAGTCGAGCACGAGCCCTAAAGACACCGCTGCTTTTCGTCCAAAGCGACTATTCCGCCAACTACCCCTGGAATACCGTTTCTGCCGGCTGGGCGCCTACTGCCGGATCCGCGTGTCGATGAACGACCTTCCAGGTGCCGGCCTCCGGTCGAAAGATTGTCGTCACGCGAATGTCAGTCGGCGTTAGCTCGTCGCTGCCAGCGATCTTGGCCCTGGGCTTCTCCACTTCCACGAGATACGCAAGCTCCGATGTGACCGACTTCGTGATCGTCTCGAAGCCGACGATCTCACCATCGCGGAAAGTGGCTGCGGCCCTATCCAGCCGCTCTTCCACCTCGGCACGTCCTCGTGCCACGCCCCCGAATGGATTTGCGAGGGTGACGTCCTCGCCCTGCGAGTACATCGCTTTGTAGCCGCTCGGATCACCGTTGATGATTGCCCGCAACGCCTCGTGATACTGCTCGACCTGGGCATCGAACTCATCTGCGCCGCCCATTTGGACCTCCTCCGGTTCAGCGGTAGCCGTTTCGTCGCTCCCCTCCGACATCGCCCACGCAGTATCTCGCGCTTGCACGGGGCCGGATAGGCACTTCTGCTTCGCGTGAAAGCAGGAGCGCAGGGTTTGTTCGTGATCGCAACCAGCTCCGGGAATAAGCGAACTTGGCTGGCGGGAGCCGTCCGATGTGTGACAAGAGTCCGAAGACGGCTCCGGGCTGAACACATGCGACCCCCTTGCGGTAATCCCCGCATCTACTAAACCGCGACGGGCGATCGAGCAGCGCTTGAAGGTGAGGCCACTCGTTGGAATAGGCTCCGAACTCGCGGGGAGGCATCGGTGACCAAGGAGGAAGCAATGAGCACTTCCACGTCAATAGCAGCCGCCGCGCGCGAGGAGACCGCCGGCTTCAAGGGGCGGCTGATCGGCTCGGAAGACGCCGACTACGACGAGGCGCGCAAGGTCTATAACGCGATGATCGATAAGCGACCGGCGTTGATTGCGCGGTGCGCGTCGGCCGATGATGTCGCCAAGACCGTCGCTTTCGCCCGTGATCACGATCTGCT
>Ga0209382_10005650_pt1 | contig 16247 bp, 14 predicted proteins | sample SoiMetdeltSBSDD5_FD_187599 | JGI IMG/M metagenome (GOLD analysis project Ga0209382, IMG submission 187599) | Bulk soil microbial communities from a Populus tree surrounding site in Tennessee, USA - Soil MetaG P. deltoides SBSDD5 (SPAdes) (version 2) | ecosystem: Environmental > Terrestrial >...
TGATCATCGGCAAGGTCGTCACCGGGTACCTCGCCGATCTCTTGGGGCGCCGCGCCATGTGGATCGTGTCGGGTGTGCTCACGGCGGTGTATCTTCCGGTCCTTGTCTATGCCGCCACGCGCGAGAATATCCCGTACCTGCTCTTGATCTTCGGCCTCTTCTATGGCGCGCCGTATGCGATCAATTCGACGTACTTGAGCGAGAGTTTTCCTGCCGGGGTTCGTGGAACCGCAGTCGCCGCGTCGTACAACCTCGGGCGAATCGGGTCGATGGCGTCGCCGGTCCTGATTGGGTTGGCCGCGACCAACTATTCGATCGGACTCGGCATCGGGCTGCTCGGCATCTCGTACGCGGTCTGCGCCCTGGTTCCGGGTGTGTTCATCAAGGAAAAGATGTTCGACCCGAAGGCCGTAGAGTCGAAGGTCGCAGCCGCGTAGCATTGCGCGTGCGCTATCGCGTGCGCGTCCGGCTCGCCGCAAACGATCCAATGAGGTGCCACCGATCTACGCCGGAGTCGGGACCCAGTATTGTTCTTGCGCGATCGACCACCCGAGTGGTCCGAGGCGCTCTTTGGCGTCTTCGATCATTCCGGGGTGTCCGCAGAGATAGATGAGCGTGTCACTCATCGGCGGCGACCATCGCACGAGCTGTTCCTCCACAAGCTCGTTGACGCGGCCGACCGCGCCGCGCCAACCCGCATTACGCGCGGCTGTGGGTCGGCTCACGCTGGGTACGTATTGGAGAAGCCCGGGATGCTGTTCGCTCAGGCGTCGAAGCTCGCGATCGTAGACGAGTTCGTCGCAATGGCTGGCGCCATGCAGCACGAAGAAGCGGGTGTCGAGCCGCGGAAGGCCAGCCGATTCGCGTTCGTGCAGGAACTGTCGAATCATGCTCACGTACGGAGCGACGCCCGTGACCGTGGCAACCATCACATGGTGACGCACCGATTGTCGGAGCGTGAAGCGCCCTTTCGCCATCGATCGCATCGTCACGAAATCTCCGACCTGAAGGCGGTGGAGAACCGGGGTGAGCGTCCCGCCACTCTCAGGCGGCACTCGCTCGATGAACAGCTCGATGAGAGGTTCGTACGGCGCCGACACGATTGAGTAGGGACGTTCGACACCACGTACCCCAATCGTGACGTATTGGCCTGCCATGAAGGGAACGGCGTCCGCCGGCCGCAGCCAGATCACGAACAGGTCATGGGTGAAGTCCTCACGCCGAACGATTGTCGCGGACTGGGTCGTGACCTGCATCGAATCTCCACGTCAGTACGAGACACGTCGTGTCGGCGGCTCAGGGCGCGGTCGAGCGACGCGGACGCGCACGTCGACGGCGCACGCGCCGTGCCGAAACACTTTCAAAGGATTCAGCTCCAGTTCCTGAATCTCCGGACACAGTTCGACCAGAGCCGACACGCGGAGCAGTGCGTCGACGACCGCCTGTTCGTCGGCCGCAGTCTGGCCGCGGTAGCCGCGGAGCAGCGCGACGCCTCGCAGGCCCTCGATCATCTCCGCGGCATCGATGTCGGTGAGGGGGTGCAGCCGGAACGTCGAATCGTGCAGAAGGTCGACGAGGACGCCGCCGCTCCCACAGGCGATGATCGGACCGAACATCGGGTCGGTCACGGCTCCAATCAGCAGCTCGACGCCGTCTGGCACCATCTGCTGCACGATGGCCGCGGTCATCATCGTGCCGAGACGCGACGTGAGGTCCGAGAACGCACGACGAAGAGCCGCGTCGTCAGAAATATCCAGAACGACCCCGGCGACGTCGGTCTTGTGCACGATCTCGGGGCCCGCCGCCTTGAGCGCGACCGGGTAGCCGATGTCGCGTGCCGCCGCGATCGCTTCCTCGATCGTCGTTGTCACGCAGGTCGACGCGATCGACAGCCCCGCGCTCTCGATGAGCGTCTGCGCCTCCGACGGTGTGAGCCACCCATCGCCCCTCGTCATGGCGCCGTCGACCACGAGCCGCACGGCATCGTGGTGGATTCCCTGAAGCGACTGACGTTCGCCAGCAGGGCGCCGTCGCCAGGCGCCGTATTCGGTTGCCCGTGCGAGAGCGGTCACGGCGGCCTCGGGGAATCGATACGACGGAACACCCGCGAGCGCTCGCGGCGCACCTCGAGCGCCCATGAACGATGCGATCACCGGCTTCGTTGCCGCCGCAGCGGCGCTCGCGATCGCACGTGCCGCTTCGTCTGGATTCGTGACGAGCGGCGGGATGAAGATCACCAGCAGACTGTCAACGTTCTGATCGGCGAGCAGCAGCGTCGTCGCGCGACGGTACTGGTCTGGCGTCGCCGCTGCCAGCATGTCGACGGGGTTGCCGACGCTGGCTGCCGCAGGCAAGAGTGTGCGCAGTTGCGCGACCGTCGCTTCGCTCAGAGCCGCCATCTGTAACCCTTGCGCGTCGCAGGCGTCGGCGGCGAGGATGGCGGGACCTCCCGCGTTCGACAGTATGGCGACTCGCGATCCGGCTGGTATTGGCTGATGCGCCAGGAGCGCGGCGACGTCGAAGAGCTCCTCCACGGTCCCGGTTCGAATGACGCCGGATTGGCGAAACAGTGCGTCCACCACGGCATCACTGGTAGCAAGCGCACCAGTATGCGAGGCGGCGGCCCGCGCACCCGAACCGGAGCGTCCGGACTTGACGGCGACGATCGGTTTCTTCCGCGCGACTCGGTGCGCAATCTGGCCGAAGCGTCGCGGATTGCCGAAGCTCTCGAGATACAACAGGATGACGTCGGTCCGCGGATCGTCGGCCCAGTACTGCAGCAGATCGTTCCCCGACACGTCGGCCTTGTTGCCCACCGAGACGAACGTCGAGAGTCCGAGATTCAACTGCTGCACATGCTCTAGGATCGCCAGTCCGAGCGCCCCACTCTGGGTCGAGAAGGCGACGCGCCCGGCGATCGGAGCAACCGGCGAGAAGGTGGCGTTCAGATTGACGGCCGGGTCCGTGTTGATGATTCCCATGCAGTTGGGTCCGATCACCCGAATGCCTGCGGACCGGACCCTACCGAGGATCTCCTGTTCGAGGGCGCGTCCGGCTGGTCCCGTCTCGCCGAAACCGGCACTGATGATGACCATCGCCTTTACGCCCTTGGCCACGCAATCGTCGACGGCCGCACTCACGCACGCGACGGGCACGCAGATCACTGCCAGGTCGACATCACCGGGGACGTCGGTGACCCTGGGAAACACCGTCACCCCGTCAATCACAGACGCAGACGGATGCACGGCGTAGACGCGTCCCGAGAAGCCTCCGGCGGCGATGTTGTGCAGGATCTCGGAGCCGATCTTGCCGCGCTCGCGGTTCGCGCCGACCACCACGACGGTCTTGGGCTCGAAAAAGTGCTTCATCGAGGCGGTCGCCGCTGATTGCGACCGTCGAGCGCAACGCGCTTCGTACTGCGCGGTCGGCTCGATGCTCAGCGTGACGTGAAAGCTCCCGCCTTCGAGCCGTCGCGCAATCTCGAATCCGGAATCGCGGAAGACACGCATCATCCGCTGGTTATCGAGCAGCACGTACGCATCGAAGATTTCGATGCGATGGTCGCGAGCAATGCCGGCAAGCGTGTCCAGCATCCGGGTTCCGATGCCACGTCCCTGCAGCGGATCAGCGATGGCGAACGCGACTTCAGCGCGGTCGGGCGCGTGCTCGTCACGACTGTACGTCGCAACACCCACCAGACGGTGTGCGGTTTCCGCAACCAGCGTGAAGTTGTTCACGTGATCGGCGCGGAGCAGCCGCGACACTTCATCTTCGCTGTCGCGCAAAGGGGCGAAGAATCGGAAGCGCCGGCTCTCAACCGAGAGGCGGTCGTGGAGCGCGCGCAGTCCGTCGGCGTCGTCGGGGCGGACGGGGCGCAGTCGCAGCGTCGACCCGTCCCTCAGCACGACATCGGACTCGTATTGCGAAGGGTAGGCGCTGACGGAGCTGGTAGTGACGGCCATTATCTCTGTATGCGGCAACGCCGATGCCATTTCCACGAACCCCCGTGACCAGCAGTTGTCAGCGATCGTCACGTCGCGACCGCGGGTTCCTTCGCAGGGTCAGGAAAAACTCCGATCACGATCGGAGCGTCGCTCGCGGCGACCCCTGCCGTAGTCCTCAACAGATCTCGTCTTCGTCCGGCGCTTTCCCGGGCTCGACGACGACGCGGTTGTCGACGAGGCGAATGCCTGGTGCATCTGCCGCCGCACGCTCCGCAGTGTCGCGTTGGAGCCACGTGCCGACCGTGCCGGTCAACGTGGCGCAATCACCGGCAACGGTCACGCGGACGTGACGCGCATCGATGTCGGCATTTCGATGCAGGGCCTCGACGATGCGGTGCCGGACATCGCGCTCGACCGCACCTGGTGCGATGGCAATGCGGTTCATGACGTTGTGCACTCCGCGGATGTGGCGGACGGCGCGTTCGGCATCGTGCTTCTGGTACATCCAGTCAACCGTGCCGGTGAGCGTGACATGACCGCTACGTACCGTTGCCTGCACACTGTTCGGGATTGTGGCGCCAAGCTCGAGCGCCTTCGCCACGTCGGCAGCGATGTCGGCGTCGACCCGTTCGAGCTTCAGGCGCACTTCGATGTCGTTGGCGACGCTGCGTACGCCACGGACGCGTTTCGCGGCACGTTCAGCGGCGAGCTTGCCGGAGTAGGAGTTGATGTAGCCGGTAAGCGTGATGGTGCCCGACTTCGCAGTGACGCCGATAGCGCTGGCATCGATTGCCGGATCCCATTCCAGCTGATGCAAGACCGCGTCTCTCACCCGAAGATCCTGGTCTGTCAGGGTTGCGGTACTCATGGGGGCCTCCATGGCGCACGAGAGCAACGTTTACGCCAGCGGCCGCGATGGCGTTCGTCCTGCGAATCCAAACGCCCTTCGACCGTTCGGCCGTGAATCGAGGTGGACGTGCGCGATCGGTGCGAAATCGCCAGCCGTCGATCCGAGTTTTTTCGCGCAGAGACGATACGAATCGCGGAGACGCTGCCGGCCCTCGCCGCGAGGAGCGGCAGCGCTGTCGTCGACTATGTTGATGAGGCCGAGAGCTGGTTAGAGCGTGCCGATAGGGGGATGCGGATGACGCGTGTGAGGCTGCGGCCGCACATCGTTCTCGAGAACGGGGCTGACCCGGCCAAGGCGCGTCAGCTCGTCGACAAGGCGCACGACCAGTGTTTCATCGGCAATTCGGTGTTGACGAGCGTCACGATCGAGCCCCGGATCGAGTTCGCAACCACGACGACGATGGTGGCATAGCGCCTATGGGTTACGCTGCTCTCGGGGCTTCCGAGGCCGGTGCTGTTGACCTCCTGAAATCGCTCTGACGCCGAGCCGTGAGTGGTCGCTGACGTCCTCGGAACCTCGGGTCCACGTCGATCCGCCAGCCGGGCGTCTCCGCGCCGCAGGCCACGCACCGCAGAGACAATCGCTCGGGCTCGAAGTGCAGGAGCATGTCGTGTCCGTGTACCGCGCATAACGTCCGTCGTATCGAGAGAAGCGCGAGACGCGCGAACGAGATGGCATGCATCACCGCCGAATCAGGCGAAGTGAAGAGGCTTTCACGAAGAGACTCGGCAGACATTACACAGGCGAAAGAAGCAAGGTGCTCGCCAATGCCGAACGCTTTACCACTTGTGTCGCTCGCGAGTTGCCTGTCGACACGTGTCATCGTCACTGGACGGGCGTCGGAAAATTCCCCTCTTCTTGCGAAGAACCCGTCGGCGACCGCTCAGAAGGTGACGTTGCGGTAGGAGGCGTCTACGCCTCCCCGCGCAAGCTATGGAGATAGTGCGATCGCGCCTCGATCTCGCTCAACGTTTCGCTCGCGTAACGCGACGCATCGGCCAGCAGCCAGCGTGCGTCGGCGTCCGGTCGCTTCAGCAGGTCGTGCAAGTCGTGGCCGGCGCCGGCCACGTAGGCAGCGATCAAATGACGCTCGATCTCGGCGAGCGGTTCTTCGACCGGCACTTCTCGTATTTCGTTCGTCGTCATGGTCCCGACCTCCTAGAGGAACGTGAGTCCGCGCCCCGGGCTCGAACGATGCAGCCCGCGCGCCAATCACGGATGGCATGCCGCCGCTCGACGCCATCGGGCCGGCCCTCGTTGAAATCGTCAGCGTTCAGACCGCTGCCACCGGGGCGGGATAGCCCGATGTGGGCAATCTGTCGTCTCTCGAGGAAAAACTCTCCCGCACTCCGGAATAATCCGCCGCTCACCGACCCGCGCATCGACGGGATTGAAGGACGCAGGCCGATTTCGCGACGCCTCTCGCATATCAAGGTCTTCATGTTGCGGCATCGGAATTGCCCATTCAGGCCTCAGAACGGGAGCCTCGAGCGAGTCCGCTAAGACTGTCGTTCGAGAAACGAGTGAGGGGTGTCTCCTCATCGAACTGGTGGGCAAGACCGGCCGAAGCCGCCCACTGTTCGCCGCTTCCAGGTGATCTCGGGCGCGACGCCACACAATCGATTGCTCGCAACGATTCCGCCCCCTGTCCTCGCGCGGCTCACACCTCACCTCGAGCGCGTCCATCTCCACCAGAAAGAAGTCCTCTTTCGCGCGCACGAGCCGCTTCGGCTGGTCTACCTTCCGGATACGGCGGTTGTCTCGCTCGTGTCGACTCTGGAGTCCGGGCAGTCGCTGGAGGTTGGGCTGGTTGGCTGCGATGGTCTCGCGGGCACATCGGTATTTCCAGGAATCACGGTCATGTCCTGCGATGGCATCGTCCAGATTCCCGGGCTGGCCCGACGCATGAGTGCTGATGTCTTACGACGGGAGGTTCTCAACGACGAAGCGCTGTACTCGACGCTCGGCCGTTTCGCTCAGCTCTTGCTCGTGCGCAGCATGCAGATGTCGGTCTGCAACATGTTCCATCCCGTGGAGCAGCGGTGCGCCCGTCGGTTGCTGACCGTCAGCGACGTGCTCGACAACGGAGACATCCCGCTGACGCACGACTTGATGGCAACGATGCTGGGCGTGCATCGGCCGACCGTCACGTTGGCCCTGAGGTCGCTGCATAACGCCGGCCTTATCAGCCAAACGCGCGGCCGTATCGTGATCCGAGACCGCAGTCGCCTCGAGCAGACCTGCTGCGAGTGCTATCGCGTGATGCGAGACGAGCAGCAACGATTGCTCGGATATTGAGGCGTTACTGCCTGAAGAAAGGAGGTTGCCATGACAACCGAATCGCAATCGGCTTTCGGGAGCACGCGAAACGATCGACTGAGTCGCCGGCTGCATGACGTGACGTGGGGACTGCTGTTGCTGATGACAGGTGTGATCTGGCAACTCCCGAGCAGCGACATCCCGGACGGGACGTGGCTCTTCGGAGTCACGGCCATCCTCCTCGGACTCAACGTCGTGCGATACGTGAAAGGCATTGGCGTGAACGGCCCTTCGCTCGGCCTCGGTCTGGTCGCACTGTTCGTCTGGCTGACTCGAATCGCGCCGGATCGGCCCCTGCTGGGCGTCTGCTTCATCCTCATCGGCGTTGGTCTACTGGTGAAGCCGCTGCTGACGCGGCCGCGTGAGGCCTAGCGGCTGTGCTGGAGTCTTGTATGCCAGCATACCGACGCGGTGTCGACGGTGAGAAGCGCCCGCCGACGTCGCGCACTGGAAGAGGGCCCACCCCGAGGGCGGCTCGTTTTCGGCCGAAGCGCCGCCAACGGTCCACTGGCTGGAAAGAGTCCGCGGCGAGTATCGCGAGATGCCGGGGTTGTGTCTGACCGAACTCCAGGCGCAGCGTCTGTGAGGGCTCGACGCGGCCTCATGCCGGGCGTTGTTCGACGCTCTCCTTCAATCCGGCTTTCTGCGACGCACCGAGCGAGGCTGTTACGTGCGCATCGGCATGTAGGCTCAGTCTCGTCGTATCTCGACCAGTATCTCGCGGCCCTCTCGCCAGACGAGTAGAAACGCCGTTCGCCCCGGAGCCAGACGTCGGAGCTCCTGCATCGCATCACCGGGGGAGCCGATGGGTTTCTGGTTGATCCGTCGCACGACGTCGCCGTTCTCGATGCCGGCGTCGTCGGCGGCGCTGCCCCTCTCCACGCCTTGAACGCGTGCGCCGAGGACACGATCAGGCGTCTCCGTAAACGCGAGTCCCAGCGTATCTGGCTCTTCCGGCGCTGGCGTTTTCGCGATGGTCGGCACCGTGGACCTGCCGACGACGATGGACAATGCCCCTTGACGTCCATGTTGGACGACTCCGACACGCACCCGTGTCCCTGGCCTCATGTCCGACACACGCATCATCAACTCGTCAGCGCTGTCGACGCGGGTGCCGGCGAAGTCGAGGACGACGTCGCCGGCGCGAAGGCCACCCCGTTCCGCAGCGGAGCCTGCGTCAACCGACAGAATCAGCACTCCGGCGGCGTGAGGCAAGTTCAGCGCTGCCGCATCGTCGTCTGAGATGCGGTCATCGCGAGGGCGAATGCCGATGTTCCCGTGCGCCACAGCCCCCGTCCGCAGCTGCGGTAGCACGGCCTTGATGCCGTTGATCGGCAGCGCGAACGCAATGCCGGCGGCGGCGTCGGTCATTGTCGCGACGTTGATGCCGATGACCTCGCCGAGCAGGTTGACGAGGGGACCACCTGAATTCCCCGGGTTGATCGCGCCATCGACTTGCACCAGCCGCTGCCACCTTCCCTCATTCATTTCGAACACGCGCTTCGGGTGGCTGACGACTCCAATGCTGATGCTGTGATCGAGATTGAACGGGTTGCCGATCGCCATCACCCACTCGCCTGTGTCGAGCGTCTCGGAATCGCCCAGTGTCGCAGCGACGAAATCGCGTGGACCGCCCTCGAGCCGCAGCAAGGCGCTGTCCGAGATCGGGTCGCGGCCGACCACGTGCGCCCGGTATGTCTTCCTTTCGTCGCCGTAGAGCCGGACGTCGATGGTGTCCACATCCGCGACGATGTGATCGTTCGTCAGGATCTCTCCCTCGCGGCTGATGACGACGCCAGCGCCTATCTGCCGGCGGACGCGCGCGGGCGGCAGGCCGAGAATTCGGTCGAGCCATTCACTCGACTCGGCATCGCGCGTATCGGCGCGCCCTCGCGTCTCGATCGCGACGACGCTCGGGTTCAGCCGTCTGGCGATGTCACGAAACACCGTCGTGCTCAACGGAACGTCGGACGGGTCGAGCGGCGCGGCGTGTGGCGACAGCGCCGAGAAGCTCCCCAGGATGAGAACTGCGACGACCCATGAAAGACGGCCGGATCTGAGCATCACTCGAGGAATCGAGCACAGAGCGTGCCGCGCATCCCCGGGGGTGAATTTCGAGTGCGGGAGCGTTTCTCTCGAATGATGATGTCGGAAGCGCGTTCAGACACCGGGGGAAAACCCGCAGCGCCGGCGAAATTCCCGCCGGCCCGGTTCGAGTCGGTCGTAACGCCGCTCGTCATCATGGTCGCCATTCCGTTTTCACTCGTCGGCATCCTGCCGGCGCACGCTGCCCTCGATTGGCGATTTCGCTGATGGCTGGGGAAGTGGCGTCGCTCTTGCTCTCGCGGATCACGGTGCCGGTCTTGTATCACCTGACTGGTGCCCGATATTGGCGATCCTGCGGAAGATCGGCTTGAAGGGATAGGCGAAACGCAATGACTCCTGCGCTCGTCGGGCCGGCGGCGACGCGGCCAGAGGGCCAGCACGGAGGACGCCTGTTCACGCGCGTCGGTCACATGCGCCGCTACCGTGAGATTGTCAGCATTCTCGTCGCGTCGGCTTCGTGCGTCAGCGACGTGGCGTACTCGAGTGCGTGCATCGAACAGTCCGAGAAGTCGATGGCGCAGACGATTCGCATCGCGATGACGGGCTTCGCGACGCACGTGCGATGGCCTCCGGCAGGATATCGACCACGAGATCTGGATCGACGTCCCACAACACCAGGTCATGGTCGAACAGTTGATAGCGAAGGCCAGCCGGCAGGTTCGGTAGCTGGTCAAGCAGCACCGGTGGCATCTCACGCGTGGCCCAGGCTGGATATCGATCGTGCACACGCACTCGAACGTTCGAGGGGACCGCGTCCTCGTCGTAGAGATCCGCGAGCAGCGCCTCTGTATCGACGCCCTCGAGCGCCCGTGCGATCAGCCGCCGAAAGAGGCCGGCCACCTCCGTCGTGAACAGGTCGCCTTGCCGAGCGTTCGGCCGGGCGCCTTTGATCGCCGTCGCCAATGTCGCGTGCCGGGCGAGGACCGTCGCGATGTTCGGGGACGATCGCAACGGGGGCAGTGCCTGTTCGAGCCGCTGGTGAACGGCCATGTAATCGGCAAGACGTGCTTCGAACACGTGCAGCGCCGTCGTCTCACGCACGGAAGGGTCCTGGACGTGCCCGCCAACTCCGCCAATGCCGACCAGCCCAAGCGCCACAGCCATCGACAGCCCGAATTTGTGTCCTGACATGTTGTTCCCGAGTCGACTTTCTTCGTAGCACTCAGCTCACACGTCGAGCCTTTGCCGCGATGCGATTCGTTGGTAGCAATACTGCGGCCAGCGACGAGTCGCCGGTCCGTGACGTCGACAAAGAGCCCGCAGTAGAAGCGCAGCGTTGCTCGCGGGTTTTTCGGCGCCGTCGGGGAAAACCCGTGGCGCACGCCGCATCAGACAAGGGGAGGGCTATCTGGCGGGACGGTTTGCCACTGGCACAGATGCTGCGCACTATCGCCCTCGACGGAGGAGATATGCCGTTTCGATTCGAGCTCCTCGTCGAGACGCGCCGGGTCGTGGCTCTCGGTGTGCTGCTCGCCGTGATCGGCGGTGGACTTCCGGCAATCGTGTCGGCACAGGACCGCGCCGGTGCGGTCCAGCAGCCGATCGCCAGTGCCATCCCATCACCGGAGCCCGAGGGCTTCCTACGCGAGCCGGACTTCATCACTCGAGCCATCAATTTCATGCCGAGAAGCCTTCGCGGCACCGTTGGCGAGGAAGGCCGCACGAAGAACGGGTTCTACCCCGAGTTCTCGAACATGCGGACGGGCGCCGGGTGGATTTCCGCCGGTCCCGGGTACCGGCGCTGGCTGTTCAACGACCGCGCATACGTCGATGCGTCCGCGGCTGTCTCCTGGCGTCAGTACAGGATGGCCCAGGCTCGCTTCGAGCTGCCGAGGCTGGCTCGGAGCCGGTTGATCCTTGGATCGCAAGCGCGCTGGCAGGATCTCACACAGGTGACGTTCTTCGGCGAAGGCGCTGAAGCAGCAGAGGCAAATCGCGCCGAGTATCGCCTGCAGTCGACGAACGTCGTGGGCTACGCGACGGTTCGGCCGCGACAATGGCTGTCGGTCGGCGGCCAATTCGGCTGGCTCGATCGCCCATCGATTCAATCGCCTACGGGTTCTTTCCAACGCGGCAATCCGGATGCGAGGGAGGTGTTCGCGACCAACATCGTGTACTCGCTCCCGGAGCAGCCGGCGTTCCTCCATGGAGAGGCATCGATCGCAGCAGACACCCGCGATTACCGCAGCCATCCGTCCCGCGGTGGCCTGTATCGTGCTGCGTGGGCGAGGTACTCCGACCGGGATACCGGGGTGTTCACCTTCCACCGCTATGAGGTCGAAGGGGCGCACTTCGTGCCGGCTGCGGCGTCTCGAATCGTCTTCGCGGTACATGGGTGGCTCGTGACGTCCGACACCGCGGAAGGCGATGCCGTGCCGTTCTACCTGCAGCCCAGTTTCGGCGGGAACAATACGGTGCGCGCCTACTCCGACTTCCGCTTCCACGACCGGAATCTGCTGACGCTGAATGCGGAGTGCCGTCTCGCGTTGTTCACGCATCTCGACGTGGCGCTGTTCGCGGACGCCGGAAACGTCGCGCCGCGTGTGTCGCAGCTCAATCTCGACAAGCGAGCGAATGGCATCGGGCTCCGCATGCACACGCGTCAATCGACGTTCGCTCGGTTCGACGTGGCATACGGCGACGAGGGGTGGCGCTTCCTGTTCCGGACGAGCGATCCGCTTCACCTTGCCAGATTGTCGCGACGCACGGCCGCGGTGCCGTTCATGCCGTAACGATCAGGAGGCCCTCGTGACTCGCGTCGTTCTGCTACTCGGGCTGGGCGCCATCTGGGTATCGTCGTGCGCGCCCGCGATACGCCTGACTGCGCTGCCATCGACGACGATGCCAGTGAGCCTCTGGGAAGAGCCCACGGACCTCGAGAGTCGAGACCTGTACTACGGGCCTTGGGGACCGGAGAGGGCTCCGGACCCTGCAGAGGTGTACGTCCTGGTCGCCTACAAGCACAGTGGCGTCAACCCAGGCATGACGGTGCGTGACTCACGCGGGCAACAGTGGAGCGTGAAGCAGGCGCCGCTCGATGGGACCGCGTCCGAGGGGCCCATCGAGGTCACCGTCTCGCGGGTGCTCTCCGCTATCGGGTATCACCAGCCCCCGGTCTACTACCTGCCGTCGTTTACGTTCAAAGACGACTGGGGCGTACGCACGGAACCGGGAGGACGGTTTCGGCTGAAGGACCCGACGATGAAGGATCGCGGCGAGTGGTCGTGGCAGCAGAACCCGTTCGTCGGCACGCGCCCCTACCACGGATTGCTCGTGGTGCTGATGATGTTCCGCAGCTCCGACCTGAAGAACGCGAACAACACACTCTACGAGTATCGATCCGGCGACATCACCGAATTGAGGTATGTCGTTCGCGACCTCGGGACGGCGCTCGGTGACACGTCCCATTTCGCTCCTCAGCGAGGCGACCCGGACGTGTTCGAGCGGCAGCGCGTGTTCAAAGGGATCAAAGAGGGATTCGTTCATTTCGATTTCCACGGGTGGCATCAGGAGATCGTCCGCCAACGCATCACGCCCGCCGATGTCGGCTGGGCGACCGATCTGCTCTCGCAGCTGACCGACGAGCAGTGGTCGGATGCGTTCCGTGCGGGAGGATACGCAGACGATACGGCCGCACGTTTCACGAGCAAGCTCCGCGCGACCATCGCTGAGGGACGGCTGCTCGCGACCGGGGAGGCCCACGTCGGAGAAGGCGGCTAGCCATGCGACAACTGCTCGTTATTGTGGCGCTTGCACGGATCCATCGAGAGACGCCGCAACAGTTCGTCAGACGCGTGAAGCGCGCCTGGCGAACGGCGAAACAGACCGCACCGGCCACAACGGCGAGGACGCGATGGGCGCGCGCGGCTTGAGCCTCACTCGGCTGCTTCGTCCGTACTCCAGGCTGCTGGCAGTGGCCTTCGGCGCGATGTTGATTCAAGGCGCCGCTGACCTCGCCGAGCCGTGGCCGCTGAAGGTCATCTTCGATTACGTCCTCGGCTCCAAGCGCGTCCCGGAGTGGCTCTCGGGGTGGGTGGGCGGCGGGCACGACCGCCTCGTCGTGCTCGACGTCGCTGCCGTCGCCGTCATCGTGATCGCCATCGTCGGTGCCATCAGCTCGTACACAGAGAAATATCTGTCGACGACGGTCGCCAAGCGGGTCGGATACGACCTGCGACACCTGCTGTATCACCACGTCCAGCGGCTCTCGCTGTCGTTCTATGAGCAGCGGCAGACCGGCGACATGGTCGTACGGCTCACGAGCGATATCGACGCGGCGGAAGACTTCATCTCGTCGGCCGTCCTCGGCATGGTGCTGAACGTGCTGACGCTCGTCGGCATGATGGCGGTGATGTTCTATCTCGACTGGCGATTCAGCCTCATTGGCCTGTCAGTGACCCCGCTGCTGTTCGTCGTCGTCTATCGCTTCACCCGGCGCATCAAGAAAGCCACCCGCGCGGTGAAGAAGAAGGAGAGCGAGCTCGCGTCGGTCGTGCAGGAATCGATCTCGTCGGCACGCGTGGTCAAGGCGTTCGCGCGAGAGGACTTCGAAGAAGAACGCCTCGATCGGCAGAGTCAACAGAGCGTCGACCTGAGCCTCCAGGCGCGCAGCGTGAAGGCCAGACTGTCGCCGCTCGTCGACATCATCGTCGCCATCGGCACGTGTCTCGTGCTGTGGTTCGGTGTGCGTCTGGTGCTCGACGGAAACCTGACCGCTGGCGCGCTGCTGGTGTTCGTCCTTTATCTCGCGAAGATGTACAAGCCGATGAAGGATCTCTCGAAGCTGGCCGACACGTGGTCGAAGGCGGCGGTCGGCTTCGAGCGGATCGGCGAGATCCTCAGCATCGAACGTCAGGTGCGCGACCTGCCCGGTGCGCGTCCCGTGCCGCCGCTGCGCGGTCGCATCGAGTTCGAGCGCGTCCGATTCGGATACGTCCCGGATCGACTCGTGCTGGACCAGGTGAGCCTCGTGGTCGAGCCGGGGCAGCATGCCGCGCTCGTCGGCATGACCGGCAGCGGCAAGTCGACCCTCATCGGGCTCATTCCCCGCATGTACGACGTGCAGGATGGCAGCATCAGAATCGACGAGCGCGACGTCCGTCAGTACACGCTCGATTCGTTACGGCGGCAGGTCAGTTTCGTGCTGCAGGAGGCGGTGCTCTTCCACACGACCATTGCTCAGAACATCGCCTACGGGAAGCCGGGGGCCTCGCGTGACGAAATCATCCGCGCCGCCACGCTGGCGAACGCCGACGAGTTCATCACGAAGATGCCGCAAGGGTACGACACCGTGGTCGGCGAGCGCGGGGACACGCTGTCCGGAGGGCAGCGCCAGCGGATTGCGATCGCGCGCGCGATTATCCGCGAGGCGCCGATTCTGTTGCTCGACGAGCCGTCCGCGTCTCTCGACCCGGAGTCGGAGGAACTGGTGTTCGAAGGGCTGTCGCGACTGACGGAAGGCCGAACGTCGATCACCATCGCCCATCGGCTGGCGACCGTCCGCCGGGCGGATGTCATCTTCGTGTTGGATGGCGGCCTCATCTCGGAGCGAGGGACGCATGAAGAGCTGCTGGCGAAGAACGGCCTCTACGCGCACTTGTATCACCTGCAGTTCGCCCCCGAGCGAGCACACGAACGCGGCCGGCGGACTGCGGACGAGGGAGCGGATGCGGCTCTTGTGGGCTGACCTCGTAAGGGCATACGGCCACTCCAGGTGAGGAGTTACAGCCATGAAGCGCATACGCGGGTGCTACATGCCACGGATTTCGCTCCGACATCTCGCCGGGCGCTGGACACGGCGATGTCGCTTGCCAAGTTATCGCATGCGCGGCTCACGATCCTCTTCGTCCTCGCACCGGTCGTGCTCGTGCCCGGCCAGTACGTCGACGGCCATACGATGGCCGCGCTCCAGAACCGGGCGCGAGAGTTGAGTCGTGAGCAACTCGCAAGCCTGGCGGGACGGGCCAGGAAGGCTGGCGTGAAGACGTCGGTACTCCTGCGCGAAGGATATGCAGCGGATCAGATCGTGCGCGCGTGTCGTTCGACCAAGGCGGATCTCGTCGTGCTGGGCACGCACGGGCGGCGCGGTCTGCCCAAGTTCTTTCTCGGGAGCGTCGCCGATCGGGTTGTGGCGACGGCGCCCTGCGCCGTTCTCACGGTCAGGGGACGCTGACTGGAGGCAATGTTTCCCGAGCGCACGAAATATTTCGAGCGTGACCGCGACGCACCGGCCATGGTGCACATGCCTCGACTCGCGTTCAGGCTCCGACACTGCTCATCGTCGGTGGCGCCGACGCGCCGGTGATCGAAATGAATCGACAGGCGATGCGGCGCATGCACGCCCCGGTGTCGCTCGAGATCGTTGCCGGCGCGACCCACCTGTTCGACGAACCCGGCGCGCTCGAGGAGGTGTCGCGTCTGGCCCTCGAGTGGTGCAGGCGTCATCTGGACGGGGCGCAGCCGTGAGGATTCGATGCTCATTCAGCGACTTCCGTTGGACGCGGCGTTCGCGACCCTGCGTAGCGGATCGGCGGGTCTGACACGCGCCGAGGCACGACAGAGACTTCACGAGTTCGGGCCCAATCGCATCGAGCGTCTGCCGACGGCTCCCCTGTTCATACGGTTCCTCGGACAGTTCACCCATTTCTTCGCCGTCCTGCTGTGGGTCGCCGCTCTGCTGGCGGTTGTCGCTGAGTGGCAGATGCCGGAACAGGGAATGGCGACGTTGGCCGTCGCCATTGTCGCCGTGATCGTCATCAACGGCGCGTTCTCGTTCTGGCAGGAGTACCGCGCCGAGGCCACGATGGCCGCGCTGCAGCGGCTGCTTCCGCATCAGGTGAGGGTGCTGCGTGACGGCGCGGCGGTCGTGATCGCATCGGAAGACGTCGTTCCAGGCGATGTCGTCTTCCTCACTGCGGGCGACGATGTGCCGGCCGACTGCCGGCTGGTCGAAGCTCTCGGCGTTCGAG
>Ga0209382_10005652_pt1 | contig 16236 bp, 11 predicted proteins | sample SoiMetdeltSBSDD5_FD_187599 | JGI IMG/M metagenome (GOLD analysis project Ga0209382, IMG submission 187599) | Bulk soil microbial communities from a Populus tree surrounding site in Tennessee, USA - Soil MetaG P. deltoides SBSDD5 (SPAdes) (version 2) | ecosystem: Environmental > Terrestrial >...
GGCTGCGGCCTCGAGGAGCCGCGGCACCTCCGCGGGCGGCGTCCCGAACTTGGTCGCTTCTCCCGCGAGATCCACCTGAATCAGCAGTTCCGGCGCATGGTGGGTGTCGGCGGCTGCCTGGTCGATCTTGTGGATGAGCTCGACACTGTCAACCGACTGAATCACCGCGAACGCCGACGCTGCCTTTCGAGCCTTGTTCGTCTGCAGGTGGCCAAGCAAATGCCACCTGATTGATTGGTCGGCCGATCGCGGGATCTTCTGTAGGGCGTGTTCGATCTTGGGCAAGGCTTCCTGGACGCGGTTTTCGCCGAAATCACGCTGTCCGGCCGCGAACGCGTCGGCGATGGATTCGAGCGGGAATGTCTTGGAAACCGCAATGAGGCGAACGCCGGCGGGGTCGCGGCCGGCTGACCTGGCCGCGGACGCGATGCGTTCGCGAATCTCGGTCAGCCGATCACTGATCGTGGACATGGGCTCTTGGGCTTTAGGCTTCAGGCTTTGGGCTAGAGCCAGCCCAGCGCCAACGCCTAGAGCCCAGAGCCAGAAGCCTCGAGCCTACTTCTTCAGCATCTGCTGCAACGCAGGCAGCGCCGATTTCACTTCCGCGGCTTTCGGTCCGTTCGGATCCACCTTGAGATAGGCCTCGAGCGCGGCGACGGCGTCCGGAATCTGACCGAGGTTGAGCGCCGTCATGCCGAGCTGATACTGCGCCATCGCATGATTTGGGTCCACCTTGGTGGCGGCTTCGAACTGCGTCTTCGCCTCGGCGAACTTGCCGGCGTTGAACAGAATCACGCCCTGGTTGTAGGACGTCTCGGCGTTGCCACCGCCACCGCCCGCTGACGCGTACTTGGCGGCATTGGCGCTCGCCTCGGCAGCGAGATCGAACTTCTTCTGCGAGTTGTAGAGATTGGCCAGTGCCGTGTACGCGTCGGCGTTGTCGGGCTTCAGCTCGATCGCCTTCTTGAACGCCGCTTCGGCCTCGGTGTACTGCTGCTTCGCCATCTGCGACACGCCGATGTTGTAGTAGCAGTCCTGGCAGGTCGGCACTTTCGCGATCACTTCCTGGAACTTGGCGATCGCTTCGTCGTGGCGGCCGGCTTTCATCGCTTCGACCGCTGCGCCTGCATTGGCCTGGATGGCGGCTGCCGCCTCCTTGTCCGTCGCGCTTATTCCGGACGATGCGCTCAAGGTGAACGACATTGGGTTGTTCGGACCCTGGCGGACCATCAGGTTCAACGTCTGAGTGCCGACCTTATCCTTCGAGGCCGTTACCTTGTAGTTGCCCGAGGCCAGGCCGACCTGCAGGAAGTCGCCGTTCTTGTCGGTCTTCGTCTGGGTCTTGCGGTTCGCGTCAACCGCCTCGAAGAGAACCGTGGCGTCCTGAACCGGCTTGCCTTGCCCGTCATTCACTTTCCCGCGCACCACGCTCTGCGCCAGCGCCGGGGCCACCGACACCGCGCACAACATTGCCACTGCCACGACGCCGCGGAACAGATGGGTCCGCATCGAAACCCTCCATGTAGGGGCCGCCTTTAGGCGGCCCTGGGCCGGCTAAAGCCGGCCCCTACGAATGAAAACTTACTAACAGTCTACTTGAAGAATTGGCCAACTGCCGACAGGTCGTAGGTCACTGGCGCGGGCGGTAACGACGCGAGAAACCGGCGCCCGTAGCCCATGGTTCGCAGCCGCGGATCGAGGACGGCGAGAACCCCGCGATCGGCGCGATGCCGGATCAGCCGGCCGAGCCCCTGCTGCAGAGCCAGGATGGCCAGCGGCACCTGATAATCGGCAAACGCGTCGCCGCCTCGCGCGGTGATGGCGTCGATACGCGCCGAGGTCACCGGGTCGCCAGGCGAGGCGAACGGCAGCTTGTCGATCACCACGCAGCTCAGTGCGTCGCCGATCACGTCGACGCCCTGCCAGAAGCTGGATGTGGCGAGCAGCACGGCGTTGCCGGCGGCGCGGAACTCGTCAATCAGCGCGGAACGGGGTGCGGTTCCCTGGACCAGCACGGGATACGGCACCGCCATCTCGATGAACGGCCTCACCGCGTGCATCACCTTGTAGCTGGTGAACAGCACGAACGCGCGGCCCTGCGAATGCGTGACGAGGGCGATCGCCTCTCGCGCCACGGCCTCGACGAAGGACGGCGACTTCGGCGGCGGCATCTGCCGCGGCAGATACAGCAGCGCCTGCCGGCGGAAATCGAACTCCGATGCGACGCGGATTTCGTCGGCATCGCGCAGGCCCAGACGTCCCTTCACGTACGAGAAAGAGCCGTCCACGGCCAGCGTCGCCGAGGTGAGCACCACCGAACGATACCGATCGAACAGCGCCTCACGAATGATCCGCGACACGTCGATCGGCGATGCGCGCAAGACGAATCCGCCCTTGCCTCTCGCCTCGACGTAGTAGACGTAGTCCTGATCGTCGGCTCGCATCAGGAATCGGAGATCCGTGCGCAACTCGCCGGCGCGGCGCTGCAGCGTGGAGATGGTTTCATCCACCTCGATCACCGCTCCCGGCTCTGCCGGGGAGGGCTGATGCATCAGCGCCAGCGTCGCCTCCAGGCCTTCGAGGGATCGAATCAGCGCGAGCGCGTCGGCCGAATGCTCGCCGAACGCATCGGCCGTATAGCGGGCGCGGGCTTCGGTCGGATTCTGCACTCGTCCAAGCGAGAGGCCCGTGAAGAATCCGTGCGCGTGCATCGACACGCGCGTTAACGCCCGCGCCAGCGTTTCCGCCTGCTGTGGCTCAACTGACGTCGTGGCCAGCAGTCGCTGCGCGTCGCGCAGCAGGTCGTCGACCCGATAGTTGCTGAAGGCCACGCCGAAGTACTGCGTGGCGACGTCTTCGAGCTGGTGGGCCTCATCGACGACCAGCGTGGCGCACGAGGGAATCACCTCGCCGTACGCGCTCTTGCGCACCGACGCGTCTGCGCACAGCAGGTGATGGTTGACGATCACCACGTCCGACTCTGCGGCACGCTGCCGCATCAGCGTGATGTAGCAGTCGCCGTAGCGCGGGCACTCAATGCCCAGACATGTGTCCGCCTCCGCCGAGATCTCCTTCCACAGCGGCAGATCCTCCGGCAGGTCGCGCAGTTCGGCGCGATCGCCGGTCCTGGTCGTCCTCGCCCACTCCTGGAGCACCGGCAGGAACACCGCCTTCTCCGGCCGCTCGAACAGCCCGTCGGATTCCTCGGCCTCGAACGACTGAAAACGGTGCAAGCAGAGATAATTCGATCGCCCTTTCATCAGCGTCGCCGTGAAGGGCACGCCGAGCGCATCGTTGAGCGTCGGCAGATCCTTGAAGAAGATCTGTTCCTGCAGGTTCTTGGTGCCGGTCGAGACCAGCACGCGCTGCCGGCTGAGAATCGCCGGGATGAGATAGGCGAGGGTCTTGCCGGTACCGGTGCCGGCCTCGGCGAGCAGCGTGCCGCCGCGCTCGATGGTGTCGGCAACCGCAGCCGCCATCCGCCGCTGGCCGTCGCGCGGCTCGAAGCCGCTCAACGCCGTCGCCAGGGGTCCGGCTTCAGAGAAGATGATGGAGATGTCGGTGCCGAGGTCTTCGTCCATTTAGTGGTTCGTATCCGGTGCAGGGTTACGAGTCACAACCAGCCGCCGACTGCGATCACCGGCCGCGACAACGGAGCGGCCGATGACGTTGCGCGACGGACATCCCACGAAAGATCCAGTTTACGGCGATAATGCCGCGCGCGCGTGCGCGCGCTCCCACTGAAACGTGCGAGAAGCCTCGGCAGCCCTGATCCTTTGTGTCCTGGTCGCGTCGCTGCGCTTTCTGGCGCTGGCCGGTTTTCCCGACGATCACTACGTGCACCTGGCTGGTGCGCAGCAGATGCTGCACGGCGAGTGGCCGTCGCGTGACTTCGTCGATCTCGGCGCGCCCCTCACCTACGCGATCTCCGCCGCTGCGCAGGCCGTCTTCGGACAGCGCCAGCTGACCGAGGCGCTGCTGATGGCGGTCGCTTTCGGGCTGGGCGCGGTGCTGACGATTCGTGCCGGCGTCGCGCTGACTGGTTCGGTGATCCTCGCGGTGGCCGCGGCGTTCATCGAAGTGCTGGTGTATCCGCGCACCTACGGCTACCCCAAGATCGTGCTGTACGCGATGGCGGCGGTGGTGCTGCTCTGGTACGCCAGTCGCCCGACACGCGTCCGCCTCATCGGTCTGGCCGCTCTGATCGCGGTTGCCGCACTCGTGCGCCACGATCACGGCTTGTACATCGGGATTGCATCGGTTGCTGCCGTTGCACTGTCTCCGCTTCCAACCGATCGCTTCAGAGGCCCTTCGACTCCGCTCACGGCAAGCCCTTCGGCTTCGCTCAGGGCAAGCGGCGTGTCTGTGGCGATGCTGGCCGCTGCCGTGCTCGTCTTCATGCTGCCCTACCTGATCTACCTGCAGACCGTAGACGGCATCGTCGCCCACCTGCAGCGGGCGGCGCAGTTCACCGCGCTCGAGGTGCCGCGTCAGCGGCTGACGCTGGTAGGGCTCCCTGATTACGACGCGTGGCTGCTCGCAGCAGTATGGCTCGCGCCGATCGCGGCGATCGCGGTGCTCCTGATTCCGGTCCTCCTGCGCCGCGAAGATGCGTGGAGCACCGTACGCAGCGTTGCCCCCATCGTGGTCCTGGCCCTCGTTGCGAATGCCGGCCTCATCCGCGACCGGCTCGACGTGCGCCTGCCTGACGCGATCGTCGTGCCCGCGCTGCTGATGGTGTGGCTGGTCTCAGTGGTGTGGCGAATGCCGCCGCGTCCGCTGTGGCTTGCCGCCCGCATCGCCGCCGTCGCCCTTCTGCTCGCGACGATGCGCTATGCGTCGGTGATGGGGAATGTGGAAGAACAGCTCGATCGCGCGAATGTGCTCGCCGGGCTCGATCGCGTTCCCGAGCGATTCGTCTCCCTGGTGCGCGACATGGATCGGCCGTGGGCCGGCCGGCTCGTGCCTTCGGCCGTCGCCAGCGAGATGCGGCCGTTCTTCGACTACGTACCGCGGTGCATTCCACCCGACCAGCGCCTGCTCGTCGCCGCGTGGCTGCCCGAGATCGCGGTGTTGTCACAGCGTCAGTTTGCGGGCGGGCAGATTTGGTTCATGCCAGGTGCGCTCAAGACACCTGCGGACCACGCGCTCGTCATGCGGCGCCTTGAACATCAGCGCATTCCGGTCGCCGTCTTCCGTCGGCCGGCGTACGACGAAATCGCACTCGAGTTTCCGGAACTCGCGACCTACATCAAGGACCACTTCGACGAAGTCGCACACTGGTCGCTTGGTGGCGATGATGTCGTTTCGCTGTTGATGGCCACGAAGCAGGCGACGGGCACCGACACGCAGACCGGATGGCCGTGTTTCGCTAGCCGGTAGCTGGCGGTAGTGTCCGGCTTCAGCCGGACGTGCGTGCCGGAGCTAATTCGAATACAACGGGAACGCGCGACACAGTCGATCGACTTCCTGCTTCACCATTCCCGCGACGCGGTCATCCTCGGGAGCTGCCAGCACCCGGCCGATCAAATCGCCAACGACGTCCATCTCGGCTTCGCGCATGCCCCGCGTCGTCAGCGCCGGCGTGCCGATGCGAATGCCGCTGGCGACCATCGGCGGATTCTGGTCGAAGGGAATCGCGTTCTTGTTGACGGTGATGCCCGCTCGGCCGAGCGCGGCCTCGGCCGCCTTGCCGGTAACGCCTTTCGAGAAGACGTCGACGAGCATGAGGTGATTGTCGGTGCCGCCGCTCACAATCCTGAACCCCTGGCTGGCGATTGAGCTGGCCAGGCGCCGCGCGTTGGCGATGATCTGACGCTGGTAGTCCTTGAACGTCGGCTCCATGGCTTCTTTGAAGCACACCGCCTTGGCGGCGATGATGTGCATCAATGGTCCGCCCTGGACGCCGGGGAACACCGAGCGATCGAGATCCTTCGCGTACTGCTCGCGGCAGAGAATCAGACCCGAGCGCGGACCACGCAGCGTCTTGTGCGTCGTCGAGGTGACGAAGTCGGCGTGCGGCACCGGGCTCGGATGCAGGCCGACGGCCACGAGACCGGCGATGTGGGCCATGTCTACGACCATCGCCGCGCCGGCGGCTTTGGCAACGGCTGCGATGCGCGGGAAGTCGATGATCCGTGGATACGCGCTCGCGCCCACCATGATCATTTTCGGCCTGTGCTGATGCGCGAGCCGCTCGAGTTCCTCGTAATCGATTCGCTCATCGTCTTTCCGAACGCCGTATGGGACGATCGTGTAGAGCTTGCCGGAGAAGTTGATCGGATGGCCGTGTGTCAGGTGACCGCCGTGCGCCAGGTTCATGCCGAGCACGGTGTCGCCTGGGCTGACGATGGTGAAGTAGACCGACATGTTGGCCTGCGCACCCGAGTGCGGCTGCACGTTGGCGTGCTCGGCGCCAAACAGCTCTTTGGCGCGCGAGATGGCCAGCGACTCGGCCACGTCGACGAACTCGCAACCGCCGTAGTAGCGCTTGCCGGGATAGCCTTCCGCGTACTTGTTGGTCAGCACCGAGCCGGCTGCCTCGAGAATCGCCTTGCTGACAAAGTTCTCGGACGCGATCAGCTCGAGCCCTTCGTTCTGTCGGCGCCTCTCGTTGCCAATCGCCTGCGCGATGTCGGGATCCGTTTCGGCGAGAGAGCGCTGAGTGGCGGTGAGCGTGGCAGGGTCTGACATACGGACGAAATTGTACTATCAACGAACGGAGAGACCCCGTTGCCCAGTGTAGTGATCAGCGCCCGCGGAGAACAGCGCGTCCGGTCCGGACATCCGTGGATCTATCGCGCCGACGTCGTCGACGTGGACGCCGCGGGCGGTGACATCGTCCAAGTGGTCGGACCGCGGCGGCGCACCGTCGGTTCGGCGCTGTTCAGCGATCGCTCGCAGATTCCGATCCGGATGCTGACGCTCGGCGATGAGCTGGCCGGCGAGTCGCTGCTGCGTCTACGTTTGCAGCGGGCGATTCAATTCAGGGAGTCGCTCCAGCTGGACGCAACGGCGTACCGCCTGGTGCATGGCGAAGCGGATCTGCTGCCGTCGCTCGTGGTCGATCGCTACGCCGGCTACCTCGTCGTGCAGACGCTCTCGCAAGGCATGGATCGGCTGCTGCCGACGATCACCACACTCCTGCAGGAACTGCTCTCGCCGGCCGGCATCCTCGCTCGCAACGATCCCAAGGTGCGCGCGCTCGAGGGGCTCGATCAGGCGATTGCCGATCTGGCGGGGGCGATACCCGACACAGTGAGCGTTCGCGAGGGGCCGATCGAGTATCAGGTCGATCTGCGGCGCGGGCAGAAGACCGGATTGTTTCTCGATCAGCGCGAGAACCGCGACGCGGCGGCCCGCTATGCGCGCGGGCGCCTGCTCGACGCGTTCAGCTATCACGGCGGATTCGCAGTGCGGCTCGCCACGCAGTGCAGCGACGCCGAGGCGATCGATATCTCGGCCGACGCCGTGCAGCACATTCAGGTGAATGCCGCTCGCAACGGCATTCGCAATCTACGGGTGCGCGAGGAGAATGTGTTCGATGCGCTCAGGCGGCTGGAGAAGGCGGGAGAGCGCTTCGACACGATCGTGCTCGACCCGCCGGCGTTCGCGAAGAACAAGGCCTCGGTGCCGAATGCGCTCGCCGGCTACAAAGACATCAACCTGCGCGCCATGCGTCTGCTGCAGCCAGGCGGCACGCTCGTCACCTGCAGCTGTTCATACAACGTGAACGAGGACCTGTTCGGCGCGCTGCTGCATGATGCCTCGATTGACAGCCACACGCCGGTGACGATCGTCGAAAAACGTATGCAGGGCCGCGATCATCCGGTGTTGGTTGGTGTGCCAGAGACGCATTACTTGAAGTGCTTCATCCTTCGTCGGGTGGAGTAGCGACGAAGCGCCGAGGTCGCGGCGAACTCCGCGACCGCCGTGGGCGCGGTCCCCGTGACATAATCGCCCCTCTTATCTGAAAGGGCAGTGCAATGGCGCGCATCTCTCGTCCTCGTCTTCCCGGCGTGGTCTGCGCTTTGTTCGCGTTCGTAATCGCGCTCGCCGCAGTCTCGGCAATCGCACAGGAGCCGCCTCCAACGCCGGCTCCCCAGCCTGAACAGACTCCACCGGCGCCGGCGCAAACGCCGCCAACACCCCCCGCCGGCGGCCCGGCCGCGACGCCGGTCATCAGGCCGTACGACAGGGTCATCACCAAGGAAGCCAAGTCCGACGAGGGGCTGTTCACCGTCCACCGCATCGGCGACCGCCTGTATTACGAGATCCCGACCGCGCAATTGAACAAAGAGTTCCTCTGGGTCAGCCAGATCGCCAGAACAACGGTCGGCGCCGGGCAGGGCGGCCAGGCCATGGGCAGCCGGGTGGTGAAGTGGGAGCGCCGCGGCAATCGCGTGCTGCTCCGCGGCGTGTCCTACGACATCGTCGCCGATCGGCGTCAACCGATTGCGCAGGCCGTCGAGGCCGCCAACAACGACACCATCCTGATGGCGTTCAACATCGAGGCGTTCGGCAAGAACGACGCGCCGGTGATCGATGTCACCCGCGCGTTCACGACTGAAGTGCCTGAGTTCAGCGCCCGCGCCCGCGTTCGCTCGCGCGCCTTCGATGCCCAGCGCTCGTTCGTCGAGCGCGCCGTGTCTTTCCCCGACAACATCGAGGTCGAAGCCACGCACACCTACTCGACTGGCGTCGAGCTCCAGGGACCGGTGACGACCCCTCAGGCGCTCTTGAACCAGCCGCGCCCGGGCAGCGCGAGCGTGGTCATGCACTACAGCATGGTCAAGCTGCCCGATCAGCCGATGATGCCGCGCGTGTTCGACTCGCGTGTCGGCTACTTCACCGTCCAGCAGTTCGACTACGGCCGCGACGAGCATCGCGCCGAGCGACGGCGCTACATCTCACGCTGGCGATTGGAGAAGAAGGATCCCAACGCCGCGCTGTCGGAGCCGGTGAAGCCGATCGTGTTCTACGTCGATCCCGCGACGCCCACGAAGTGGGTGCCGTTCATCAAGAAAGGTATCGAAAGCTGGCAGCCGGCGTTCGAAGAGGCTGGATTCAAGAACGCGATTCTCGCCAAGGACGCGCCGAGCAAGGAACAGGATCCGGACTGGAGTCCTGAGGACGCCCGCTACTCGGTGATCCGCTGGCTGCCGTCGACCGTAGAGAATGCGTCGGGACCACACATTTCGGATCCGCGGACTGGCGAGATTCTCGAGGCCGACATCCAGTTCCATCACAACGTGATGAACCTGGCGCGCGACTGGTACTTCGTGCAGGTCGGTCCGCTCGATCCACGGGCGTCGAAGCTGCCCCTGCCCGACGATTTGATGGGCAGGCTCCTTGAGTATGTCGCCGCGCACGAGGTCGGACACTCGCTCGGCTTCCAGCACAACATGAAGGCGAGCTCGTTGTATCCCGCGGATAAAGTTCGCGACCGCGAGTGGGTCAAGAAGATGGGCCACACGCCGACGCTGATGGACTACTCGCGCTTCAACTACGTGGCACAGCCCGAAGACCGCATCGACCCCGCCGATCTCATCCCGAAGATTGGTCCGTACGACAAGTGGGCGACCATGTGGGGATACAAGCCGATTCCACACGCGAAGGCCCCCGACGATGAGAAGGCGACGCTGGACGAGTGGGCGCGCGCACAGGACGCGACGCCGTGGCTGCGCTTCACGACGCAGGATTCATTTGGCGCCGATCCTGGCGAGCTGACCGAAGCCGTTGGCGACGCCGATGCCGTCCGTTCGACGCGCATGGGCCTCAAGAATCTGGAGCGCGTCGCCGGCATGCTGTTGACAGCGACCAAGCGTCCCGGCGAACCGTACGACGATCTCGAAGAGGTCTACGGCCGCCTGCTTGGGCAGTGGGTGGTCGAGATGAACCATGTCGCCGCGGTCGTCGGTGGCGTTCAGTCGCGGCAGAAGGTCTCCAGTCAGGATGGTCCGCGCTTCGAGCCGCTGTCGCGCGAGCGGCAGCGCGAGGCGATATTGTTCCTGAGCGAAAACGCCTTCACGACTCCCAACTTCGTCATCAGGCCCGACATCCTCAGACGCATCGAACCCGTCGGTACGCTCGATCGGATCCGCACGAGCCAGCAACGGGTGCTGGCAACGCTGCTCGCCGAATCGCGCATCAATCGACTGGTGGAGCAGGAGGCCATCGATGGCCTGACTGCGTATCGCCCGACTGAATTCTTCACCGATCTGCGGCGAGCGGTGTGGCGTGAGATCGATGCCGCGTCGGTGCGGATCGATCCGTATCGCCGCAACCTGCAGCGCGCGTATCTCGACGCGATGGGCGACAAGGTGAACAGCCGGGTGAGCGGCGAGTCGCGGCCGCTGGCGCGCGGCGAGCTGCGTTCGCTCGACGCGTCTGTCCGCGCCGCGATTGCGAAAGCGGCGGATCGCACCACGCGGCTGCACCTGCAGGACGTCCGCGATCAGATCGCGAGGATTCTCGATCCCAAGTTCGCGCCCACGGCGGCGCCGCCGACCCCGACCATCATCATCGGTCTCGAAGGGTCGGACGAACGCATCGGCTGCTGGCTCGATTACGCGATTCGGGTTGAGAGGCCCGTCGAGAGCTCCGTAGAGGCGGGTCTTTAGACCCGCCCGCCATCTGTAGGGCCGCTGAGGTCATGTCCAACTTCGTGCACTACGGCGAGCGTGTCGGGTCGAATCCCGACAAGCAGTTCAAGGCGACACTCTTTCAGAGCGGGCGTCTGATGCTGGGGCTCAACTGCCTCGAGCCAGGGCAGTCGCAGCACGCCCACACGCACGGCGATCAGGACAAGTTCTATTTCGTCGCCGAAGGCGCCGGCGAGTTTGTCGTCGGCGACGAGACGAAACGCGCTGGGCAGGGCATGGTCGTGTGGGCGCCGGCCGGCGTTACGCATGGCGTCACAAACACTGGCACCGAGCGCCTGGTGTTGCTGGTCGGTATTGCGCCTTTCCCGTCATGACCGCACGCACGTTGCGGATTCTGCGATCTTTGATTGTTGAATAGTTGTTGATTTTGGAATGGCGATTGTTGATTTGGAGCTGCTTCGCGGGTCTTGCGCTTGATTCAACGTTGGTACGTCGCCTGCTTGGACAGCGGCATGACACCAGACGATCTCAAGGCGCGAACCAAGAAGTTTGCTGTTGATGTGATTCGATTCGCGAAGGCGATTCCGAAGGACCACATCAATGATGAAATCGCTTCCCAGCTCGGCGATGCGGCGACGTCTACTGCCGCGCACTATCGGGCTGTCTGTCGCGCCAAGTCGCGCGCCGACTTCGTCAACAAGCTCAGTGGCGCAGTGGAGGAAGTCGACGAGTCGGCCCTGTCGCTCGAGATTCTTGAGGAAGCCCACATCTGCGCCGGCACTCATATAAAGCCACTTTGGCAGGAGGCTGATGAACTCACCCGAATTTTGTGAGGTCGCGTGAAACCGCTCGAGCCAGACAGAAGCGCGAGCGCGAACGCCAGTGGCGCGCGAATCGCGCGGGCGCCCGCCGCCGATAAATCACCAATCAATAATCAACATTCAAAAGCGAATCACCAATCAAAGATCACAAATCAACCATGTCGGGCTAGTCCCGACTCAATCCCAGCGCCTTGATCCGCTTGTGCAGATTGGTCCGTTCGATGCCCAGCACGCGCGCCGCGCCGGCGACGTTCCAGTCGGTCTGCTCGAGTGCCTGACGGATCCGGTCGCGCTCGGCGGAGTCGCGGACTTCGTGCAGCCCTGACGTTCGCGACGAGGGCGGCGTGCGGATCTCGAGCGGCACGGACTCCACCGTGATGCGATCCTCCGGACTGAGAATCGCCATCCGCTCCACCGTGTTGCGCAGTTCCCGGATGTTGCCCGGCCAGTGATGCCGCTCGAGCAGCTGCAGCACGTCCTCGTCGAAGGCTTTCTTCCTGAAATTGTTGCGCGTGCAGAACTCGGTGAGGAAGTACGCCGCGAGATCGCGCACGTCCTGCAGCCGCTCGCGCAGCGCCGGCACTCGAATCGGGACGACGCTCAGGCGGTAGTAGAGATCCTCGCGGAACTTGCCGTCGGCAATCCGTTCTTCCAATCGCCTGTTGGTCGCCGAGATCACTCGGACTGACACTCGAATCGACTGCTCGCTGCCGAGGCGCTGCACTTCACCATCCTGGAGCACACGCAGCAGCTTGGCCTGCGACGCCTCGTGCAGGTCGCCCACCTCGTCGAGGAAGATCGTGCCGCCGTCGGCCAGCTCGAACTTGCCACGCCGCATTCCGGTGGCGCCGGTGAAGGCCCCCCGCTCGTGGCCGAACAGCTCGCTTTCGATCAGCTCGGTTGGAATGGCGGCGCAGTTGACCTTGACGAACGATCGCGCCGCGAACGGGCTCTCACGATGAATGTGCGCGGCGAGCAGTTCCTTGCCGGTTCCCGATTCCCCGGTCAGCAGCACGCCGGCATCCGATCGTGCGACCTGCGTGGCCTGATTGAGGACGTGGCGGAAGGCCTCGCTGCGCCCGATCAGCTTCGGCGCATCGCCGACGATCTCGCGATACCGCTGGTTCTCGCGCTGCAGATCCGATCGCTCGAGCGCGTTCTTGATCACCAGCAGCACGCGATCCCGGGCGAGCGGCTTCTCGAGAAAATCGAACGCACCGCTGCGCGTCGCCTCGACGGCGTCGCGGATGGTCGCGTGCCCCGAGATCATCACCACCGGCGTGGGATCGTCGCTCTGCTTCAACGAGCGAAGCACGTCGATGCCATTGCCATCGGGCAGCCGCACGTCGAGCAGATACAGATCGGCGCGACCCGGCGCGCGATGCGGCTGGAACTCGGCCACCGAGCTGCAAATGGTGACGCCGTAGCCCTCACCTTCAAGGATCAGGCGCAACGACGACCCGATGTTCGGCTCGTCGTCAACGATGACGATGCGGTGTTTGCGCTTCATGCGTGGGCGGGGTCCGCCTCGGTGCCACGGTCCGGCTGAAGCCGGACACTACGACTGCCCGGTGAGTCCTGTGCGGCCGGCAGGGCCACCTTGAATCCGGCGCCACCGAGCTCGCCCTTGACCAGCGTGATGTCGCCCCCGACCAGGAGCGCGTTCTTCCGTGCGATCGACAGGCCCAGTCCCATACCGTGCTTCTTGAAGGTAATGGTTGGTTCGAAGAGCGTACGCGAGGCCTCGTCGCTGATGCCAGCACCCGAGTCGTGCACTTCGATGACGGCCTGATCGCCGTGGAGGCTCGTGATCGTCAGGATCGATCCGTTCGCCCCAGCCGCGTCGGCAGCGTTCTCGAGCAGGTTGGTGAGAATCCCCTTCACGAGGTCGGCGCCGGCGTGCACGCGCGGGCCACGCACATCCAGCTTGAAGCGGTAGTTGGTCGAGGGATGCGCGGGCTTCAATAGCGAGACCCGTTCGGTGACCAAAGCGTTGAGGTCGAAGGCTTCAGGATTCACCGGTGGCTCCCGCGCGAACTCCGAGAAGGCGCGTACGCGCCGCTCCAGCGTCTCGATCTCGCTGATGACGATCTGCGCCGCCTCCTGCATGAACACGCGATCGGCGTGCGGCTGCCGGACGACCATCTCTTCGACGGTCAGACGAATTGGTGTCAGCGAGTTCTTCAGCTCGTGGGCGGTCTTGCGCGCAAGCGACTGCCAGCTGGACATCTGCGTCAGGTAGACGAGCCGCTCGCGGCTGCGACGCAGCTGTTCCGCCATGTGGTTGAACGCGTCGACGGCGTTGCCGACTTCATCAGTCCGCGACGACTCGACGCGGCGATCCCAGTCGCCGGCGGCGAAGTCAGTGAGACCAGCCGTGAGCTGACGGATCGGCTTGCTGATCCGATGGGCGATGAACAGCAGCGGCGCGAGCGAAATCAGCCAGACGATCGCCACGAGCAGCAGCAGCGTCAGCGTGAAGCCGCGACGCAGATCGCGCGCTTCAATCGAGCCGACAACCTCGCGCGCTTGCCGCAGCTTCGAGGACAGCTCCTGCATGTGGATGCCAGCGAGGTCCCGAGCGTAGACCTCGACGCCGTTCGGCGAGCGCCGCATATAATCGAGGCGATCGCCGTCAGGCCCGCCCAGGCCGAACCGTTCCGGCTCGGTGCTTTCCCAGAAGGCACGCACCTCCTCCGGCCACGTGGCGCTGTTGACGACGGCGTAGGTCGTCGGCGTCGAGCGGCCCATCGCGGCGTCCTGTCGCAGCGCTTCGCGCTCCCGCTGGTAGAACTGCCGCACTGTGGCTTCGAGTGTCCGCGACAGTCCGTCGAGTTCCTCGGTGGTGGCGTAGCCGAGGCTGCTTTCGAGCAGCGACATCGTGATGCCGATCGTCGCAGCCAGCGGCAGAACGGTCGCGATGACGAACGCGGCGATTAGGCGAGTTCTGAGACTGTGCATTGATGCGTGCCGGTTCCAAGGGTTCCGGTGGTTCCGAAGGTTACTGTTGGGACCTTTCGCAGGCTAGTTCCCGATTCGGAAAGGTCCTGCCTCCACCGATTTTGCCTTGTCTTGGTCCTCCCGGCGCCGGCTCAGTACGTCAATCAGGGTTTGAAGGGTGAACGTCGAATCCTCGGCCCCCTGATTGGACGAGCGCTCCTGGACGCGATAGTCGACCCGCACCCAGAACGGCGTAGCGCGTCCGAGGCGAGCCATCGAGGTGAGCGGCACGGTCACGTTGTCGAGGCACCAGTCCTCGGCCGCGCGAGCCGTCAGATGCGAGATCGATCGCGGCATCGACCCAACCCGGGTGACGGCGAACCGCTGCTCCCATAGGTCGAAGCTCAGATTGAAGCTCTGTTGCCCCCTGGCGACGACCGCGCCCCGCGGTTTCTCCAACACCGTCAGCTCGAAGTCGACTCGGATCGAGCGGCCGTCCTGCAACCGGTCGAGCACCGGCCCGGCGATGAATCCGAGCCCGCTGGATCGAACATGCAGCGTCTCCGACACCGTGCGCACGGTCAGCGTCTGGGCACCGAGTCGCATCGGCGACGTGAGCATCACGACGGCGACGACGCCGCAGGACCACGGACGGACCAAGGACCACGGACCAAGGACCAAGGACGAAGGACGGACCAAGGACCAAGGACGGACCAAGGACCAAGGACGGACCAAGGACCAAGGACCAAGGACCAAGGACCAAAAACGCCAAGCCGCGGGGGTCAAAACCGCACCCCCATCATGAACGTGACGCCGAGGTCATCGCCGTTCAGCGGAAAGGCGAGATTCAGAAAGACGTTGTCATGGTGCAGGCCGAATCCGCTCGACAGCCTGACCCTCATGTCCGTCTGCCGATTCCACACCGACCCGGCGTCGAGGAAGACTCCCAGCGCCTCGTGGAAGCGATACTCGAGCGAGGTGTGAAACATGCGCTCGGCGCCAGCCGGGGCGATGTCGTACTTGTTCCATCCGCGCAGCGTTGACGTGTCGCCGAGGGTGAACCGCTCGAAGAGCGGCGCGTCACCGGTGATGCCGCCGAACGCGGCCTCGGCGATCACCGTGTTGGGCTTCTGTGTGTATCGATAGCGCACCCTCGCGAGGTGCCGCCGGTAGCTCAGATCGCTGTCGAGCGCTTCGGCCGACGTGCGCAGCTCGTAGCTCGCGCCGACGCGCTGCGTGATGTCGCCCTTTTCGTAGAACCGCTGGTCGTAATCGACGCGCGTCACGAACGCGCTGGCCATCTGCGACGCCGGCGGATTCGTGAGCGATTCCAGCTCGGAGATGCTCGCCCCGCCGGTGACGCGCACGAACGGATTCAGCGCGAACGTGACCGACGGCTCGACGGTGATGCGCGAGCGATACGGCTCAGGGATCGCCGGGTTGGCCGCCAGTGCCGACAGAATCGGCTCGCGCCACGTGTTGTTGAACCAGCCGATCTCCACTCTGGCGCCAAGTCGATCGGTGGCCAGCTTGCGGCTTTCGAACCCGACCCGGACGCCGGTGTACTCCTCGACGAGATCGTCGTTGTTGTCGAACGCGAAGCCGGCCGTGACGCGGTGGTAGCGGCCGCCCATCGGAATATCGAGGGCGCCGCTCCAACCCTGTTCCGAGTGGTAGACGAACTTCGATCGGCTGGGCGTGAACGGGATCCACCGCGTGCCTTCCTTCTCGCTGAACTCGAAGATGACGCGGATGCGGCCGCGCTCGGAGCCGCGTTCGATGCGACGTTCGACGGTATAGCCGCTCCGTTCGGCCTCGAGCTGACGAATCAGCTCGTCGGCTTCGTCGTGATCGAGGCGCCGGCCCACCAG
>Ga0209382_10005653_pt1 | contig 16235 bp, 19 predicted proteins | sample SoiMetdeltSBSDD5_FD_187599 | JGI IMG/M metagenome (GOLD analysis project Ga0209382, IMG submission 187599) | Bulk soil microbial communities from a Populus tree surrounding site in Tennessee, USA - Soil MetaG P. deltoides SBSDD5 (SPAdes) (version 2) | ecosystem: Environmental > Terrestrial >...
GCTTCTCTGCCGCCTTCACCGCACGGAGGATGGGCGTATTGCCGACACCATCGCGATAGACGCCCACGCCGACATCGATCTTGTCGGGTCTGGGATCGGCATTGGCCATGGCGATCAGCGCGAGCAACGAGTCGCTCTGCACATCGCCAAGAGCATCGAAGAATTGGGCGCCCCCGTTCGTGCCCGTCATGGTCGGCTCGTCCAGCATGGCCGGGAACTAGCCGAAAGCGCCGCGGCAGTCACGCGTCATAGTCGACCGCGACGCCTTCGCCGACCGGTACCGATTGGCAGGTCAGCACATAGCCGGCGGCGATTTCCTCGTCGGTCAAACCGTAGCGTGCGGCCATTTCGACCTTGCCCTTGGTGACCTTGGCCCGGCAGGTTGCACAGACGCCCGCCTTGCAGGCAAAGGGCGCGGGAAGGCCTGCTTCGCGTGCACTGTCGAGGATGTTGGCCTCGGTGAATTCCACTCTTCTGGTGCGCCCGTCGAGCGTGACGCTAAGCGTCAGGCCGGCCGCCTTCTCTTGCAGTTGCGCCATCTGCGCCGCCAGCGCCGCCGACGGCCGTCCAGCAAGGAATCGCTCGATATGTATCCGCTCCTTCGCCACGCCCTGGTCGACCAGCGCCGCTTCGGCGGCATCCATCATCGGCCCGGGTCCGCAGATGAACCAGGCGTCGATGTCCTTGGGGTCATTGACCAGATGCTCGATTGATTCATCGATATGGGCGCGATCGAGCATGCCGTTGAACAACTCGACGTCGCCTTCCTCATCGCTCAGGAAATGATAGAGTTCGAACCGGCCGAGATAACGATCCTTGAGGTCCGCGAGCTGCTCCAGGAAGATCACCGAATTGGAATCGCGGTTGCCGTAGAAGAGCGTGAAGCGGCTCTCGGGCTCCGACTTCAATGCCGTCTTGATCAACGACATCACCGGCGTGATCCCGGAGCCGCCGGCAAAGGCGACATAGCGCCCCTTTTTCGCCGGATCGAATTCGACTGTGAACGACCCGTGCGGCGCCATCACGTCCAGTTCGTCGCCGGCTTTAAGATGATCGCCGACCCAGTTCGAAAACACGCCGCCGCCGATGCGCTTGACGGTAACCTTGAGCAGCCCCTCGTCGGGCGCGACGCATAGCGAATAGTTTCGCCGCACCTCCTCGCCGCCGATTTCCGCGCGCACCGACAGGTGCTGGCCGGCCCTGAAACGAAAAAGCTCCGCCAATTCGCCTGGCACGTCGAAGCGGATGGAATTGGCCTCGTCGGTCTCGGGCACGATGGCCGCCACCCTGAGCTTGTAGAAATGCTCGGCCATTAGCTGGCGCGCCCTACCATTGCGCGTCGGGATAGGTGCGGGGCAGGAATTGCATCACGGCGAGCAAGTGGCCGAGATGCTCGCTGTGGTGACCGCGCCGCCCGCCGACGATCGGGCGCTGGTCGGCCGGAGCTTCAAGTTTAGCCTCCGCCAGCACGGCCGCGAGCGCCGAGCGATAGTCGTCTTCGAACTCACGTGGATCGACGGCCACACCCGTGCCGATCAGCTCAGCCAGCACCTCGTCGACCTCGAACAACTCCGGGATGAAGCGCCAGCACCAGTCAATTCCCTCGGCCATCCGCCGCGCGCTTTCCTCGGTCCCGTCACCGAGGCGGATAGTCCAGTCCGCAGCCAGCTCGCGATGATAGGCGACTTCTTTGACCCCCTTGGCGGCAACGGCTGCAATCCGCTCGTCGGTCGAATTGGCCAGCCGCTGGTAGAGCATGTGCTGCCAGGTCGAGAACAACAGCTGGCGGACGATGGTCTGCGCAAAATCGCCATTAGGCTGCTCAACCAGCAGGCAATTCTTCCAGTCGAGCACGTCGCGGTGGAAGGCGAGCTGATCTGCGTCGCCTGCTCGCTCAAGAAAATTGGTTCCCTGCCCGATCAGGTCGAGCGCAATGTTGGCGAGGCTGAGGTCGACCTCCAGCGCCGGAGCGTGGCCGCACCATTCGCCGAGGCGCTGACCGAGGATCAGCGCGTCGTCGCCCAGCCGCTGGCAGTAATCCAACAGAGCCGGATCTTGCTCGCCAACAACCGGCACTGACCGGCCGCGCTTCACCAAATCGCTGTCGATCTTGGAACGAGTTGCCATCAGATATGCTTCACGACGTCAGGAATGTCGTAGAACGTCGGGTGGCGGTAGATCTTGTCTTCTGCAGGCTCGAATAGTTCACCTGCCTGCTCTGGGTCCGAAGCCACAATCTCCGACGAGCGAACGACCCACAGGCTCACCCCTTCGAGCCGCCGGGTGTAGGTGTCGCGCGCGTGGCGGAGCGCGAGCTCCGCGTCAGGAGCATGAACGCTGCCAACGTGGCGATGGCTAAGACCACCCTTCGCACGAACGAACACCTCCCACAGCGGCCAGTCGGTCATTCCATCCCACCTTTCGTCATCCCCGCGGAAGCAGGGACCCAGAAATGAAAAACTAGGTTCCCGCTTTCGCGGGAATGACGAGAAAAGGTCAAGCCGCAGCCTTGGCTCTATGCTTCGCCTCATGGGCCGCGGCCGCGTCGCGCACCCATGCACCATTGTCCCAGGCCTCGCGCCGCGCCTTCATTCGCTCCTTGGCGACCGGGCCTTCGCCCCGGACCACCGCGTAGAATTCCTCCCAATCGACGTCGCCAAAATCATGACCGCCCTTCTCCTCGTTCCACTTCAGAGCGGGATCGGGGACCTTGAGGCCGAGGAAATCGGCCTGCGGTACGGTGATGTCGACGAATTTCTGCCTGAGTTCGTCATTGGTCTCGCGCTTGATCCGCCAGCGCATCGACCGTTCGGTGTTGGGCGAATTGTCGTCAGGCGGGCCGAACATCATCAGCGACGGCCACCACCAGCGATTGAGCGCGTCCTGCGCCATGCGCTTCTGCTCGGCCGTGCCATCGGCCAGCGCGATCATGATTTCGTAGCCCTGGCGCTGGTGGAAGCTCTCTTCCTTGCAAACGCGGACCATGGCGCGGGCATAGGGGCCGTAGCTGGTGCGTTGCAGCGGCACCTGGTTCATGATCGCTGCGCCGTCGACCAGCCAGCCGATCGCGCCGATATCGGCCCAGGTCAGGGTCGGATAGTTGAAGATGGTGCTGTATTTCGCCTTGCCCGAGTGCAGCGCCTCGACCATTTCCTCGCGGCTGGTCCCAAGCGTTTCCGCCGCGCAATAGAGATAAAGGCCATGCCCGCCTTCGTCCTGCACCTTGGCCAGCAGGATCGCCTTGCGGCGCAGGCTGGGAGCCCGCGTAATCCAGTTGCCTTCAGGCAGCATCCCGACGATTTCGCTATGCGCATGCTGGCTGATCTGCCGCACCAGCGTCTTGCGATAGGCGTCCGGCATCCAGTCCTTCGGCTCGATGAATTCGTCCGCGGCGACCCGCGCCTCAAACGCCGCGACCAAAACCGGATCTTCGGCGGTCTCGATCGGCTTGACGTTCTTCGAAAGTTCGGTGGTGTACATGCGGCCGATGTAGCGATTCCGGCCGCCCTCTTCAAACCGTAGCTACTGATAGTTGGCGGTCACCACCACATTGCCGCTGTAGGTTCCATCGGCTGTCGACGGAACGGCAATCGACCCCCCGATGTTGAAATCCTTGCCCGGAGCTCCCGAATTGGTCAGCGTAATGCTGGCCGGCGCGACAGGCGTAAAGGGAATCGTGCTGCTGTCGACAGCATTGACCAAATTTGAAGAGGCAACGGAAATAACCACCACCTGGCCATTGGAGCCCTGTGCATTCATGATCCCCGGCAAGGGCGCGCCGGAACATGTCGCGCCGCTTGGGCAGGTCAGCACGCCGGTCAGGCTGAGCGAGACGGTATATGTCCCGGGCGTGCCTGAAAGGGTAATCGTGCCGAAGTCCAGGTCCTGTTTCTTGGTCAGGGTCAGCGACTTGACCACGCTGGCACTGGCCGAGATCGTGGTTTGCGCCGCCTGGACATGACCCAGCGGCACCACGCCGAGCAGGGCGAGCGTGGCAATGCCGGAAATGGTGCGCGAACCGTTGGTCATATGCAGCCTGAATTCCAATCCAGCCTGCATGGCTAAGCGGTTGTGGTAAAAAAGCCGTTAACCAGAAGGCCTTGCGTCAAATTCCTTGCGCGCAGCCTCGACGGCCTCGAGGTTGCCCTCCACCCAGCGCCATACGCCGCAGAAGGATTCGCTGAGGCCATGGCCTAGCTCGGTCAGGCAATATTCGACCTTGGGCGGGACGACCGGGTGCACGGTACGATGGACCAGCCCGTCGCGCTCCATTTGGCGAAGGGTTTGGGTCAGCATTTTTTGGCTGACTGCCGGGATCTTGCGGCTGAGCTCGGTGAACCGCAGCGTCCCGCCCTCCTCCAGCTCTTCCAGTACGAGCAAGGTCCACTTGTCGGCGACTCGCCCGATCAGCTCATGGACCATCGCCTCGACCTTCGGGTCGATCTCAGAATAGGCCGGGCTTTCGTTCCCTGCGGCTAGTGGTGCCATTCCACACTCTCTTTTTGGTAAGTATAAATCTTCTGGGTGCCTTCTTTCTTTTGGTTAGCATATGGATAAATGGGTTGTCTCCCCCAAATTCGAACCCACGGAGACCGACCATGAAAACCCAAGGCAACACCATTCTCGTCACCGGCGGCGGATCGGGCATCGGCCGCGCGCTGGCCCAGCGCTGGCATGATCTCGGCAACAAGGTGATTGTCGCCGGCCGCCGGCAGGAGGCGCTCGATGAGACCATCGCCGGTCGCGAGAGCATGTTCGGCTATACGCTCGACATCGACGATCCCTGGGCGATTGAGGAATTCGCGTCTGAAATCATTGCGCGGCATCCGGACCTCAACGTGCTGGTCAATAATGCCGGTGTCATGCGTTACGAGGATGTGACCGCGCGCCGCGACCTTAAGGATGCGGAAGAGACGGTTACCACCAATCTGCTCGGTCCGATCCGGCTCACCAATGCGCTCATTGACCATCTCACCGCCCAGCCCGATGCCGCGCTTATCAATTTGACCTCGGGTCTTGCTTTCGTGCCCTTCCCCAAGGCGCCGACCTATTCGGCGACCAAGGCTGCCATGCACAGCTACACGCAGGCGCTGCGGCAAAACCTCAAGGGCAAGGTTGAAGTAATCGAGCTGGCGCCGCCCGCGGTCCAGACCGACCTCACCCCCGGCCAAGCGACCCGTGACGGCTACATGCCGCTGGGCGACTTTGCGGATGAGGCAATGCGAATTTGGCAGCAGCAACCGACCCCGACGGAAATCAATGTCGAGCGGGTCCGCTTTCTCCGCTTCGCCGAGCGCAACAGCCAAGTCGACGAAGCGCTGGAGATGCTCGGCGCGCTTTGAGGCCTGCCGTTCCCTTGTACCGGCCCGCTTGCTAAGCGGCCGGGCAAGGAGAGGCGCATGACCTATGAGAGCATCGCGGTTTCGACTGCGAACCAAATCGCCCGAATCACGCTCAATCGGCCCGACCGGCTGAATAGCTTCACCCGCGCCATGCATGCCGAGTTGCGCGATGCGCTCGGCAATTTGGACGATGCACGCGTGGTCATCCTGACCGGCGCGGGCCGCGGCTTTTGCGCCGGACAGGACCTCAATGACCGGGCCGTCGCGCCGGGCGAAGCCGTCGACCTGGGTGAAACGGTGGAGGAGAGCTGGAACCCGCTGATCCGAACGCTTGCCGGCCTGCCGCAACCTGTCATCGCCCGGGTCAATGGCGTCGCGGCCGGCGCCGGCGCCAACATCGCGTTGGCCTGCGACCTGGTGATCGCCGCCAAATCGGCCAAGTTCATCCAGAGCTTTTCGGCGCTGGGCCTGATCCCGGACAGCGGCGGTAGCTGGCACCTGCCCCGCCTTTTGGGACAGGCGCGTGCCCTGGGTCTCGCCCTGACCGGCGAACCACTGCCTGCCGAGAAAGCCGCCGAATGGGGTCTGATCTGGAAGGCCGTCGACGACGAACAGCTCGATGCCGAAGTCGATACGGTCGCCACCAAGCTGGCCGCTCTTCCTCCTCTCGGCCTCGCCGCCATCAAGCAGATCGTCCGCACCAGCTGGAGTCGAACTTTGGATGAAGAGCTGGATCTCCAGCGCGACGAAATGCGCCGGCTCGGTTTCACCCAGGATTACCGTGAGGGCGTCGCCGCTTTCCTCGAAAAGCGCACGCCCAATTTCACCGGCCATTGATCAGGCGACGAGCTCCGCGAACTTCTTGAGGTCAATATTGCCGCCGGACACGACGCAGACGATCGGCCCGTCTCCTGCCTGGCCGGTTAGTGCTGCGGCCAGCGCCAGACCTCCGGCACCCTCGGCAATCGTGCGCGTTTTCTCCGCAATCAGGCGCATCGCGGCGCTCGTCTGATCGAGGGTGACGGTGATCGTGCCATCGACGATCGGGCGCATGCGCTGCCACATGCGCTCCGTCACGCTTTTGCCGCCCGCCCCGTCAACGAAGCTTGCCTGCCAGTCCGGAAACTTGCTGGGTGCGCCTTGCTCCAGCGAATAGGCATAGGGCGCGGCAGTCTCGGGTTCCGCGCCGAGGACCTTCACCTCGGGACGAAGCGCTCTGACGCCGCTTCCAACGCCGGTGATCAGGCCGCCACCGCCAATCGCGGTGATGAGGGTGCGCACATTGGGCAGCTGCTCGACGATCTCGAGTCCCATCGTCCCATGGCCGGCAATGAAATTGTGATTGTCGAACGGGTGGATAAAAGTCCCGTCTAGTCCTTCGAATGCGTGGGCCTCGGCTGCCCGCCAGGCGTCCTCGTACGAAACGGGCACGATGGTGGCGCCGAGGGCCCTCATCCGTTCTAGCTTGGTCTGGGGCGCGGTTTCGATCGCGACTACTGAGCATGGAATGCCCGCCGCGCGCGCGGCATAGGCAACGCCCTGCCCGGCATTGCCGGCACTGATAGTCCAGACGCCCCGGGCCCGCTCCTCATCCGACAATTGCGCGACCGCATTGGTCGCTCCGCGGATCTTATAGGCATTGGTCGGCTGGAGATTTTCCAGTTTGAGGTAGATTTCGGGCGCGTCCGGCCCCAGCTCGATCCTGACCAAGGGTGTCCTCAGCACCGTTGCCGCGACATGCTTCTGCGCAGCTTCGATGTCGCCGAGCGAAATCGGCCTTACCGGTGGGATCATCATCGCCTCATTTCATGACGGGTGCCGCAAGCGTTCGACTTCTTCTAAGGGAAGGCCATGAAGACACTCAAGCTGCTCAACTACGCCTTGGATCAATGGGCGCCCGGCGACGGCGCCCTTGCCGAGATAGCCAGCGCGATCGACGGTTCTCCCGTTGCACTGACCGGCTCGGGCGGGCTCGATTTCGGCGGCATGTTGCGTCATGCGCGCGAAGTCGGCGGGCCGGCGCTCAGGAAGCTGACCTTCCATGAGCGCGCGCGGATCATCAAAGGCCTCGGCCTCGCCATCATGGCCCGCAAGGATGAGCTGTACGAACTCAACTACCAGACCGGCGCAACCCGCAAGGATGGCTGGATCGACATCGAGGGCGGTGCCGGAACGCTGCTCAGCTTTTCGTCCAAGGGCAGGCGAGAGCTGCCCGATGCCCATGTCCTGCTAGACGGCCCGGTCGAGCCCCTATCGAAAAGCGGCAGCTTCATCGGCCAGCACATCTATACACCGCTGCAAGGCGCGGCGGTGCACATAAACGCCTTCAATTTCCCGGTATGGGGCATGCTGGAGAAGCTGGCGCCGACCCTGCTCGCCGGCATGCCGGCGATCGTCAAGCCGGCCAGCGCGACCGCTTACCTGTGCGAAGCCGCCTTCCGTGTGATGATCGATAGCGGTCTTCTGCCCAGTGGCGCCGTGCAGCTGATTGTCGGCGGCGTTGGCGACTTGTTCGACCATCTGACCGGCCAGGACGTGGTCAGTTTCACCGGCTCGGCCTCGACCGCGCTCAAGCTCCGCTCCCACCCGGTTGTCCAACGGGAAAGCGTCAAGTTCGTCGCCGAGCAGGACAGCTTGAACGCCTCGCTGCTCGGGCCGGATGCAGCGCCAGGCTCGCCAGAGTTCGACCTGTTCGTCAATGAGGTTGTCAACGAGATGACGGTGAAGGCGGGGCAGAAATGCACCGCCATCCGCCGCGCCATGGCACCGGCCGAACATCTCGATGCGGTTGAGGCTGCGATCCGCGACCGGTTGGCGGCCACAAAGGTCGGTGATCCGCGCGACAAGGAAAGCCGGATGGGCGCGCTGGTGTCGACCGGCCAGCGAGACGACGTCCGTTCCCAGATTGCCAAGCTGACGGCGGCCGGAGCGCGGATCGTCGCCGGCAACCCGGACGCCACGCCAGGTGTCGCGGGCGGTGCATTTATGGAGCCGATCCTGCTGCGCAGTGACGATCCCTGGTCCAATGCGGCAGTTCACGACGTCGAAGCATTCGGTCCGGTGTCGACCGTCATGCCTTATAAGGACATGGCCGATGCCATCGCGCTGGCCAATCGCGGCATGGGCAGCCTCGCCCTGTCGCTGTTCACCCGCTCGCCGGACGCAGCGCGCGAATTCATCCAGGGCGCCGCCGCCTATCATGGCCGGATGCTGGTCCTGAACCGCGACAACGCCGCCGAATCGACCGGCCACGGCTCGCCGCTGCCGGTCTTGGTCCATGGCGGTCCCGGCCGCGCCGGCGGCAGCGAGGAAATGGGCGGCATCCGCGGGGTGAAGCATTACATGCAGCGCACCGCCATCCAGTCGACGCCCGCGATGATCGCCGCGATCAGCGAGCAATTTATCCCCGGCGGGCCGAAGCATGAGATCGCCCAGCACCCGTTCCGCCGCCGCATGTCGGAGCTCACGATCGGCGACACGCTGAAGACCAAGAGCCGGACGGTGACGCTCGAGGATATCGAGCATTTCGCCCATTTCACCGGCGACACCTTCTACGCCCATATGGACGAGGAGGCGGCCAAAGCCTCACCGATATTCGAGGGCCGTGTCGCACACGGCTATTTGATCCTGAGCTTCGCCGCCGGCCTGTTCGTCGATCCCGATCCGGGCCCGGTGCTCGCCAATACCGGCCTCGAGAATCTCCGTTTCCTGACGCCGCTCTATCCCGGCGATTCGATGCGGGTCGAACTCACCGTCCGCGCCAAGTCGCTGAAGAGCGAGGACACCGGCGTGGTCCGCTGGGCGGTCGAGATCTTCAACCAGAAGGACGAATTGGTCGCGACCTATGACCTTTTGACGGAGAATGTACCCTAGCTCCGGAACGCTGACTTCTCGCCGTTCGTTTTGACGGGCGATTCCGAAAGGAGGTTGCCATGAAAGTCAGCGAAGTGATGACCACCGAGGTCGAGACGATCAGCGCCGAGCAAACCGCGCGCGAGGCCGCCAGCTTCATGTTGCGCGCCGACGCCGGCTCCATCCCGGTGTGCGAAGGCGACAAGGTGATCGGCATGATCACCGACCGGGATATTGCCGTCCGCGGGGTCGCCGAGGGCCGCGGTCCGGACACTCCGGTCAGCGAATTGATGAGCGACGGCATCATCTGCGCCCATGAAGATGAGGATATCGCGACAGTGGCTCAGCGGATGAGCGAGGAGCAGGTCCGCCGCCTGCCGGTGCTCGACGCCGAAGAAAAGCTGATCGGCATTGTCAGCCTTGGAGACCTCGCCCGCGAAACGCGCGGCGAGCCCGCGCATGAGGCATTCGAGGGCGTCAGCGCCCCCGGCAGCCAGCATCAGCAATAGATGAATGTTCCCCTGCGAAGGGCAGGGGCCCAGACGCCCGAAGGGCCAACTTACAGACGACAGTTGGAAATCGCTGCGCTGCGCTTGCGATGACTCGGCCCCGGCCTTCGCCGGGGAACAGCTACTTCGCCAAACCCGCAATAGCCTGATCGACCAGTGCCTTGTCGGTACCGGCATCGTTGCGCTCGACGATCAGCCTGGCCGCTGCGGCCGTGGCCGCCTTCGCTGCAGTCGCGCGCAGCTGGTCGATCGCGGCGCGCTCCTCGGCGGCGATTTTCGCTTCGGCCATCGCCTTGCGGCGCTCGACCAGGGCGGCGGCGTCCACTGAAGCCTTGGCGACGATCGCCTCTGCCTCATGTTTGGCACGCTCGACCATCGCCGCGGCTTCCTGGTCCGCGGCTGCCGCCTTGGCCTCATACTCGGCCTTCAGCGCCTCGGCGTCCTTGCGAAGCGATTCGGCTTCCGCCAGCTGCTCTCGGATCATCGAGATCTTCTTGTCGAGCGCCTTGCCGATCGCCGCCGGGACTTTCTTCCAGATGAAGATGGCGAACACCAGCAGCATGGCGATCGCCACCCAGCCGCCCGGATTGAGGCCCAGGAAGGTGGGTTCGACATGCTCGCCATGAGCGGGAACTTCAGTTCCTGCCGTGGTGGTGTGTGGTTCAGCCATTCGCCGTAGCCTTCAATGCGTGCGCCGCGTCGGCGGTGCTGACTTTGATGCCCGCCACCTTCTCGGCAATGTCGCGGGCGATTTCGGCCGCGGCCGCGTCGATTTCGACGCGTGCAGCTTCGGACGCCTTGCGCACCTTCTCTTGCGCCTTGACCAGCTTGGCCTCGATCGCGGCATCGGCCTTGGCGATGGCCTTCTCGGTCGCCTTGGCCCCGTCCTGCTTGGCAGCTGCGGTCACCTTCATTGCATCCGCACGGCTCTTGTCCATGGCGGCGCGATAGGTTTCCTCGGTCGCTTCCGCTTCGGCCTTGGCAGCTTCCGCGGCGGCAAGGTCGTCGGCGATCTGCTGGTCGCGCCGGTCCACGGTCGACTGGATCCTCGGCACCATCCCCCGCCCGATGACGAAATAGATGAAGCCGAGCACCAGCGCGAGCCAGAACAGCTGCGACAGGATGACATCGGAAAGCTGGTTCAGTTGGGGCATCGTACCTCTCCGCGGCGGGGACATGTCCCCGCCGCCGATCCTTTGCTTAGATCGCGTAGAGGATGATCATCGCCACGGCGAACGCCATCAGGCCGAGAAGCTCGGCGGCGGCGAAGCCGATGAACAGGCGGCCCTGCTGGCCGTCGGCAGCCGCCGGGTTGCGCAGTGCGCCCTGGAGGAACGAGCCGAACACGATGCCGACGCCGGCAGCGGCAGCGCCGACGCCGATCGCGGCGAGACCAGCACCAATGACCTTGGCAGAAGCGAGATCCATCTTAAAACTCCTCGAAAGAAACGGTTGAACTCAGTGAAGATTGACCGCGTCGTTGATGTACAGCGACGTCAGGAGGGCGAACACATAGGCCTGGATTGCGCCGACCAGCAGCTCGAGCGCGTTGATGAAGGCCACGAACAGGAAGCAGAGGATGGAGATGAACCATCCCATCGGGCCGCCGGCGTTAAATCCCTGGACGATGAAATTGCCGAACACTTCCAGCAGGATATGGCCGGCAAACATGGCGATGAAAGGTCGCAGGCCGAGGCTGAACGGGCGCACCAGGAAGCTGATGAATTCGATCGGGGCGATCAGCAGCTTCAGGATGAACGGTGTATCCTTGGGCACGAACAACGAGAAAAAGTGAAGCCCGTGCTTCCAGAAGCCGACGCCGAGGACGATGGCGAAGCTGATGATCGACATGACGCCGGTGACCGTGAACTGGCTGGTCACGGTGAATGGATGGGCGCCGACGACCGCGAACGGCATTGCACCCAGGAAATTGGCGAACAGGATGAAGATGAAGGCGGTGAAGACCCACGGCAGATAGGTCCGGCCCGAGGGTCCGATCGACCCTTCCACCATGGAATTGACGAAGCCGACCATGCCTTCTGCGGCCACCTGCCAGCGGCCGGGCACCAGCTGGCGCTTCATGCCCATCAGCATGAAGCCGGTGATGCAGGCGAGGACAATCAGCATCCACAGTGAGCTGTTGGTGAAAACGAACGCGCCGCCGTCCAGATTCCCGAAGATCGGGCTGATCTGGAATTGGTGCATCGGGTCGATTTTAGTCTCGGCAGCCACTCGTTGTATCCCTCAGCCCCCGTTGGAGCCCTGTCTCTTCATCAAATCCCAGACCGCACCGGCGAACCCGACGAACATCAGGCCCAGCATGATCCACGGCATCGTGCCGAGCAGCTTATCGAGCAGGAGGCCGATCAAAGCGCCGCCAAGCGGCATTCCGATCAGGTTCTGCGCAACCAGCCATCCGGCCGAGCGAATTGCCTTGGTCGAATCGGCCGGCTTGCGCTCAACCTCCACCTGCTCTGCCCGCTTGAGCCGCTCTTCGAGCGACGTCAGACGAGCGTCCTGCGGAGACTTCGGCTCCTGCCCGGTCTCATCTACAGCCATGGCCCTCTCACTCCCATCTGTGCGCAGCGAAGCTCGAAAAGCAGCCGCGCGAAAGGCAAGGAACATGGCGGCCGACAAGCCCGCCAAGGCGCCGCCCCTTTATGAAGGGGCTTGGCAATAGTCAACCGCGGGCGCCGACTGTCTTGGCCGCGCAACGCCGGCGTGGCACAACGCCGGCCATGAAGGCCCTGATCCTCCCGCTCGCCCTTCTCGCCGCCTGCAGCAAGCAGGCCGAGGCCCCCGCCGCCAACGAGGCTGGTCCGGCAGTCGCCGCGAAGCCCGCAGCGCCAGCGGCCAAGGCTTTCGTCTTTGACGAGAAGAATGACCTGATCGAGTTTCACTTTGCCTGGTCCGCGGAAGCGGCCGCCATTCCCAAACTGGTCGAACAATTCCGCAAGGACATGGGCCAGGCGAAGACTGAGCTCATCGCCGGTGCGCGCGAGGAAAAGGCGATGCGCGACAAGGAAGGCGATGATTTCAACCCCTATATGTCGTCGACCGACTATAAGACAGCCGGTCAGTCGGGGCGGCTGTTGAGCCTCCAGGGCGACATTGGTTCCTACACGGGCGGAGCCCATGGCAATTATGGTACCAGCGAGCTTCTGTGGGACCGCTGGGTAACCAAGGCGGTTCCGTTTGCGGACCTCTTCACCGCCGCCGCCAATATGGACAGGTTGCTGACCCAGCCCTGGTGCGACGCGCTCAACAAGGCGCGGGAGGAGAAGCGCGGCGAACCTGTCAGCGGAGGAGGTATGTTCGACGAATGCCCGCCGCTTAGCGATGTCGCGATCGTCCCGGCCGACAAGGACGGCAACGGCAAGTTCGAGCGGCTGCAGCTGATCGCGGACCCCTATGTCGCAGGTCCCTATGCGGAGGGCAGCTATGAAGTAGAGCTGCCCGTCACGGGGGACCTGATTGCTGCGCTCCGGTCCGACTATCGCGAAAATTTCGAAGTTCAGCCGCAGTAAGGCGGTACTGGCGAACGGCCAGGCGTGTAGCGCTGCCAGCCGCCCTGCCCCTGAAAATAATATTCGCCGAGGCTGATCCGCCGGAGCAGGCTGCAGGCGGCGGTAATTCCGACCTCCTCGGGGGAGACGCCCTTGCGCGCGGCAAGGTTCGAATAGAGCGAGCGGCGGCGGATGTTCACCGCGTCGACCTGCCTGCGCAGCCCAGGGGACGGGGTAAGGATATAGCCGAGATAGCCGTCATAGCGCTCGCCGATCTGGCCGGCGCGCTTCGCGGCAATGATCGTCGCTGGATCCTGCGCTGGAGCGGAAGCCGGCACGGCAAGGCCCGCCAATGCAGCGATGAGGAACAGGAGTCTTCGCATCACTGCCTCGGCGGCTGCTGCTGAGGGAAGGCCTCGGGATTCTCCTGGATCAGCTGCTCGACGTCCCGCTGCAGTTTGACCAGCACTTCCTGCTTGATGGTGACGTTCAGATTGATCTCGATCGGCTTGTCGGGCGGCGAGACCGAAATGCAGCCGGCAAGCGGCAGCACTAAAGCAGCGCCGCCGGCGGCTTGTAGCGTTCGTCTTAGCGTCATGGCTTCCTCCTCATGGCTTATCCGTGGGTGTCGGGGTGACCTTCTGTTCGACCGGCGCCTGGCTCTGCTCCTGGCTCTCCTCCTGGCGCCGGGTCTCCACAATGATCCCGGGAACGTCCTTCAGCGGCCGTGGGAGTGCGGGCTCGATCACCTGCGTCGGATCACTAAAGCTCTTGGCGGTGGCGATCAGCGCGCGGAACGGCCCCTTGATCGTCACGTTGAAGTTGAACGGAATGCGATTGACCGCCCGAATGAACCGTTGGGTGCTGGTATTGCCGAGGCCAACCCCTTGGATGGCCATACGCGTGGCGAATTCGCCATCCAGGAAGCCGTCCAGGCGAATGATCATTGATTTGTATTTGAGGTCGCGGAGCGCATCGAAGGCGAAGCCGCCGATCATGCCGAGATTTGCGCGGTTGACGACGCCATTATAAGCCAGCGTTCCGCCACCTTCGCGGCTGTCGAGGCGACCGCCGACGATCCGCCCGCCTTCGTCATCGAAAATCATCGGCAGGACGCCGTCAAAGGTGCCGGTCGCCGACAATTCCTTGAAGCCCATCGAATCAACGAATGTCTTGGCGTCTAGCCCGACCACTTCGAAGGTCAGTCGCTTCGGGCTCGGCCGGCCGAAGTTGAGGATGGTTTCCTGAAGGATCAGCTGCCCGCCCATGAACGGCCATTCGCCCCGCTCGATCTTGACCAGGTTGTCGGGCAGCAACTGGTAACGCAGCACGCCATTCTCGACGAGAATGCCGGGGTTGACGGTCTCCAGCGTCACGGCCTGACCCGGTGCCGTCTGCAGGCCGAGCAGGTCGGTGAAGTGGATCGTGCCATTCATGCCGGTCACGGGACCGAAGCTCGCGGCGAGGTCCATGTCGCGGACAGCGAAATCGCCGGTCGACGTGACATTGCCCGCCCCGGTCCAGTTGATCCGCCCCTGCCCGCTCAGCCCGCCATTGACCAGTGCGATCACCCCTTCGGTCAGGCGGGTCAGCTCCTCGGGTTGCAGCCGCTCTCCAAAGCTGATGCCTGGCACATCGAGCACGGCGTCGCCGTTCCCGGTGGTAAGGTTGTGGGCGATGGTAACGTCGGTGACCTTCGTGCCGCTATCCGGATGATGGAGCGTCCCGGTTGCCCGGATCATGCCGTCGGCAAGGCTAAAGTGCACATTGTCGCTGCGCAGCGGGTAGAAGCTTGGCGGGTCGGCATGATGAGACAGCAGCAGGCTGCCGCCGATCGTCAAGTCGCCCCCGCGCACGCTCCATTTGCCCGACGCCTCGCTCAGCAGGAGCGGGACCTTGCCGATGATTGCGTCGGCACCGGCAAAGGTGCCGCCGGTGCCCGTTCCGCTACTGTTACCGCGCACTTCCTTGGCGTTAATCAGGACCGGCGCGTCGGCGTGGCCCATGCGCACCGCGACGGTGCTGGCATCGAAAGTCTTGCTATCCAGCAATCGCGCCCTGGCGGCCGTTAGAGCGAACGGCGACTGGCCGAGCTGGCCGTTCAGGCGGACATTCTGCGATGCCAGGCTAACGCTGAGGCCGCCTCCAGCAGGCTTCTGCAGTATCGCGCCCCGCATCGGGCAGATGGGCAGGCGGGTCGGGCCCAGGCGGAGCGAGCCGTACGCTAGGGCGGCGAAACCCGTATCGACGCAGCTCTCGCCGAAGCGCAGCGCCCCACCCGCACCGAACCGGCCGGAGATGGGCATGCGAACGCCCGTCACCTGCCCACCGGAGAATGGGCCGCTAAGCAGCGCGACCGTGTTGACCTCTGTCCAGCCGTCGGTCCGGGCGACAAAGCGCACCGTGCTCAGCACCAGTCTCGAGCCGCCATAGGCCATCGGCCCGATGTCGGCCTGGCCGCTCATCGGTGCGCCGCTGCGCGGCTGTCGAAGCACGACCCGGCTATCGGGCAAGCCGCCGCCGCCCGTGGCAATATTGCCGTCGATGCGCAGTCGGTTGGAGGGCCAGTAATAGGTAATTCCGTCACCGCCGCCGACCTGGACTCGCGCACCGGTCGGCGCGCGCACGTTGGCGGTCTCGATCCTGACACCGCCGTCGCCCGGCCGGTTGACCAGCCTGAGCGAGCCGTCGACGTCGAAATTGCTGCCCGCACGGTGGATGGAATTCGCCAGCGCCGTGGCGATTGGCCCCACTGGCGTGCCCTCTGCCGAGGCTAGCGGATCCGTCAGCATCGCCATCATCGAGGGTGCCAGCGCGACGCTGTTCGCGCCATAGTCGCCGACGACGTCCAGCGTCCCGCGCTCCGTATCGAGGCGATAACGCCCTTTGAACCGCGTCCAGTCGGCCATGATTTTCGCAAGTCGTGCCTTCTGCGCCGCCAGGTCGATTTGTCCCAGCGCTCGCGTCGGCGAACCCCTGAAGGTCAGGTTGCTGACGACATTGGCCAGCCCGTTCTCGCCCGCTTG
>Ga0209382_10005655_pt1 | contig 16232 bp, 9 predicted proteins | sample SoiMetdeltSBSDD5_FD_187599 | JGI IMG/M metagenome (GOLD analysis project Ga0209382, IMG submission 187599) | Bulk soil microbial communities from a Populus tree surrounding site in Tennessee, USA - Soil MetaG P. deltoides SBSDD5 (SPAdes) (version 2) | ecosystem: Environmental > Terrestrial >...
CATCACTGGTAGCGAACTTATGAAATTGACATCTAGATTAAAGATGTACATAGCCTGACCACGTGCAGCATGTGCCATTTTTAGGCAATCGCGAAAGTTTTCGCAATGCGCACGAAAAGAGGCAGCGGCAGGCAAACGTGCGCACCGCGCACGCTACGCCAAGTGTCCCAATGTCATGTGGTCTGATTTAGGAAGACAGTTGTAGTGGAGGTGAGGGGCCTCCCAGGTATTGCGCCCCTGTACATGGTCCCTCACCCCGCCCTCTCCCAGGGGAGAGGGTGCTTACAGTGCTGATCTAGAGCATCCGCACGGCTTACTTCGCACTTGCGTTCTTGTGGATCGTCACCTGGGTACTATCACCAGCCTGAAGGTTTTGCAGCATCCGTCCATCTACCTGCAGCGTGATAGTCCTCTGGTTCGGGTCCACATTCTTGACGGTCGCTGTAGCCATGGATGCCTCCGTAGAGGCGGTCCAGTAGGGAGGGACATGGTAGTACGAATACAGACTCGTCACCCACTCCTGGCTCGCCATCTGAGGCCAGTTGTGCTCGTCAAACCCAGGCGCATTTTTGAGCCGTTCCTTGTCGATATCGAGCACGAATTTATCCTTGTCTGCCTTGGGTTGGGAAAAGGCACCCCATGGGACCGCAAACAGCTTTTCTCCCATGCCCAAAAAGCCTCCAAAAGAGACCACGGCATAAGCAATACGTCCTGAGGTACGATCGATCACCACATCTTTAATATCGCCGAGGTTCTGTCCCTGGGGATTCTCCACATCAGCACCGATGAACTTACTGCCCTTCACCAGGTTCCAGGGGAGATCGCGATCTGCGGCAAAAGATCCCACTGCACAAACCAGGCTCAGCAGCGAGATGACACCTAAGAGCACTCCGACCTTCTTCATAGCATTCTCCTTCTATCCGAATAACTAGAGACTCTGCTCTTGGGAACAGAGACTATCCGAGCGATCAGTCATCCAAGGCAGAGTTACAGCCGCTCTGACCTCTAACAAGTAAAGTAGCAAGTTTTGTGCCAATTTATTAGACTTCTGCTCACTCTCCTAACAAGCCGGCACATATCGACCACCTGCCCTCAGGCTGCATGCCGTTTCCCTCCTTATCCGCAGCGTCTGCTGCTTAGCGCCGGCGCCTCGCCAGGGCAGCGTAGAGAACACCGGTGAGGCCAAGTCCGAAGGCAAGCCAGCCGCGGTGCGTGTCGGCCCAGAGCTGGAGGCTGTGCTCTCTGGCCCGTGCATCAAAGGTGCCGTGCGCCCCATGATCACCAGGCATGGGCTCCCACAAATTATTGGGGCGGTTGGGAGCCGCCGGTACATTGGTCTGCTGCGACTCGTAGCCCGTGCGCGCCAGATACCAGTCGGCGAATCCAGGTACGAGCTTGTTGCCGATGATCGCTTTGACCGTCGAGAAGCCCACATAGAACTCGCGCCGGGGATGATGGGCCGCCTGCACGATCGCTTCGGCAGCGACTTCGGGCTGATAGATCGGTGGCACCGGCTGGGCCGTGTGGGGCAAGCGGCTCTTGACCCAGCCGAACTGCGGGGTATTCAGCGCTGGCATCTGGACCATGGTCACCTGGACATGGCTGCCGTCGTGCAGTAATTCACACCGCAAGGCATCCATAAAGCCCTTGATGGCGTGCTTGGCGCCACAATAGGCCGCCTGCAGTGGGATACCGCGATAGGCCAGCGCCGAGCCCACCTGCACGATCACGCCGCGGTCTCGGGGCAGCATGCGCTTGAGGGCGGCGAGGGTCCCGTACACATACCCGAGATAGGTCACCTCCGTGACGCGCCGAAATTCTGCGGGCGTCATCTCCTTAATGGGCGAAAAGACCGACACCATGGCATCGTTAATCCAGATATCGATTGGCCTGAGGTGCTCCTCCACCGCTGCAGCAGCCGTCTCAACCTGGTCCGCATCTGCCACATCCGTGGGCAGTATCAGTTTTCGTCAGCAGCGTCGCTTCAACCTGACGCAACGGTATCCGGTGCCGTGCATTGAGGGCTGGCATGGCCACTGTATCGCTGTGGAAGCCCTGTCGCTTGTCGTGTTGCATTGTCGTCTGTAGAGATGCCATGGTCTCCCTCCATATCCATACCGGCACAGCATGGCTCACACGGCGTAGCGCGTGGCATCAGCGTGTTTGAACACCAGCCCCAGGCCTGGACGCGACAGATCCAGCTGCAGCGCACCGTGCACCAGCTCGTCCTTGATGAGCTGCGCTGTCGCCGTGTCAGCATACGTAAAGCGAGCCCCTGGACGTTGCCGGCCATCACCTCGACGAGCACCAGGGTGGTGCTGTCCCAGGCATAGGTGCCGTCTGACTCCGGCACGTCAGTCGGCACGGTATAGGCTGATACTGCGAGTCGTTGAATCGGCGTCTCCACAGTGCACCTTCCTAAATCACCTCGCGCACGGTATTCTCGGCCACCGTTTTGAGGATGTCCCAGCGATCTTCCTGGCCTCGTGCCAAGGCCATGGCAAAGTTCCATGCCTGCTTGGTCGTGACATGGCCCGGGAGCGGTGGTTCGGTCGCGTCCACGACCGCCTCGATGATGGCCGGCCCGGGATGGGCGAGGGCCTCGCGCAGCACAGCCTCGGCCTCTTCAGGCTTCTCAAGGGTGTAGCCAGCGGCCCCACAGGCGTGGGCAAAAGCAGCGAAGTCGATGGGCTGCAGCTCCACTCCAAACTCTGGATTGCCTTCGAGGACCATCTGCTCCCATTTGATCATCCCCAGCACGTTGTTCTTGATGATGATCACCTTGACCGGCAGGTTGTATTTGACCAGCGTTGCGACCTCACCCATGAGCATGGTAAAGCCGCCATCACCAACAATGCATACCACCTGCCGGTTGGGATAGGCCACGGCAGCGCCAATACTGTACGGTAAGCCGTTGGCCATGGTCGCCAATGTCCCGGAGAGGGAAAAGTGCATGTCGTCACGGATATTGATGTAGCGTGCTGCCCACGTGGTAATGGTCCCACTGTCAGCCGAGACGATGGCGTTGTTGGCCAGCAGCTTATCCAGGTGATAGGTGACAACCTGGGGCTTCATCGGCACATCGGTGCGGGTGCCGCGTTCCTCCATCAGTTCACGCCACTGCTGCATGCGCTCCTGGGCCGTGAGGAGAAAGCTGCGATCCTGTTTGTAATGAATGAGCGGCAGCAGCGCCTGCAGCACGTCTCGGCAGTCGCCGACGAGACCTATGTCGGCAGGATAGCGCAGGCCAATACGAGCGGGATCAATGTCGATCTGTACGGTCTTGGCCTGGCCGGGCTTGGGATAGAACTCCAGATAGGGGAAGCTACTCCCGGCGATGAGCAGGGTGTCACACTCTTGCAGGGCGTCCTGCGAGGGGGCAGTGCCCAACAGGCCGGCACCGCCAGTCGTATAGGGGCTATAGTCCGGTACCACAGCCTTCCCCAGGAGGGCCTTGATAATCGGCCCCCCCACTTTCTCGGCCAGCGTGAGCACTTCGTCGCGGGCATTGAGACAGCCCTGGCCCACCAGGATGGCGACTCTGGTGCCGGCGTTGATCATCTCCGCCGCTACGTCCAGCAGGGGTTGCGGCGGTAGGGGCCAGGACGGCATATAGACGTTGCCGCTGTGCTGCGGGATGTTCTGGTCAGAACGCGTGGCCTCGTCCTGGGTCCAGTCCTGGATGTCTTTGGGGATGGTAATATGGGCGACGGCACGCCTAGAGAGAGCGGTCTTGATCGCTTCATCAACCACGTTGGCTACATGGCCCGGTCCCATGATGCGCTGGTTATAGGCCGCCACATCGATAAACAACTTGTCGAGATCAACGTCTTGCTGATGATGGGTGCCAATCAAGTCATGAAACGTATGGCCGGTAATAGCCAGCACGGGCTGGCTGTCGAGTTTGGCATCATACAGCCCATTGAGGAGGTGAATCCCACCAGGGCCTGAGGTCGCCATGCATACGCCAAGGCGGCCGGTATACTTAGCATAACCGCAGGCGGCGAAGGCCGCAGCCTCTTCGTGGCGCACCTGGATAAAGCGGATCTGGTCCGCATGCGTGCGCAGGGCCTCAAAGAGTCCGTTAATACCGTCACCAGGCAGTCCAAAAATAGTATTCACACCCCAGCTCATGAGGCGCTCGATTATGAGTTCAGCAACTGTTTTTGCCATGGTCTGTATTCCTTATTGCTCAGTCAGTTTGGTGAGCACAAAAGCTACTAGGAATCCGACTACTATGATCAGGCCAGCGAAGTTAAAGTATCCTGCTGCCGCCCCGAGCAGCAGGGCCAAGCCGTCCACAAAACCCTACACGCCTGCCATGATCCATATGGGTATCTCGTTATACTCCCTCTCAGCCAATATGCCGTCATGTGTTCCAAACCATCTCTCTGGCTTTGGAGGTCATCTTTGTCAGAGGCAATGGTCAACACCATGTGCTCTGGTGCGGGGGGATTTAGTAGACTACAGGGAGAGAAAAAGCCCGCGCTCTGCTACTCTCTGCCGTGCGCCATGCCAATCGATAATCTTCTTTATCGGCGCCACATGACTCATGAGACGGCAGGAGCATAAATTATGCCAGTGTGCCTCTCAGTCATGCGCGGGTTTGCTTGTGTCCGATGCCATCTGGGTAGAGTCTCTCAAGATGGGAAAACTCGTCTCTCAGTATGAGAAAGGCGGGCTCTGCTCTCACCACCCCCTCAGGACGGTGCGGGCGTTGCTTCACTTTCCGTGACGACCTCGAACTGCCCCTCAACCCGCATCACTGTGACGGCCGCGCTGCCGTCGGTACGGCGGGCAAAGTGCAGGTCGGCGCAGCCGTCCCCAACCCGGAGCCGGTGCACCTCAAGCCGCTGGAGGAAATCCGGTAAGATCGGCTGGACGATACGCAGCCGATGGGCAAACGCCTCCGGCACCAGACCGAGGGCAGTCGTGATCAGGAAGGGGATGGATCCAGCCGCCCACGCCTGCGGATGGCAGGCAACGGGGTAGCGCACGGGAATGCCATAGTCCGCTTTGCGGAAGCCGGCGAACACCTCTGGCAGCCGGTAGTGCGCAAAGTGCGTTGCTGCCTCAACAATGCCCGTGAAGATGCGGCAGGCTTCGGTATTGCAACCATAGCGACGAAAGCCAGCCGCTATCAGAGCATTATCGTGCGGCCATACCGTGCCCAGGTGATACCCGATGGGATTGTAGCGCCGTTCCTGTGCGGACAGGGTGCGCACACCCCAGCCGCTGAACATGTCGTCCGCCATGAGCCTGGCCACCGTCTGTCGTGCCTTGTCGGAATCAGCAATCCCAGTCCAGAGGGCCTGGCCGGGGTTGGAAGAGATGACACCAACCGGTTTATGCTCTGCTTGCAGGGCAAGGGCATAGCATTGCCTCTCTGCTAACCAGAAATCGCGATTGAATTGGACTCGTAGCTGCTGTGCTTCTCGCTGGAGCTGAGCTGCCCGCTCGGCCTCTCCCGCTTGCGCATACAGGCCGGCCAGAGACGTCTCGGTAAGGGAGATCGGTGGTTGCGCCAGCGTGCCGTCGGTATTCACCACCGCATCGCCGGAGTCCTTCCATCCCTGATTGACCAGCCCCTTCTCTGAGGCACTCTGGTACTCGACATAGCCGTCACCGTTCTGGTCGCCATACTGCGCGATCCACGCCAGAGCGCGCTCGATGTGGCTGTGCAAATCGTGGAAGACCGTGAGATCTCCCGTCCAGGCGGCATGCTGCGCTATCAGGATTAGGAAGAGGGGTGTCGCATCGATTGTGCCGTAGTAAGGAGTCTGGGGAATCTCGTTGAGATGGGCCAGTTCACCCACCCGCAGTTCGTGCATGATCTTGCCCGGCTGCTCGTCCCGCCACTCGTCGACGTGCTGGCCTTGATAACTGGCGAGCAGACGCAGTGTCTGCGCAGCCATACCAGGGTCGTAGGCCAGCATCTGCAGCGCGGCGGGCGTGCTTTGCCGAGCTTCTCAGCCAGCAGTCCACGCACGGCGAACAGCGGCTCGAAGGCTGCCTGAAATGTGAGCGCGACCGGCAACTCGATACGTTCGGTCCCATAGTTCTGGCAGGTCAGCTCCTCATAGAGCGCCAGATGCTCCGTATCGACTGTCCGCTCCCAGGTGATACCGACCTGCTCTTTACGGATGGCTGACCATCCGTCGCTTTGAGGTCTGGGTTTGTCAGTTCGGTAAACGACCTGAAGCCACGATCTGCAGACGCTGCTAGCAGGTCCGGGTCGGTCTGCGCGAGCTTCAGTTCGTAACCGTTGAGAAAGCGGCAATCATGATAATAAAGGCCATAACCGTGTGTGCCGCCTAGCGGGACGCGGCCATTGGGCTCGCTAAGGAAGAACATGTCCCCGGCTTTGATTACAATCGCATCAGCAATGCTCCGTGTCACCGATGACCGCCCGTGGGTCTGGATGCGTTGCTTGTGCTCCTGCCTTTCCTCCGGCGTGGTAGGATGTGTGTGTGCAGCCATCTGGGCTGGTGGTGACTGTTCCGCATGGGTCGTCTGGCGATGTACCGGCATAGCAAGCTCTTCCTCTTGGAGCTCATGTGATGGGGTCAGGTGTAACCTCTGAGTACCCCATACAGCATAGTTGACGGCGGAAGCCGTCAGCAGCCGGAAATGCCTCAAGTGCGTGATGCCTTCGTTGCTCTCCCCGTCACAAGGAAGATGGCATAACCTTTGTCTGGAGCACCTGCACCCTGGCACCATCGACGGTGCGCTGCAATGGCAGGTCAGCCACGCTGGCGCCGAAGGAAAAGATGCACTGACGCCGGCTTCTGTATGTCGGTAATTACAAAATCTGTGAGCGCAGCCTGCTAGCTTATGCCAATTTTGTACACCTCGATCACATTAAAAGGCAATGAGATACGCGATGTCTGGCATCGCCAGGCCTGTAGGCACAGCTTGAGACTGCTGGAGCCCTTCATAGGCGTTGTCGGCTTCCACTACGTCATACCCCTCAAGTTCCAGCACTTCTCGTAACAGGTTCCGTATGGGTGTATCAGCATCAAAAACCAAAATCCGTGCCATGCCTAGGTTCTCCTGGCGAACTTGCTCGTGATTAGCTTAACCCTCTCGTAGAGGTTAGACATCATGATCTCACTCCAGAGAGCAAATTGCATGCCATACATTAGGACATTTTTAGCCCATTGTAAAATAAATCTCTTGAGGGCTTTTTATATGTAGGGGTGTCCTGGACAAGCCTCTCAAATTGAGAAGGTGCCTTACTATCCCTCTCAAAACGATGGGGTTTCCCTTCCTGCTTCTATAGTTTCAAAGGCAGTATAGTCCAGAGTAAGGCAGTACAAAGCAGCGATGAGCAGTCTCTCCTAGAGCCATCACATTGGCACGAACTTTGCGGTTACATATATAATAGTGGCCTCTAGAATGGGGAGAACTGTATATGGTGCGTAGGGTATGGCTGCAAACTAGGAGTGTCCAATACGCTCTGGTACTTCTCATGCTCGTGAGTTCTTGGAGTCAGGCCGCTGCCTTTGATCCGGTGCTTGACCCCTTACGGGATCGCCTGGCACGGACCGTGAGCAGATTTGTGACCAGGTCGTTCAAGGGTGAACTAGAGGTGGGAGGCCTGCGGGGGTCACTGCTGGGCTCGCCGGTCTTGCAGCACATCACATTGCGGGACAAGCATGGCAACGTCATAGGGCGGATCGCCGAACTCCGTCTGGTGTACGATCTCAAAGCATTGCTCCACCAACGCTTGCAGATCCAGACGGTCGAAGTGATACAGCTCAAGTTGACACTGGCCCAAGAGCCTGACGGGAGCCTGAATATTCTTGACCTGCTGTCATCAGTGCAGCCCGCCCAACCCGCTGCGACGGAGTCCTCTTTTGCGCTGGAAATTGCCAGCCTGCACATACGCGATGGCGAGCTGACACTGCAGCTCCCTGCCCTCTCAGGTGTCCAAAAGCTCGAGCATCTCCAGGCACACTTAAGCGTTCAGCAGGATAAGGAGAAGCTGCGGCTGCAGGTGCAGCAGTTGACCGCGCACGCCAGTCCAGCCAATCTGGAGATACACACCCTGCAGGGAGCCTTGCAGAAACTTGGTAATGTCATGCAGCTCGACAATGTGCGCTTGCAGACGGACCAGGCCATGCTCGTTGCCAATGGTGTGCTCCCAGGCGGAGCGCAGGAGGCCAGTTTGACACTGCACGCGCAGTCACAGGATGTCACAGAGATCGGTCGCCTGGTGCAGAATGACGTCCTGCAAGGCCCGGCTGACCTGGTGCTGAAGGCCGAAGGTCCACCAGAGGCTGTCGAAATCCAGGGTCAGCTCAGTTCCACCTCAGGGCATATAGCTATACAGGCCCATCTCAATACGGCCGCTACGCCACCGGAGTATAGCGGCACCCTCGATGTCGCCAATCTGAACCTGGCAGCGCTGCAGCAGCAGGGCGCCTGGCACAGCGATCTCAACTTGCAACTCCGTATTGATGGCGCCGGCATGTCGCCACAGGAGCGGCATGGGACGATACAACTCGAGATCCACCCCTCACACCTGCGGGAGATTGCCCTACATCCTTCGTACGTTGACCTTGAAGTTAAAGCCCAACAGGTGCAGGTGCAACGTTTTGACCTTGACACCTCCATTGCCCATACAACGGTAAACGGCACGTTTGATCTGGCTGGTGCCGTAGACATGCAATACGCTTTCACCGCCGATCTCGTTGCGTGGCAATCTCTGGTAGGCATAACAGCTCTGTCCGGTGAGGTGCGGACACAGGGGCACATCGGTGGCACATGGCCAGCCCTCGATGGGCGTGGCACGCTAGAGGTCCATGATCTGCACTATCAAGAGCATGCCATCAACTCCCTGCACTTGACCTACGAAGGCTCCCAACTCGGCAGTCAGCCGCAACTTGCAGCGCAACTGCGGGTACGCCATGCCCAGGCGGGGACTCTGCCAGTCGAGCAGGTCGCTGTGGACGTCACCTATCAAGGGGCCGAGGGCCAGGTACAGTTTGCCACTGAGGTGGTCCAGTCCGCTCGCAGCGGCGGGCGGGTTCGCGGGACTCTGACCCGGGCTGCGGCGGGCCAGCAGGTGGTGCTCGAGGAATGCGAAATCCGGCTGCCTGACCGTACCTGGTACGCTGCGGCCCCACTCCAAGTAGTCTTTGGGCCACAACGGATTGACCTCACACGCATACACCTGGTGCATGATAATGAGTCCATTGAACTCTCCGGGGCTGTGCATGGCGAGGAGTTGCAGGATATCCAGTTGCACGCGACGCAGATTGATCTGTCCTATCTGCAACAGCTCCTGCGTCTCCCAGACGTTATAGGTGGTCGCGCCACGTTCCAGATGCAGCTTGCCGGCACGCGTGCTGAACCGCGCTTCGAAAGTGAGCTGACCGTGCAGCAGGCTGTGTCGCAGCGGCTTCCTTTCACGCAGTTCTCCAACACGTTGACCTACGCGCAGCGCCAATTGCAGAGTGTAGGGCGTCTGCACCAGGGCACGCGTGAGATCGTCGCGCTGGACGTCCGCCTCCCCATCGACCTGGCACTCACTGCTATGCCCCTGGCGCAGCGGCTGCTAGAGGCGCCTCTCGAGGTCCGCATGCGGCTCCAGGAACCGGATCTGGCGATGGTGCATCAATGGCAGCCGGCCACACCGCGGTTAGCTGGCACGCTGCAAGGCAGCGTCGACCTCCAGGGCACGTACAACGCGGTTACCCTCGATGTCAATGCGCAATTGCAACAGCTTGGGATCGAGGGGATGGTCGCGCAGCTACGTGCCCCCCTGCACCTGCACGGCAGGTTTGTCATAGCGCCCTCGATGGCCGAACTGGCGCAGGCTATCGAGCAACGTCAGATGACCCCACAGGTGCCCGAGCTGACGCTGCAGATTCCCACCATGCGCGGACTCTGGTTAGGCCACGGCTCCCCAGGAGAGCCGTGGCAGGTAGACAATATCCTGTTACAAGCCATGGGACAGTGGACTGCCGATGGTCCGCAGGCCACCCTGCAGGACCTGCACTTGCAAGTCAGTGGCTTTGGCATGCCGCGCACCGAGGTGCAGCTCGCCGCGCAGTGGACTCCATCTCGTGTAGCCCTGACGCGCCTGCACGTGCGGCAACCACAGTCCGAGCTGCGCGCCCAGGGACATGTCACGTTGCCCGAGCAGCAGATACAGTTCCGTCTCGATATTCCCCGCCTGCATCTGGCCAGCCTGCCCCTGTCTTTTCCGCCTACGCTCCCCCCTGTGATGCAGGGCACCCTCACCGCCCGCGGCCACGTGCAAGCGCCTGAAGTCGAAGTGCTCCTGCAATACGCTGGGGCGCAGATCCAGGCTGACCTGTCGGCGCAGCTGCAGGAGCCTCTGCCGCGCTACCGCGCCGCGCTACGCGTTGACGGTCTGGTCCTCGCCCAGGTACTGCCGCACGCACAAGGCGCTCTCCAGGCCAGGCTCCAGCTCCAGGGCAGGGGATGGACTGGGGAACGCCGTCAGAGCACGCTCGACGCGACGCTAGAGACGACGGGGTTCAACCTGGCTCCTGGCCTGACCGCCCGTCTACGCGCTACCCTCAACGGCACAGCGCTGCAACTTGAGCAACTGCAGGTGCGCAGTACTGTAGCGGAATTGACCGCTAGCGGTACACTTGCGAACTCCAGCAAGGCCGCCTTGCAATACCGTCTGGCCCTGGGTAACCTGGCCTCACTCCAGCCGCTTCTGGGTATGCCCCTGCAGGCGAGCGGCGACCTCAGCGGCGATGTGCAGGGCCCGCTCAACGCCCTGCGCGCGCGTGGCACGCTCCAGCTCGGCGCCTGGCGTGTGGCAGATTTTAGCGGCCAGCGCCTGCAGGCCACATTCACGGCTACCCAGATATCCACCGCACCACAGGCCACACTACGGGCACAGGTGGTCAAGGTGCAGGGACCGACGCTGGCGCCGAGTTCCATAAGCGTGGAAGGGACGTATGCCGCTCAGCAAGGCACCTTCACCGTAGCTGTGACCGAGGGCCCCTACCAGCGCAGCCGGCTGGTGGGCAATGTGAGCCCTGACTTACGCCAGGGGCAGCGCCTGACCTTGAAGACGCTGCGCCTGCAACATCAAGACCTGGTGTGGGAGAACGCCGCACCCGTTGAGATCGTGTACAGTCCTCAAGGCGCCCTCCAGATCCAGCGTCTCGACTTGCGTAGCGGATCACAGGCCATCCGCCTGCAGGGCACGCTTGACCCGCAGGGTGTCGTGCAGGGCGAGGTGCAGGTGCAGCAGTTGCAACTCCGGCCCACGGTGCAGGCCTTTGCCCCTGATCTGGCTGTCCCAGACGGGCGCCTGGACCTGGCGCTGACCCTGTCTGGCACACGGCAGCGGCCACAGGGGCAAGGCCGGCTCTCGCTGATCGCTATACAGTGGCAGCAGCGGCAGCTTGGCGACATTCAGGCCACTGTCGGGCTCAACGGTACAACTTTACAGACAGAGGTGCACTGGCAAGTCCAGGGGCACCCACTCCTCCAGGTGCGCAGCACGATGCGGCTGGATACCGCCCATACACTCGACGTGCAGGTTCAGGCGCCCATGGTCAACCTGGATCTGCTGGGGCCTCTCAGTCCAGCCGTGCAGCAGAGTGCTGGTCTGCTCACACTTGACCTGCACGTGACTGGCACACTGCAACAGCCGCAAGTGCGTGGGGAACTGCTCCTGCGCGACGGCGTGCTACAACTGGCGGCCACTGGTGAGCGCTATCAGGACATCCAGGTGCGCCTCATCTTTGCTGGTGACCGTGTCACCATTGAACGACTGCAGTTGGGGTCGCGCAGTGGACCCCTACAGGTGACAGGGTGGTTCGAGCATGCCAACCTGGCCCTGCGCCAGGTCGATATTGCGGTGTCGGCGCGTAACTTCACCGCCATGCATACACCCGCCGTCGAGGCCACGGTATCAGCGGACATCACTGCCCGCGGCACGCTGCAAGCGGTGACGGTTGCTGGGAGCGTCACGGTGCCTAAGGCGCGCTTGCGCCTGGAGCAAATTCCTGGAAGTGGACCGAAAGTCGTTCAGCCCTGGGAACTCACTATTGCAGGCGTCTACGGTCCTGGCCCCAAAGCCCTGGGCACAGGCACTGGACCGGCTGCGGTACCCACCTCGGACGACCTCTCGTTACCCTTCGTGCGCGCCGACATCCAGGTAGACATCCCCCGCAATGTCTGGCTCCAGGGCCCGAGTACGGCGATAGAGCTGAGCGGCAATATGCGCGTAACCAAAGACCTCCGCGCCCCTTTTATTCTCAGCGGCAGCATTGAAACAGTGCGTGGCTATGCCAGTTATTATGGCAAGAGATTTACTGTGGAGAGTGGGCGTGTGACCTTTACTGGGACTCCGGAAATCAATCCGATGCTGGACGTTACAGTCGCCCAGAAAGTCTCTGAGTACCTCGTGTCCATCCACGTCACGGGCCGTGCACGGCAGCCGACCATTGCCTTTAGCAGCGATCCTGAGCTACCACAGGCCGATATTATCTCCTTGATAGTGTTGGGCAAAACCACGGATCGTCTGACCAAAAGCGAGCACAACTCGCTTGGTGATACGGCCCAGCAGCTCGCTGGTGGTGTCATTGCTGGCCAGTTGGAAAAAACCCTTGGTAAGGCGCTCGGGCTTGACACCATCGAAATTAGTCCCGGCCAGCGTGCGGGGAGCGGTACCTTCAAGGTGGGACGCTATGTGACGCAAGATCTCTTTCTGTCTGTGGGGCACGAGGCCGTGCAGGATAGCGGCACCAGCGGTGGCACCAGTGTTGGGCTCGAATACAGCCTGAACCGCCGCATGAAAGTGCGCGGCAGTAGCAGCGATCAGGGTGAAACCGCTGTGGACTTCCTCTGGCGTCTCGATTACTGATGCGTGGGTGTGGGAGGGGAGACGCGGACGGCGCCACAGCCCTCGGGATGGGCGAACGGCGGCTCGCCCATCACCAAGGAAGCACACAGTGAGGGGGGAAGCGATCCCCTCACAGGCTCTATCGGTCATGAGCGTGTCCAACTTGAGCGAGATATGGGGAGGCTAGGAGTGCTTATGCCGCAATCCAGGTGCACGAACGTCGTGATACCCACGAGTGACTGCACGCTCTTGTTGTCTATCTGGGAAATGACATGCTTCTTTGCCAACTCCCGCTATCCGCAGGTTTCTCTCTACCAATATGAGACAAAAATGCTTTATGTCTCTCAATAGTATTTCAAGCCTCTCATTTTGAGAGGATTATCGCTGTTTTCCCCCTTTTCTTCCTCGTTTTCCTTCCAACTTGCTTCTCGCCAAGCGCTTTTTATGGCCCTATACCTATGGCAAGTGTCCCTGGCACAGACATTGCACCTACAGAAGGTTGTTGAACCAATCATATCAGGGACAGAACGATCCTAAAGTAAATCGTTACTGCGACAGTTATAGAAATTGAGGACGTTGCGGCTCGTTAGGCTGCGCGAGCCAAATGTTGAGGGAGAATAACCATGGGGAGCGATATCTTTGAGAAGATCGACGTCCATTTGCAGAATCATCGGATGGGCACCTGGACAGGGACCTTTCGAGACTACCTAGGCATGGTGATAAAGCAGCCGTCGCTGGCACAGCGGGCGCACGCCCGGCTGTATAACATGATCAAGCGCACGGGCGTGCAGGTTGATGACGAGGGGAAAGAACACTACGCCTTCTTTGAGCAAGATTTGTTTGGGATAGACGAACCTCTGGCGCGGGTGGTGGAGTATTTTAAAGCGGCGGCTATGGGTTCTGATGTTGGGCGGCGTGTATTGCTCCTCTACGGCCCGCCATCTTCGGGGAAAAGCCAACTCGTCATTCTGCTCAAGCGCGGGCTCGAGGTCTATACGCAGACCGATGAGGGGGCGATATATGCGATCGCGGACTGCCCGCAGCACGAAGACCCTCTGAATCTCATGCCCCATCCCCTGCGCAAGGATTTTCAGGCAGAAACGGGGATTCATATCGAGGGCGAGCTGTGCCCGCTGTGTGCCCTGCATCTGCGTGAGGAATACCAGGGTGATATTTACCGCGTGCCCGTCCAGCGGCTCTTTTTCTCGGAAAAAGAACGCATGGGCATTGGCACATTCGTGCCGTCCGACCCTAAATCCCAGGACATTTCGGAGCTCGTCGGCAGCATCGACCTGTCCACCGTCGGGGACTACGGGTCCGAGTCTGATCCACGTGCCTACCGCTTTGACGGCGAGCTCAATGTGGCCAACCGTGGCCTCATGGAGTTCATCGAAATGCTCAAGGCTGATGAGCGCTTTCTCTATGTGCTCTTGACGCTGTCGCAGGAAAAGAACATCAAGACCGGCCGCTTCCCGCTCATCTATGCCGATGAGTGCGTTATTTCTCACACCAACGAAACAGAGTTCAACGAGTTTCTGGGCAACAAAAAGTCCGAAGCGCTGCACGACCGCATGATCATGGTGCGCATCCCCTACAACCTGAAGGTGTCCCAGGAGGAGCGCATCTACCAGAAGCTACTGCGTGCCACCAGCCTCGAGGGCGTGCATATGGCGCCCCATACGCTGCACGTGGCGGCGATCTTTGCGGTCCTGTCACGTCTCGAAGATCCCAAAATGAGTGGTCTGACCCTCCTCAAGAAACTCAAACTCTACGATGGCGACGACGTCGATGGCTTCCGTCAGAAGGACGTGAAGCAAATCAAAGAGCAGACCGAGCGCGAGGGCATGGATGGGATTTCGCCGCGCTTTATTATCAACCGGGTTTCCGCCTCGTTAATCAAGCCGGACACGCGCTGCATCAACCCGATTGATGTGCTGCGGGCGCTCAAGGACGGCATCGAGCAGCAGAGCCAGTTCAAAAAAGCCGATCGCGAGCGCTATGCCAATCTGATTGCCGATGCGCGGCGCGAGTACGACGAGATTGCCCGTAATGATGTGCAGAAAGCGTTCTTTGTCTCCTTTGAAAAGGAGGCGCTGACGCTGCTCGACAACTATCTGGACAACGTCGAGGCGTACCTGGATCAGACGAAGCTCCTCGACCCGATCACGGGTGAAGAGGTGCCGCCCAACGAAAAGCTCATGCGCTCCATTGAGGAAAAGGTCCAGGTGCCCGAGCACGGCAAGGACAGCTTTCGCAACGAGATTTTCCGCAAAGTGGCCATGGCGAACCGACACGGTGAGAAGTTCGACTACACCACGCACGAGAAGCTCAAAGAGGCCATTGAGAAGCAGCTCTTTGAGGAGCGGCGCGACACGATCAAGTTGACCATTGCGTCGCGCAGCCCAGATACCGAACAACTGCGGAAGCTCAACGAAGTCATCGAGACACTGGTGACGCGCGAGGGCTATTGCTCTGACTGCGCCAACGAACTCCTCAAATACGTCAGCAGTCTGCTGGCACGGGAGAAGTAATATGGCGCAGAGCAGTGCATACCGCGAGAGTAGCAGCGCATTACCATGGGAGCTGCGCCGCCGGGGGCTCAAGGATAGCCTGCGGCACGATCAGCGGGTGAAAGAGGCCATCCGTAAGAATCTGCGCGAGCTGATTGCCGAAGAAGCCATTATCACCTCGGATGGCACGAAACGGGTGAAGATTCCGCTGCGCTACCTGGATCAGTACCGCTTTAAGTATGGTCAGCCTCCCCAGGGTGTCGGGCAAGGTGCGGGGCAGCCGGGCGATGTGCTCGGCCAGCGCGGGAGCCATGGCAACGGCCCCGGCGATGGTCAACCGGGGGATCAGCCCGGCGAGCATACCTATGAAGTCGAGGTGCCCCTGGCAGAGCTGGCGCAGATGATGCTCGAAGACCTGGCACTCCCCTGGCTCGAAGAGAAGCCTGAGCGCCAGATCACCACCACGAGCCATCGCTTCACGGATGTCCGGCGCAGTGGCTCCTTGGCCAACCTCGACAAACGTCGCACCCTGCTGGAGAACATCAAGCGCAATGCGGCGCGAGGCGTCCCGGCCGTGGGGCACTTCCACGACGCTGACTTACGCTACAAGGTCTGGGATACCTACGAGCAACACCAGGCCAACGCGGCGGTCTACATGCTCATGGATGTCAGTGGTTCCATGACCACGAGCAAAAAGTACATCGCCAAAAGTTTCTTCTTCTGGATGGTGCGCTTTCTGCAGCTCAAGTACCAGAAGGTGGACATGGTGTTCATTGCGCATGACACTGAGGCGCAGGTGGTGCCGGAACAGGACTTTTTTGCCCTGTCCCAGGGCGGCGGCACGCGCTGTTCGTCCGCGTATCAGCTGGCGCTGGCGC
>Ga0209382_10005656_pt1 | contig 16230 bp, 17 predicted proteins | sample SoiMetdeltSBSDD5_FD_187599 | JGI IMG/M metagenome (GOLD analysis project Ga0209382, IMG submission 187599) | Bulk soil microbial communities from a Populus tree surrounding site in Tennessee, USA - Soil MetaG P. deltoides SBSDD5 (SPAdes) (version 2) | ecosystem: Environmental > Terrestrial >...
GAATCGAGAGGACCGCGCCGAGCGATGGCGGCTCGATATTCCGTCCATCGGGAGCATCTTTCTCGAGCGAGAGGTGAGTGCGGGTCCGGTGATAGTACGCGAAGTACGCCGTGAGGATGCGTCGAAGGTGGCGCTCGCCGAGAACGACGACATGGTCCAGGCACTCGCGCCGGATTGAGCCGATGAGCCGTTCCGCGAAGGGGTTCTGCCACGGGCTCTGCGGGGCGGTGAGAACTTCAGTGATGCGGATGCCCTTCACCCGCTTCCGGAAGGCGTCACCGTAGACGGCATCGCGGTCGCGGAGGAGGTAGGCCGGCGCGGAGTCGTCTGGGAAGGCGTCGACGATCTGCTGAGCGGCCCAGCGGGCGGTCGGATGCTCAGTAACATTGAAATGGACGACCCGCCGGCGATGATGAGCGAGCACGAGGAGAACGAACAGTACGCGGAGCCCGGCGGTGGGAACCGTGAAGAAGTCGAGGGCAACGAGATCGCAGGCATGGTTGGCGAGGAACGTCCGCCAAGTCTGGGATGGCGGTATGGCCCGCTTCGGCATCAGGCGGGACACGGTGCGCTCAGAGAGGTCGAGGCCGAGCTTGAGGAGCTCGGCATGGATGCGTGGCGCACCCCAGAGGGGATTCGCCGCGGCCATGCGCCGGACCAAAGCCCTGATCGCGGAGTCGATGGGCGGGCGACCTCCGGTCGGACGGCCAGAGGTGTGGGTCCAGTACTCACGAAAACGACGCCGCTGCCACCGCAAGACGGTGTCCGGAGTCACGATTACGAGGGACTGCTTCCACCCGGCCCAGACTCTGGCCAGCCCGACCCAGAAGAGGCGGTCAATTCTGCGGAGGGACGGCCGCGTCACCGTTCGTTTGTACACGGAGAGCTGCTGACGCAAGGCCAGATTCTCGAGAGCCAACTGGCGGTGGCCGCCAAAGAGGAAGGGGAGAAGCCGAAGCAGGCGGAGTAGGAGAGAGATCATCGAGCGGACAGGATGGCTGCATCAGGGCCGACTGATCAACCACTTGGCGGCCGCACGAGGTTTTGGCGAAGGACAGGTTAGCGGACGCAGCGCCGCTAGCCCCTTTCGTTTACCCAGACTTCACCCAGGAATCGGTTCGCCCATCGTCGCGTCATCCGCACGACGGATGAAAGTGTCAAGTGGCACGTAGCGGCGAGCAGCGATAGGCTGGGCCTGGGCACGGGTGACCCCGACCGAAGCGTGGGGCACGAGGCTGCAAGCCCCACCGCGCAGGTGGCGCTTCGGCGCAGTAGACGCGCGCCTCTTTGGCGGCACCCGTGCCTCACTATCTGTTCTCTTGCCGGACGTCGGCAGCGTCAGAAGGGGCGCGGCCGAAAATCGCCTTCCGTATTTGCTCCACAATCGACGATCGCCCGCGCCCCCATAGGCGACTCCCCGGACCGGGCACTGGCGTTCTTTTAGCGACGCATCTCTGCGGAGCCACCTTGCGACGTCGAGGTCGTTTGTGGATGCCAGTGCGCGACTAGTGTCTGATAGGCGCGCTCCGCTTGCGCACCGATTTCCCGCTCTTGATCGCGTCGCTCTTTGAGGTTGTACCCGTGCGTCGCTCCGCGTTGTCCGCGCCGGGCCGGCAGGCCCGGCCGCAACTCGAGCGCCCGCCGTTTCTGGGCGGCCAGCAACGGGCGACCCCACGCATAGTCCTGGTTCGCGGTGAGTAGATGCCAGACGAGGACGGCCAATTTACGTGCCGTGGCGACCGCGGCGATCTGCTCGCCACGCCGCCCGCGGATACGAAGGAAGAATGCGCGCAGCGGGCCGGGCGTTTTCGCCGCGACCCACGCGGCCTCCACGAGCATCCCGAGCGCGTGCGCGTGTCCCTGTTTGGTGATGCGGCCGTGGTGGGCAGGCTGCAAACCCGACTGCCGGACGCGAGGATTGAGGCCGAGATAGCTCACGAGCTTCTGCGGCGAGCGGAAGCGGGTGATGGGGCCGATGGCCGCGACGAGGCCGAGCGCCACGGCAACATCCACGCCCGGAATCGTCATGAGGCGCTGCGCCGCGGGGTGGGTCAACGCGATCTGCGCCAAGTCCCGGTCGATGGCGGCGAGGTCCTCGCCGACGTGGTCCAGCTCGCGCAGGACACTGTCGATCGTCACGCGCTCATCGGCCGGCAGCGCCTGCGCCGTTAGCCAGCTCCGGCCCTTACGACCAAACAAACGGTCGCCGGGCAGCGTGACAGCAGATTGCGGTGCAAGATGGCATGGATCCGGTTCTTCAACCGCGTCCGGTGCTGCACGATCGTGGCGCGCCGGGCGACCTGGCGGCGCAGCTGTTCAGTCAACTCGTCCGGGCTCCAGACTTCAGGCAGAAAGCCGGAGGCGTGCAAGCGAGCCAAGACGGCCGCATCGATGTCGCCGCGTGACGACGCCGCGGACGCGCGGCGCGCGTTAACCGCGGCGCCGACGCTTCCGCCGAACGGAGGGCCGCCGCGACGTCCGCGGTAGGCGGACTTCGCGCGACTCGACGGGTGGGATCAGCGTGAGTGGCTGGCGCGTCGAGTGGGCGGATTCGATCTCGGGCTGGTGAATGAGCTCGCGGACGAACGCGGGCGAGCCCCGGACGACAAACGCGCCCAGATTCGGTAAGAGCTTGAGCGAGTCTGCGGAATGGCCGACTCGCTGCTCGACCCGCCGAACAACGCGCTCGGTTACCGTCTCCGGCTTCAACCGCACCCAGGCCTGCACAAATGACCCGTCGCCGGCGGCGGAATCGAGCTCGCGGAGCAGGCCGGCGTCTGCATGGCGTCGCGCATTCTCGCTCATCCCGGTCGAGCGTACCGCCGTACGCGTTGCCGTCGCAACAAGCAGCGCGCCGGGCGATGCGAACGATTGCGGCAGCGTGCGGCTGCTCGCGACGCGGGCAATGAGCGCATAAGCGCGCGTCGCGCGGAGAGTCCGCCTCCTTGTCGACGCCTGGCACCGAGCCTGCACGCTCGGGCGCCGGCGTCATCGACGACGTCCCGACTGCACAGCACAGGCGCTGAGGCCGCAAGGCTTCGGCGCCTTTTTATCTCCACGGGAGGGGTCAGGCATGGCGTACGTGAAACCCGATACGGTCGTGGACCAGATGATTCAGGCCGGCGCGCAGAAGAGCCGGCTGCCGGTGCGCGATCTGCTCGTGCGCGGCTTCCTCGCCGGCGCCCTCCTCGGATTCGCGACGACGCTCGCGTTCACGGCCTCGCTCCAGACGCGGGTCGGTCTCGCCGGCGCCCTCGTGTTCCCCGTGGGCTTCGTGATGATCGTGCTGCTCGGGATGGAGCTGGTGACGGGCAATTTCGCCGTCGTCCCGCTGGCCGTTCGGGAGCAGCGCGCGACGGTCGGCGCTCTCATGTCCAACTGGAGCTGGGTGTTCGTCGGCAACCTCCTGGGCGCGATGTTCTACGCGGCGCTCTTCACGATGACCCTGTCGCCCGACGCCGAAATCGCCAGGCAGATCGTCGCCGTGAGCGAGGCGAAGACCCTCGGCTACGCGAAATTGGGCGCGCACGGGCAAGTGATCGCGGTCAGCAAGGCGATCCTGTGCAACTGGATGGTGACGCTCGGCGTGGTGATGGCGCTGACGTCGCAGTCGACGGGCGGCAAGATCCTCGCGATGTGGTTGCCGATCATGACGTTCTTCGCCCAGGGATTCGAGCACTCCGTCGTGAACATGTTCGTCGTTCCCGCCGGAATCCTTCTCGGCGCCCACGTGACGCTGGGCGACTGGTGGCTGTGGAACCAGGTCCCGGTGACGCTGGGCAATCTGCTCGGCGGGCTCGTCTTCACCGGTCTGGCGTTGCACTACACCTACGGCAAGCCGGCGGTGCGGGTGGCCGGGGTGGCGACCGCGCCGGGGCTCGCCGGAGACGCGCGCGTGTGAACAAGATCGAGGCGCTCAAGAGCGAGAAGGACGGCCTCGACGTCACCGACGATCTCGTGCGCTTCGCGCGGGAAGGCTGGAAGACCCTCGGTGACGACGATGTCGAGCGTCTGAAGTGGGTGGGCGTGTTCCACCGCAAGCGCACACCGGGCCACTTCATGATGCGCATCCGGATGCCCAATGGCATCGTGACGGCGGCGCAGGCGCGGCTGCTGGGCGAGATCACGCTCGAGGCCGGGCGCGCCTCGGGACGACCGATCGCCGACATCACGACGCGTCAACAGATCCAGCTGCGCTGGGTGACCATCGAGAACGTCCCGGAGGTCATCGCGCGGCTCGAGGCCGGTGGCCTTTCGACGATGCAAACGGGTATGGACAATATCCGCGGCATCGTCGGCTGTCCCGCCGCCGGACTGACGCCGCGCGAGCTGCTCGACACCTCCGGCGTCGCCGCGGCCTTTCAGGCCGTCTTCCTCGGCAATCGAGAGTTCACCAACCTGCCGCGCAAGTTCAACGTGACGATCACCGGCTGTCTCGAGCACTGCACGAGCGGCGAGACCCAAGACATCTCGATGACGCCTGCGCTGGCCGGCGAAGTCGCGGGCTTCAATCTCGCCGTGGGCGGCAAGCAGGGCTCCGGCGGACCGACGCTGGCCGTGCCGCTCGACGCCTTCGTGCGGCCGGAGGAAGCGGCCGAAGTCTGCGCGACGATCGCGCTGATCTTTCGCGACCACGGACCGCGCGAGGCGCGCAGCCGCGCGCGGCTCGCGTTCCTGATCGAGGACCGCGGCGCCGCATGGATGCGCGAAGAGGTCGTCGCACGCCTCAAGCGGCCGTTATCGGCCGCCGGACGCGACGCGCGTCTCGCCACCACCACCGACCACGTCGGCATCTTTCGCCAGCGACAGCCCGGCCTCAACTACGTCGGGCTCAAGACGCCGGTCGGTCGACTCACCGGTGAGCAGCTGCTCGAGCTGGCGCGCCTGGCCGAGCGCTACGGCCGCGGCGAGCTGCGTTCTACCCCATCCCAGAACGTCCTGCTGCCGTACGTGCCCGATGCCAAGCTCGGCAATCTCACGCAGGAGCCGCTGCTGAAGGCGCTGCCCTACAATCCGAGCGAAGTTGCGCGCGGTCTGGTCGCGTGCACCGGCACCGATTTCTGCAACCTCGCCCTCATCGACACCAAGACGCGCGCCGTCGCGCTGACGAAGGACTTCGAAGCGCGCTTCGGCACCACACGCCCGATCGCCGTGCGCTGGTCAGGCTGTCCGGCCTCGTGCGGCAACCACCACACGGCGGACATCGGGCTGCAGGGCTGCAAGGTGAAGGTCGACGGCAAGATCGTCGACGGCGTGCACGTCTTCGTCGGCGGGCGCGGCGGCGCCGATCCGCGGCCGGGCGTGCGCATCCTCGAAGACCTGCCCTGCGACGAGTTGCCCGCCGTTCTCGAGCGCCTCGTCCGATTCTTCCCACGTGCAGACCGAAAGGAGTCCTCCCCGTGAGCGTCCGCGGGTTCGTCTCGTTCGTCGGCGCCGGTCCTGGCGATCCCGAGCTCATCACCCTCAAGGCGCTGCGCCGCCTCCGCGAGGCGGAGGTGGTCATCCACGATCGGCTCATCCCAACGGCATTGCTCGACGAAGCGCCGGCCGAGGCCGAGATCATCGACGCCGGCAAGGCGCCCGGCCGCCACTGCATGGGTCAGTCGCAGATCAACTGGCTGCTCGTCGATCGCGCGCGTCGACGCGGTCGCGTCGTTCGGCTCAAGGGCGGTGATCCCGCCGTGTTCGGGCGCCTCGCGGAGGAGATCGACGCCGTGCGCGCCGAATGCATCGACTTCGAGATCGTTCCCGGCGTCACCGCGGCGACCGCGGCCGCGGCCCGCACCGGGATCTCGCTGACGGCGCGCGGCCACGCGTCGATGCTCGTCTTCGCGACGGGCAGCGATTACATGGGACGTGGCGTCGCCGCGCTCGACTGGGCGCTGCTCGCCCGCGCGGAGGCCACGCTCGTGTTCTACATGGCGGTGCAGGGACTCGAGGCCATTGCGACCGCGCTCACTTCGATGGGACGAGATGCGCGCGAGCACGCGCTCGTCGTCGAGCGCGCAGGCACGCTCGACGAGCGCGTCGTCGCCGGTCGCCTCGGCGACATCGCGGCGCGCAGCCGCGAGGCCGGCGTGGCGTCGCCGGCGGTGCTGCTCGTCGGCGCGACCCTCGACGTGGCCTCCGTCCCGCGCGCCATGCGCCACCTGACCGCCACCCAGGCTTGAACGATGCCGGACTATTTTCCTGCGTTCCTGGACCTGCGCGGCCGACGGTGCCTCGTCATCGGCGGCGGCAGGATCGCCGAGCGCAAGGTCCAGGGCCTGCTCGACTGCGGCGCGCGCGTAATCGTCGTGAGCCCGGCGCTCGTCTCCGGCCTGGCGCATCTCGCCGCCGTCGGCCGCATCGAGCACCGCGCACGGGTGTTCCGCAAGGTCGACGTGCGCGGCTGCGTGCTCGTGATCGCCGCCACCGGCGTCGGCGCCGTGGACGACGCCGTCGCCGAATCGGCGCGGCGCCACGGCGCGCTCGTCAACGCGGTAGACCGTCCCGCCCGCTGCGACTTCATCTATGGATCCGTGCTCCGGCGTGGCGCGCTGCAGATCGCAGTGTCGACCGGCGGTCGGGCGCCTGCGCTCGCGCGTGAGATTCGCCGCCGTCTCGAGCCGGTAATCGGCGCCGAGTACGCGGCGCTCGTGGACGAGCTCGGTCACGCGCGCCGCGTTGCACGCGCTGCCGCATCGACGCCCCGAGCGCGGCTCGCGGCCGGCGAGCGCGTCGTCGCTGCGGCGCTGCGTGCGTTGTAACAATTCGCACCGGGCCCATCGCTGGCATTGCCGCTGCACCCTCCGCCGACACAGGGAGGGACGACCATGAAGATCAAGCACGTCATGACAAAGGACCCGACGTGTTGTCTGCCGTCGGACACCGCGCAGCGTGCGGCGAGCATCATGCGTGACGAGCACGCAGGCGTGGTGCCGGTGATCGACAACGAGCAGGGTCGAAAGATCGTCGGCGTCGTCACAGACCGCGATCTCTGCATGAACGTTGTCGCCGAGGGCCGCGATCCACAGACGACGTATGTCCAGGACTGCATGACCGCCACGGTGGTGAGCTGCTTTTCTCAGGATTCCGTGGACAAGGCGACCGAGGTGATGCGCGAGAACCAGATCCGGCGTATTCCCGTCGTCGACGAGGAGCGTCGATTGTTGGGCATCGTGTCGATGGCGGACATCGTCGGACGGGCGAACGTGCGGACGTGTCCCTTCTAAAAACCTGTCCGAGGCCATTAATTTGCATTTTGCGGACTGATTCGCTATTTGGCCGGCATGGTCAGATGGCTTGGGATCCTCTTTGGGGCACTGCGAAGCAGTGTTCGCACACACCGAGAGTTGGCGCTGGAGAATCTCGCGCTACGGCAGCAACTCGCGGTGTGGAAGGCGCGTCAGCCACGGCCGAGGCTGACACAGACCGACCGGATCTTCTGGGTTCTGCTGTCGAGGCGGTGGAGGAGCTGGCGGCATTCGCTGCAGGTGGTGCGGCCGGAGACCGTGGTCGGCTGGCACCGCCAGGGATTCAAACGGTACTGGGCGTGGAAGAGCCGAGGCCGATGGGGTCGGCCCGCGATTGGGAGAGAACTGCGGGATCTTATTCGGCAGATGAGCCGCGCCAATCCTCTGTGGGGTGCCCCAAGGATCCATGGAGAGCTGTTGAAGCTGGGCCTGACGGTCTCGCAGGCGACGGTTTCGAAATATATGGTCCGGTATCGGCGGCCGCCGTCGCAAGCGTGGCGAGCATTTTTAGCGAACCACGCCCAGGATCTGGTGGCCTTGGATTTCTTCACGGTGCCGACGGCGACCTTTCGAGTGCTGTTTGTGCTCGTCGTGCTCAGCCACGGCCGGCGGCGGCTGGTGCATTTCAATGTGACGGAACATCCGACGGCAGAATGGGCGGCGCGGCAACTCCTCGAGGCGTGCGGCCTGGAGGAGGAGGCGCCGCGGTATCTGATCCGAGACCGAGACCAGGTCTATGGCGAACGATTTTCGCATCAGGCCAAGACGTTGGACATCCGGGAGGCGGTTATTGCGCCTCGCTCACCGTGGCAGAACGCGTATGCCGAGAGGGTGATTGGCTCCATTCGACGGGAATGCCTTGACCACGTCGTGGTGATTGGCGAACGCCATCTGCTAGGGATTCTGTCGAAGTACGTCGACTACTACAACGGGACCCGGACACACTTATCCCTGGCTAAAGACGCACCCGAGTCTCGGAGTGTGCAGCCGCCGAGCCAGGGCAGGGTGGTGGCAATGCCACGCGTAGGTGGACTCCATCACGAATACCTGCGGCGGGCGGCGTGAACCGATCGGACGAATAAGTGGAAGGCACAGGATTCGCGGTGGCTATACGGACGATCAAGCCCGTGATCTCGGGCTGAACTTGCGGGCGACCTCCGCTCGAGCTGCCGGAGAGCTTGGACCAATGCGCGCGGAAGCGACGCCGCTGCCAGTGCAGGACGGTGGCGGGGGTCACGATCACGAGGGCCTGCCGCCACCCGGTCCAGATTTTGGCCAGCCCAATCCAGAAGAGGCGATCAGTCGGGCGTAGTGGCGGCCGGATGATCGTTCGTTTGTAGACGGCGAGTTGTTGGCGCAACGCGAGGTTCTCGAGCGCGAGTTGCCGATGGCCGCCGAAAAGGAAGGGCAGGAGCCGGAGCAGGTGGAGTAACAGAGTCATCATCGCGCCGAAATAGTGGCCGGATCGGACCCAACGGATCAACCACTTCGGCACCGCGGGAGTTTTGGCGAAGGACAGCGCAAGCGAGTGCATCGCCGGTCCAGCCGGGAGCGCTGGCCAGCGCGCCGAAGCGCGTGGTGCTCAAGATTGTCCCGGAGAAGATGGTCAGCTGGGACGACCGCAAGCTCGGCGGACGATACTGACGCGCGAGCGTGGTGAGAGCCTTGGGATGGCCTAAACTCAACGATAGGGGACTGCCATGCGCCAGAGGAATCGCAGGAAGACCGCGCGCAGGCGCGCCGCCTTCAAAAGGAAGCAGAAGAAGCGCCGTCTGCGCGCCGCCGGGCGTCTTTAAGAGGACGACCGAGGCTGGTGCGCGATGAAGCAAGCTCTGACCCTGCATGCGGCGTACTCTTGCAGCGGCGCCGGCGCGTCGACCGGCTTCGCCGCGCTCGCGGTGGGCATGGCCGACTCCCCGCGATCCCTGTTCCGCCCGCCGTGCTCACCGCCACCGCCGCGCTGGCGTGGTGGGGAGCTCTCTGAAGAAAATGCGTGTTGCGGCGGCGCGCGAACCTCTGGGGCGCGTTCGGCGTTCGCGCGGGCGGACGGCTCGGGGAGCCCCCGCTCGCGACACGCGGGCGACGATCCGACCACCGCCAGCTCGGCGAGGCGCTCAGACGCGCCGGCCGTCGCGCAACGAAACGGGCCCTTCGCGCTCGGTCACGAATTCGTCGCCGAGGTCATCGACCCCGGAGAGCGCGTCACGCAATGCTCAGCGAGGCGACCTCGTCGTCGTCTCGTTCCAGATTCATTAGTTGCCCTTTGTCCGCCGCGGCGCGAACGAGGAATAGAGTGCCGCGGCAGCCACGATGAGGTTGGCGACGACCACCGGCACCGCGTCGATCGCGACCCCATACATCACCCAAAGCAACGCGGCGCCTGCTTGGATTCGCCTGAGTGTCAGCGGTCGGCGGAAGAAATAGGAGCTTGCGAACACGCCCGTGGCGAGCCATCCGATAATGGTGAGGCTCATCCCGTGGCAATGTCGGAATACTGTCGCAGGGTGACCCAGTCCGTTCGTGCCTTGTCCCACTCTTGCAATGCCAGCCCCTTTGAGGCGAAGAGCTGGCGGATCCGCGCGGCGTCCCAGCCGACCACGTCTTCGAGGATGGGCACCAGGACGCTGAGAGCGTTATCGCTGATGACGGTCCTTCGTGCGATCCGCGTGATGTGCTTGGCCTCCGACACCGCGATCGTGAAACCATTCCCGCTGTTGACATGCAGCATCACGTGGACATCGGAGCCGCCGTCACCGACGTAGACCCTCCGGTCCGGGCTGATCTGCAACTGGCTCGCGAGTGCCTCAAGGATCGCGACCTTGCCGTAGCCGGCGGGGACCTGCGTGACTGCGCAGATTTCGCCAGAGGTCGCGTCATATGCGCACTCCGCGCCGTAGATGTGGTCCGGGGAGACGAGGCCCTCGAGCGCAGACTCGACCACCGTCCTGGGTGCGGCCGAGATGACATAGAACGAGAAGTGATACTCGTCGGCGCCAGCCTCGAGCGACGTGACGAACCGCTTGATGTCCTTCTTTAATCGCACCTGCTTGCCTGTCTCGATCAAGTGCTCGCGGCGCACGCACCGGAACTCGGGATCGTGGCGCAGGAGATATGTGAGCTCGGCGCCCTGCTGGACCAGGTGAATGTCCGAAAGACCGGCGACCTTCTCGCGAAAGTTCGGCACGCCGATCAGCTCGCTGAGAACGAGCCCGGAGTCGTTGAAGCTCAGCGTCTGGTCGAAGTCGCTGGCGATGAGGTAGTGGCCGGGCGCTGCCCTGTTAGTGGACATGTTGATCCCTTCACTTTTTGATGCAGAGATGACGCCATGCGTCGCCGCCCGGTGTTTACCGGCGTTTCGGCCTGCTGAGCGCGGCCCGACCTGCTGTTCTGGTGGGCATGCGCCCAGCGATTCGGCAGCGAGATTTCCGGGTTGATTTGGCAATGCCAGCGAAATGCGTCGAGCAGTGCCTTGGCTTGGCGAGAGCGGTCGTTCAACGACTTCGGTAAATCGGCCATAGATAAGGGCGATGAGTTTCCGCGCCTGGCCGGTTCGGCGGTGTCCATGTTAGAGCCCAGCGACGCTCGTGGTGCGATCCGTGGAGAGGGGGCGACTCCTAAACTCGGTCCACGCAATGTCAGGCGAACCCTCACGATTCCGCGGATCTCGCGAGCTACTGAAGGGCTCAGAACCCGTTCGGGTCACGGCGTACGGCGGCCCCGCGGATTGAGAAGCCGAGGTGTCCTACCAGCGCACGAATCCCGTTGGGGCCCACCAATTACAGATCGCTCTCGGCGACCTTCAGCACCCGTGCCACATCCAATTGAGCAGTCTGTCGATTTCGAGACATTCCGTTCGACTATTGAATGAGGGTCACCCCAGGGAGGGACGCTATGGGAGCAAAGGGAGACGCACTCGCCAGGCAGTTCGAGGCCAAGGCTCGGGAAGCCGCCCATATACTCGAACGAGTTACTGCCGCAGACTGGCAGAAGGTCACGGAAGCGGAGAAGTGGTCGGTCGGCGTGACGGCGCATCACCTGGCGACGTCGTATGAACGCGTACCTGACATCGCCACCGGACTCGCGGCTGGACAATCGTTCGGCAACTTCACGCGGAAATTGCTCGACGAAAGGAATGCCCAGCACGCGAAGGATTTCGCTGACTGCACCAAGGAGGAGACGCTCGCGCTCCATCAAAAGGGTGCGGCCAAGGCAGCTGCCGTTGTCCGCGGCTTCAGCGACGAGCAACTGGCGAAGAGCGGGGTTCTGTTCACGGACGCGCCCTCGATGACAGTGGAACAGCTAATTATGGCTGCCCTCATTCACCACACTGACGAACACTACGGCAGCATACGGAAAACGATCGGGAACAAATGATTCCAGCCGCCTGCAGGCAGGGACCCGGCCCGGCGACGTGAGGACGTGCGCGCCGTCGAGGAGCGGCGAACATCTTTCGTCATTGTCTCGTCGGCGCCGGCTTTTCGCCGTGGATAACTGGCGACCATCCCACAACCGGTGAAGGCTTCTACAGGTCGTTGTCCTGTGCCGGCTGTAGTTTCGGCGGTGGTGGCTTGGCCGTCGCGGCTAGACCAAGTCGACCTCGAATCTCAGCGTGTTTGATATCGGTGATTGCGGGCCCCCGCAACCGCGTTGAGACCAAGAACCGGCGCCGGGCCCGCCTGGCGGCCTGGGTTGAAGCGAGCCGATGATTAGCGTGCAATGAAATCGCGTACTTGAATTATGTAAGTTCGCGCGTGTCCCGTTGGGGCCACCATTTCGATTCCAAGCCAGTTACATCGAATTAGTTTTCATCCCTTCCCGTCGGCGCATCAGTACACGTCCGTGGTATCGAAGTGCTCGTTAGCATCAATTCATTGAGGCGTGCGAACTTGCAGCGAACGAGGAAGGGCTACCCGGGAAGGGGACTGAAACAGTGGAACCAGTCCTGCCACTGACGCAGTCTTCGGCTCACTCGGCCGTTGCTCAGTGCGAGGCGGTTTCTCCGCACAGACGCGCACCGAGAGATATCAGGCCGTTGGCACCGTCCCACCGTCGATGACGTATTCGGTCCCTGTGATGAACGCCGCACGTGGCGACGCCAGGAACGCGACCAAATCGGCTACCTCTTTCGGCTTGGCCGGCCGGCCGATTGGAATGCCGCCAAGCGAATCCATGACGATCTTTCGACCACCCTCGTAGTCGGTGGCGTTTTGTCGCGCGATCTTCGTGACGAGATCCACGGCGGCGTCAGTCTCGACCCAGCCGGGGGAGACGCGGACGACGCGCACCCCCTTGGGACTCACTTCCTTGGACAGTGCCTTGCTGTAGTTCGACAGGGCCGCTTTCGCTGCCGCGTAGGCTATCGTCGCCTCGGGCAGCGGCATCCGATCCTGTATCGAGGTGACGTGGATGACGACGCCGGAGCCCTGTTCGACCATCGAAGGTACGAGCGCGCGATCTAATCGCACAGCGGCGAGCAGGTTCTGATCGAGCGCCGTGTGCCATTGCTGATCGTCGAGCACTGTAAAACCTCCGGCCGGAGCAGACGAGCCGCCGACGACGTGCACAATGATGTCTACGCCGCCGAGACGATCGCGGACCGCATCAGCGACGGCGGCGCATCCTTCGGATATGGAAACGTCAGCGGCAACAAATTGCCCGGGGCTCCGAAGGCTTTCTGGACGCGACCGGGCGGTGGTCAGAACGGTGGCGCCGGCATCGTGTAGCGCGGCGACCACGGCCTGGCCCACGCCCTTGGTTCCGCCGGTCACGAGCGCGCGCTTTCCTTCCAGGTCGAGATAGCCGCTCATGATCGGATCTCCAAGGCGGCGATCTTGCCGCCTTCGAGCGTGAAGGCGAAATCGAGCGTGATCGGACTCCCCGGGAAGTCGCCAGTGAGCTTTGTACTGACGACGGTCTTGCCGTCGCGTGCAGTGACGGCGACCGGTTCCACGGTGTGCCGGTACTTCTTCCTGGTTTCGAGCCTCCAGGCTTTGATCGCCTTCAGGCCCTGCATGGTCTGGCCTTCGTCTCTCACTGTGGCGTGTGCGGCGAAGCAGTCAGCGAGGGCCTCGAGGTCATGAGTGTTTTCGGATGACATGAAGAGCCCTATCGGCGTGGGGAGCGGCAATGGCATGGCGAACCCTTTCTGTTTGGCTCCCTCTCAGGTATTGGCGTTGCCTGTGATTCATGATGTCGGTACAGTTACTGAATGGCAAGAACGCACAGGAAAGTAAGGTACTTACAAAAAGGTAAGGCGTACACGCCCGTCACTGCCGCGCGGGACGTGGACCAGGCGTTCAAGGTCCTCGAGGGCCGGTGGAAGCTGTTGATCCTTTTTCATCTGTTCGGTGGGAAGATCCTGCGGTTCTCCGAGCTGGAGCGGGCGATTCCCGCGATTTCCCAGAAGATGCTGATCCAACAGCTTCGCCAGATGGAAAGCGACGGCATGGTGCGGCGGATCGTCCACTATCAGGTGCCGCCCAAGGTCGAATACGCGCTGACCGATTGGGGCCAGGCTCTGTGTCCAGCACTCGACGCGCTACTAAAATGGGCGGCGTTGCGCGAGGAAATGGCCGATGGTGTTGCCATTGCGAGCGAGGAATGATGTCTGAGCTCGGTGTCACGTTTGAAGACCGTGGCTTGCGAACGACCTTGGCCCGTCTTGTTCGAGTCCAGGCAGGGGCACTCGAGTTCCGGACCCTACCTCCGGCCAACCGATGATGAGGTCGGCGACATGCTGGCGCGGATCGCCGCACGAGGGCAGCGTCTGCGCCGGCACCGGAGATCCTCTATGCCGTTGATCACCGCGTTCAACCTGCGAAAGGAAGACCGATTGTCCGATATCGAGAACGCTCTCAGGCGCGCACTCGTGAGCATGCCCGAGTTAAAGATCAACGACGACGAAATCGATTTCGTGCCGGTCCTGACGGCTGATGGGTTTCACGGCCAGGTGACTAGGATCAACGTGGATCTGTGGGAAGGAAGTCATCGCACGAAGGAAGCGCTTCAAGAGCTGGCCGCGAAAGCCGCAACAGCCTTTCAACACGTCACTGGATCGGATCGAAACGTGAAGGTCGTCATTCGACCCTACGATGTCGAGGTTGCGGGGTGGGTGTCGCGTTAATCAAGCAACGCGATCGGCGCGGCCGCGACGGTGTCGTCGCTGGTAGTTTCAGAGCTTCCTCGAACAATGCCCCTTTCGCTGCTCGACGTGGTCACGTCTGGACCCATGTTCTCGACGCTCGTGTCTCGCAAAGGTTCTATCCCGCGGTGTGGAAACATGACTTTGAATCCCGGTGGGCCACCACCGAACTTGCCCCTCTAAAGTGTGGAGAGCGACCTCGCCCTGAGCAAAGCCCCTTCTCGGCCAAACGGGCCATAGGGGCGAGAGCTTCAGCGGGCCCGTTGTTTGGCAAGCTTCGCCTGCACGCTCAAGCCCAGCTTCTTGAGGAGCGCGATCATCGTCTCGCGCTCTGGGCGCGAATTACTGAAGATCGCGCAGATAGTAGTCAGGAAAAGCCTGAACGCTCGATCGGGCATAGCCCGAACCGGCACCTAACGCGAGGAACTGGAACCGCACCAATGGCGCCGGAATGAGTCCATTCGAAGCAACGGCGTCGTCACCACTTATGCGAGGTAGGGACGCGGGCACGCTTTGCATAGTTGTACGTCGTCGGTAACAGACATCCGACCGCATCGGGCTTCCGTCGCGGTCGGGATTGTGTCGATCGTGTAATTGATTTCGTTTCGAATCGACTCCTTCGAGAGCGAAGGAAACTCGTTGAGGGAAAGGCAGTCCGGCCCTTGGCGTGTCGGGCCTTTCGAGAGATAAGGCTCACGCATGGCGGCCGCCGTTCGCTCGATCGGGGTGCCGCCGAGCACCCATTTCTGTGCCGCTGTCAGCCACGGGCGAGCTGGGCGAGGACCGCAAGCGCTCGAGTCCGGGAACAGCCATCGCGATTGCCCCTGTCTCCACGGATGGGCCTTGTGGGCTCATATCTAGCGGGCTCCTAGCGGGCGTCACTCAAGGCCCACGCAGCCGGCCATGTCCGGAACTACCCATGTAAGTATCTGTTTTTTGGTGGTTTAGAAGCAAATTTGACTTCTTAGCACTCGTCGTCTACAAGTGCTAACAGACCGGCAGCAGAAGCCGAGAAAGCGAGGGCTACGGCTGATGAAGATTCGCCCACTGCACGATCGCCTGCTCGTCGAACGCCTGGAGGAGCGAGAGGTCAAGAAGGGCGGGATCATCATTCCCGACACGGCCAAGGAAAAGCCGCAGGAGGGCAGGGTTATCGCCGTCGGCAACGGCAAGGTCACCGACGACGGCAAGAGGCTTTCCCTCGACGTCAAGACCGGCGACAAGATCCTGTTCGGGAAGTACTCCGGCTCCGAGGTCAAGCTGGAGGACAAGGAGTACCTCATCATGCGCGAGGACGATGTCCTCGCCATCCTCGAGTAAGGAGGACGCAATCCATGCCCAAGCAGCTCAAGTTCGATGAGGAGGCTCGAAGCTCCCTGCTCAAGGGCGTCACGATCATGGCCGAGGCCGTGAAGGCGACGCTGGGGCCGAAGGGCCGAAACGTCGTCATCGACAAGAAGTTCGGCAGCCCCACGATCACGAAGGATGGTGTCACGGTCGCCAAAGAGATCGAGCTCAAGGACAAGTACGAAAACATGGGCGCCCAGATGGTCAAGGAGGTCGCCTCCAAGACCTCCGACGTCGCCGGCGATGGCACGACGACCGCGACCGTGCTGGCTCAGGCGATCTTCCGCGAGGGGCTCAAGAACGTCACCGCCGGCGCCAACCCGATGGCCCTCAAGCGAGGCATCGAGGCGGCCGTCGACGCCGTCGTGAATGACCTCAAGGGATTCTCCAAAGCTACCAAGGACAAGAAGGAAATCGCCCAGGTGGCGACGATCGCCTCGAACAACGACAAGACGATCGGCAACCTGATCGCCGAAGCGATGGAGAAGGTCGGCAAGGATGGCGTCA